>Ga0307508_10001643_pt1 | contig 24889 bp, 28 predicted proteins | sample 9_EM_MG_FD_203089 | JGI IMG/M metagenome (GOLD analysis project Ga0307508, IMG submission 203089) | Populus trichocarpa ectomycorrhiza microbial communities from riparian zone in the Pacific Northwest, United States - 9_EM | ecosystem: Host-associated > Plants > Roots > Unclassified | place... | reverse complement strand
ATATTAATTTAACATCATTTTATAACATCTTTACAAATATAAAAAAATGCGGAGAGGTTGCAAGGTTTGCAAAGTTGCGCAGGTTACATGAGGTTGGAGCTGGTTTGCGTTGGTTTTGATGGTTATAACCAACCAAACCAGGCCAAACCAGGGTTGGGGATTTGCTGATGTTGATATTCATGAAGCAATAACGGCGCATCGGCACGCCGTCCGTCTCGCCTCAGAAGGTCACCCTGAGGAGTTTTGGCATCTGCAAAGCCTAGGAATCTCCTTATACAGCCGATTTAAGCGTCTGGGTGACCGTGTCGACCTTGACGAAGCTACCACAGTGATGCGGCAGGTCGTCCGTCTCGCCCCAGATGGCCACCGTAATGCGCCAGACTTTCTCAACAATCTTGGCATCGTCTTGGCAAAGCGGTTTGAGTGCGCCGGTGACCTAGCTGAACTTAACGAAGCGATTACGACTCAGCAGCGGGTGCTCCTTTTCACATCAGATGAGCACCAGACCCCGCCTCAATATCTCAATAATCTCGGACGTGCCTTCTTCCTTCGGTTCCAGCGTCTTGGCGACATTGTTGATCTTAATGAAGCAATCGCGTTCATGCAGCGGGCCATCCGTCTCATCCCGGAAGTTCACCCCGAGAAGTGTAGATTTCTTCACAACCTCGCAAACTTTCTCCTTTCTCGCTTTGACCAACTAGGTGAACTTGCTGACCTTGATGAAGCAATCACCTTGATGCAGCTGGCCGTTCATCTCACTCCAATAGATCACCCTGACAGGTCTGGACATCTCGGTAGCCTCGGCCTCTTCTTCGTTTGTCGGTCTGAGCGTCTTCGTGACCCTGCTGACGTGCACATCGCGGTCGAGGTTCTCCAGCAGTCGACACATCTCACCCCGGATGATCACCCTGACAAGCCTCAATATCTTGATTTCCTTGCGAGCTCCTTGAAACAACGGTTTGAGTTGTTGGGCGATCCTGTTGATCTTGATGAGGCAGTCAGAGCTGAGCAGCATGCCGCCCGTATCATCACGGACGATGGCATTAACAAACCTCTTATTCTCAGTCATCTCGGAATTCTCTTGCGTGTGCGGTTTGACGATGCGGGCAGGCAAGTTGACATCAATGAAGCGATTATGGTTCAGAGGCAGGCCATCCGTCTCACCCCAGATGGTCACCTGGACCTGCCCAGCCGTCTCAATAACCTCGGAGTGTCCTTGAAAAGTCGGTTCGACCGTCTAGCGGACCTTGTAGATCTTGATGAAGCGATCACGGTGACGCGACAGGCAATTCAGCTCATCGCAGACGGTCACCCCCGCAAGCCCGCGCTTCTCAGTAACCTCGGGAGGTCTTTCCATACTCGGTTGGCACATCAACCTGACGATGCCACTTTAGCGCAAGCCATCGGCACCTACTCCCAATCTGCCATGTCCCCATCTGGCCCTCCAATTCATCGTTTCAATGCAGCCAGGAACTGGGCATCTCTCTGCTTCTCGTCCCGTTCCCACGAGACCCTCGATGCATATTCGACGCTTGTCGAACTCCTCCCACGTGTTGTTTGGCTTGGCAGGACAGTCGAGCAAAGGTACAAAGACATCTCTGAAATAGGTGGTGCCATTGCGGACGCAGTGACGGCTGCTATTTATTTTGGTAAATCAAGTCTGGCTTTGGAGTGGATGGAACAGGGTCGATCAATTGTGTGGGGACAAATGCTGCGGCTGCGTACTCCTCTGCACGAATTGCGTGAGCGCTATCCCCATGAGGCAAATGAGCTAGACAGAATCTCTCGTGCTCTGGATTCTGCCGGTATCACACATCTTGATCATTTCGAACACTCTACTCATCGTAGATCCAAATCATTGGAAGAGATGGCACAGGCTCATCGTCGCCTTGCAGAGGAGTATGATCGTATGTTAGCCCGTATCCGCAATCTCCCAGAATTCGGCGAGTTCCTGCAAGCTACGAAATTTACGTCCTTATGCAATGCTGCCACTTCTGGTCCAGTGGTCATCGTGAATGTGCATGAAGAACGTTGTGACGCTCTTATTCTAATACCACACTCGTTGCGAGTTTCACATGTCCACCTCCCTGCGCTTCAAATCTTAGCAGTTCAGGAAATGCAGCTCCAATGGGCGCAGTCAATGCGAGGAGCGGGAACCATTCAGCGCCATTTTGCCCACCACAGCGAGGCGGGCATGACGTTAATCGATATTTTTGGCCGGCTCTGGTCGGATATGGTAGCGCCGATCCTCGGCTACCTCAAGGTCCGCAATTTCAGCCTGTGCCGTTTTGAGGGCACTAATCGCAGATATAGTTACTTGAAAAGCCCGTGGTGGCGAGATGCCGCACGTCACGTGGTGCCTAACAGGGCCTCTAATTTTCCTCCCGATTCACGCTGCTGGTCTCTATGGGGCGAAGGACCAGCCAAAGATCTTCGACTACGTTGTTTCCTCATATGCTCCAACGCTTACTTCGCTTTTATCTTCTAAACACATCCCTCGGGAATTGAGCCAGACAGCCCGGCTCCTTGCCATCTCTCAGCCAGCAACACCGCCCCAGCATCCCCTGCCAGGGACAGTGAATGAAGTCCACGCTGTTCAAAGTATTCAATGCGAAGCTGGCCGACTCTATGTTACCTGGTTGAACGACCGAGAGGCAACTGTTGCTGCGGTGCTGGGATATATGAAGGAATGCCACTGGGTCCATCTCGCTTGCCATGGTATCCAAGACCCTGTTAATCCGACCGATAGCGCTTTCCTCCTCTTCGACAAACCTCTTACGCTGAAGGAAATTGCGAAACAATCATTTTCTCATACCGAACTCGCGTTCCTATCGGCATGCCAGACGGCAAAGGGGGATAGAGAGTTACCTGAAGAAGCAATTCACCTTGCGGCGGGTATGTTGATGGCTGGTTATGGGAGTGTGGTGGCGACGATGTGGTCAATTCAAGATGATGATGGTCCGATCGTTGCGGAGGAGTTTTACAAATATTTGATTGAGGCGGACGGAGATAGTAGCAAGGCTGCCTACGCACTACATCACGCAGTCGCTCACCTCCGCGATCTTCGAGGCGAGGACAAATTTGAATGTTGGATACCATTCATCCATCTTGGTATCTGCTCACCTTCTCGTCCTCTATCCTAGTAGTCGATCGGGTCTCTCTAACGAGCACGAGATGCGTCCAGTACCCGTCTCAGTCTGCTGTGATTTGCTTGCTGTGTACTGATTATTTGGGTGTATGTCTGCTTGCGAAGGATGTTGTACTTGTTTGGTAGTAAATGCGCATGTAGCAGTAATCTCTCAGTGCAGCAGACGAGAACTTGAACTAAATAGCGGAATGTGCTAGCTAGTTGTTAGATGCAATCTAGTTTGGAGTTACTATCCTCGGTCGCTAACCTTCGTTGACAAGAAAATTGTGAAAGTTTTCAGTCCCCAAGAACTGAAATTTCCGAACACATTTTCGGATTCGGATGCAGTTCAGATACGCCACTTGCCTCGCCCTCAGTTCGTACATATATCTGATCAGATATATGTACGAACAGTTGAGAAGCAAGAATACCTTACCCATCATGAATACGGGGATGGAGGCAGAGAAACACAAAATGGCAAGGTTTTGTTGCAGTTAAGAATACTCCGCAATAGCCTCAAACCACGGATTTTTCAACAAGTCGATCGCAGTCGGCCGCTTCCGGGGATCGTACTGCAGAATCTCATTCAACAACACTACCACTGCTTCCACTTCCCCTGTGTCCATCTCCGGTGGCGCGTTTTCCTTCAGGAACGTCTCCAGGGGTGGTGACTTGAATTCCTGGGGGGTGATATCGATACCTGAAAATTAAGCCAACAAATGCATTGTTATGTTTTCGTGGCGAGTGTGTGTTGGGTAGGAGTAGAGGGAGAAAGGGGAAAGAGGGGAAGGACAGAGGACTTACCGTTGTCATCGTAATACGAGGAATACCGCGGCCATTGCGTGCGAAGGTTTGCGGGGAGGGGGCCGAGGACGTAGATCAATTGCCTGAGGTGCTCATCATCGATTTCTTCATCAGTCTGACCCCATGTGCCTATTACGAACATGGGGGTGCCAGTGAGAAATTCGAAGAGCTGAATCAATGCCATAGATGTTGGTTTAGCATGTGCGGCTCCGAGGGCCAGGCGCTACATACTAAACACCCAAAGCTCCAGATGTCGATGCTCGCATCCCATAATTTGGTAAGGATGAGTTCGGGGGCGCGCAGCGCAACGGGGGTTACGGGAGGAGTAAGGCGGGGGGAAGAGGGGAGAGATGCTAAGATGGGACTAGTCAGCGGGTTACAGTATCGGTGCTTCCTTCTGAAAATATTGACCTGCGCCCATATCTGATATCCGAATCGTGAAGCCGGGTTCGACAGTTGCGAGGGATGTAAGTGGTCGCGGGATGACAGTGTAGCGGGGTGACCAAAGGTCAACTTTCCCATCAACACGCTCAACTGGCTTAGAGATTGTTCCGGGTTGGGTGACGTCGGTCTGAAAGTCAGATTCGGGGAGGTTGTCGATATTGGGAAGGGAGAAAAGGATGTTTCCAGGTTGAATGTCTAATGTTTTCGTCGGTGAATGATAATAAATAAACTCGGATGGTTGTCCCTTGAGGGCATAGTGTGAGCAGAAGACAAGTACCATTATGCGTGATTCCATTTAAATGAAGGAAGCTCAAGCCCAGAAGCAGTTGTTTCAACATCGACTTGGCAATCCACAACGGATACCGCCCCGACCGCATCGGATTCGTACGGAACCGTCTTTCCATAGTGCTCGCGCTAGGACCCATGACGGGAAACACGAGACATATATGACAGCCGTTGGGGCCCTCTTGCTCGAAGCTTCGTATCAGTTCCATGACATACCGCGCACCTCCCACATGATAGCGAGAGGCAGTCAGAATTCCATAGATCCGGAGTTCCTCGTACGTTTCGGATGCTTTCACTACGCAGACCTTGATCGCGACATATCGACTTTCCCTGAAAGAACGTTAGTGAGAGGTGAGCAGATAGCGTTAACGAAAACTAACGGACTTGACGTCCCGTGCTAGCCATACGGTGGAAAAAGAGCCATAGCCAAGTTTTCGAAGGATCTTATACCGCTCGCCATCGAGGGTGTCGCCGATATGGATGGGATGGAGACCGCCTGGGCGATAGTCCTCGATCCACTCTGTTGCGGCACTGATGGGGTGAAATCTCCACTCAGACTGATTTTGTGGTGCTTTTGATGAGGGAGTTGGTGGACGTGACATGGTGGAAAACGATTGCGAGTATCGGGAGTAGAATTCGGGCAAAAAGCGGGGGACACAAGAACGCAAACGAATCATCATTTATATGTAAACGAATTACGTAAAATCATACACTGCCATGCATCATCTACCCCAGTGTTGTATTTGATCATGAGAACGATGAGTCTTGCCAACGCGTCCAATGGCTGGAATGCATTGACATGATCGCCAGTTGATGAGTTTGGAATAGATTGTCGCGCAAGCTTCCGCGCAAACTGGATAGAAAAACGAGGGATCTCTTCGCTTTTAAGGACGCCTGCGCAGCGAGCTGGGTGACCCATCCAACAAATGCTTTGTCTGGCTGGGGCGAGCGCTGATATAATCGCGCCCAATCGTAGTGACGCAAGCAGTCGCCGCGAGGAGCTATGCCAGCGCTCAATCTCATTCTAATTTCTATGGAAACGTCTCGTAAGTGCTGCTGGTGCACTCTAATGAAGTTCCGATAAAGGCCGTGGGCCCCTAAGTACTGTTATCTAACGCAAGGAGAATGCTGTCTGCTCAAGAGCCGCGGTCCACTCGGGAATCTTGTTCGATCATTGTTGCTAGATATGATGTGGCTGAGTTGGTAGACTTTGAGGGTAAGAATACCACACAGCTCAGTTGACATACTATTCGTTGCAGCAGATATGTCTTCATAGCAGTCCTGATTGCAACTTTCCGCATGGGGTAGTCTTCGATTCATCGCCTCATGGTTGATTGACACTACTACACTAAGACGGTATCCAACTTTTCAAGTCAATCGCCGTTACAATCGACCGCACAAAAGCCTAACTGTGTCAGTTTGTGGGATTCAGATGGATCGCCTCAAGCCCCACTTCAATGCTCTCTATCAATCGCATATCATTAATGCATGATTCCGAACCAGTCTCATTCGGATGCAATACTCACAACATAAGAAACCAAATTGAATGCACAAATGGTCTATATATACCTCTCTGTACACGCTCCAATCACTCACCTTCAGGACCCACCAAAATGTCCTATGTTGCCAAAGCTAACATCTTCTTTGATCCTCAAAATATGTTCCGCAATCAGCCTACCATGCGCCAGTCAATAATCGACAAGGTTCATGCCTTTCAGGGTCCTGCCGGAGCTGTGTCTGCGGTAGTTGTGTGAGTCGTAATCCTTCCCCTCCTCTAATATATATATATATATATATCCTTTAAATTCACACCTAAATTCGAGCGCTGAGAGAGCGTGTTTTCTTTTTGATCAACTAGAGCCGGCCCCCATACCAGCAGGAGCGATGGAAGAGTTCATTCGACCGTGGATTTTTATGATGCGGGTGGTAATTACTTGTCGAGGGAGCATGTGGTATAGGACAAGGTGTGTGTGTGTGTGCATAAGGGTTGAATGCAAAGTCGCACACTGATATACAGGACCAGTAAAGGCCATGATCAGGAGCGAATCACAGAAATTAGTTCTAGTGATAGAAACCAGCAATTGAGCCGGTCCGTTCTGAATCACGTTCTGCAGCTCGTTGTAAATTTATGTGAATACATCACACTGAATTTGCTCTCCGCTCTGTTCTGCCATACCATCTTTGGATAATTAAATGCAACTTCACTAACTCTTCAAGTCGCTGACACGGATATCGAAGCCGACAAAATCAATCACACGTTAACTTCTTAGTCGAGATGCTCATCCTCCTACACCCCCCCGTCGCCGGGGGTGGTATATACCATACAATTACAATCCGGCAAATTGACGATAAATATTATTTGCACAACACGATTATTAATTATTCAAACAAACCTCACATACAGTAGCAACGGACAGAATTCTTTTTTTATCTAAGCAAGCCACCAACTACCAGTGATTTGCACCCCTGACCAGCAGCTGAGTATCACTGGCACGCAGCCGGCATAGCACATACATGTACAAAAACTCCCACTAAGTGCGATCATATATTATCGGGACGGGAGTAAGACAAGGCCGGAAGAATAGCAAGGGAAACTCTTCATCATCACGCGTGCAGGGACGTCGACGTAGAGAAATGAAAGCGTTGTTGGATTTCTACATATAGTCGTACTGTACAAGTTATTGTCATGCGTGATGTTTGGTACATAAATTGGAAGGACGACAGGGAGATTTTATTCAACTATCCGACGATAGCCTCCGGATTGCCGTCCAAAGACCAAAACTTGCCACTGTGCTCGACTGTACTCCTGTTAACGAAGCTGAGGCATCGTCTGATGGATTCTTCGGGTTGGAGAGGAGCCTATCGATTAGAATATTAGCACGAGTCAAGGGCAAGGTAAGGAAATTTTTGGGAAGTAAAGGGGAACTCACGTATTGTCCGGCACCTTCACCAGCGAGATCGGTGTTCACCCAGCCGGGATTAAGAGCAAGGAAAATAATGCCCTTATCCTTGAATCTAAAAAAAATCAGTTACCAATGACCAATTCACCACCAAAGTAATTGGAGTAACGGAAAATTAAAACTGACTCGTGGTGGAACTTGAGATTGGCCATGGTGACGCCTGCTTTTGTGACGGCATAAGAAGAGAAATGAAGATGGGGGTTCTTCTCGTGATAGGTGGTATCGCCGAGCATAGATGAGATGTTGACGATTCGTTTCTCAGAGCTCTTCTCCACTAAGGGGATGAGAGCAATGGAAAAGAACACAAGGCCCACAACGTTGATTTGCCACTGAAAATATATCATCAAGGTGAGCTTGTGAGGGAGGAAGAAAGAGACTGGCGCTGCTGTACCTGCTCGTTCCACTCAGCGACTGTGGACTTGGAAATGCCATTTACAGGGTCCGCGCCAGTGCCAGACATGACTCCAGCATTGCTATTATGATTAAGATTCATCAGCTACATAATCTTCAAAGAAATAGATAGGTTTGGGAAACGCACTTGATCAGAAGGTCGACCTTGCCGCCGCCAAGCTTCCCGATCTCTTCGGCGACAGCCTATGCAAGGAGACAGACAATAAAGAACATTAGAACGGTAGCGGATGTTTGATAAGACGAAGAACGGGAGACGCACAGGGAAAGTGCCGAGTTTGGCGATATCAGCCTTGAGTGGAACGACGTTAGGACCAAGCAAAGGCTTCAATTGAGTGGCCGTGTCAGGATTACGAGCAAGGGCGATGATGAAGTTATTAGGATCTTGGCTAAGTTGCTTGACCCACTCGAGCTAAGAGATATCTACATGTTAAGTGACGCTAATATTGAGTCAGAGGGGGGTGGACTTACGCCAAGACCACGAGAAGCACCGGTGATGACGATGGTGCGTGTCATGACAGTGATAGGAGAGTAATGTGGAGGGGGGTGGCTTTGTGTTGTTGGAAATGGGGAGGTTTGAGAGCTGTGGGAGACGGAGGTCGTTCGAAACGTCGTACTACTTATACTCCTACCTCTACTTAGAAAGTTAGTTTCTAATACATCATACAGGAATCTTACCAATGTCTCCACGTCAGCGCATCGAATGCTCTAGAGAACGTCTAAACTAACTTGGTTGAAGCCTCAATCATCCTCCTCCGACATCGGCGGACCTTAGACCTTACACGAGGCAGCTTAGTTAGAGTAGATGGTTATCGGACCTTGGCCTTGAAACTGAAGCAGCGCCTCTCCACGCGGCCATGCATAGTAACTTTGATGTTGATTTCGAAGCAAGTGCGCCGCAAGAAAGTTGACTACACGGGCTTGTAAGGGCACGTGGGAATAACTTCCAAAATAGGAAACCTCCGCCTTGCCCTTTCCCAATAACAACCTCCTGCTGTGCCCGTTTCGCAAGAAAAAGGGCATAAATACGTATCGAGAACAATTCAAAAAATCACGGAAAATTTCATGTTGCGAATCAATACATGTACAGTACAGGTTGGCCGAAAAATACCGGTTGATTAAAAGGTTTGATCATCGCACAAGTATTTGGGGGCTAACACTCTATCGGTCGCTCACAGGTCCGCGGCGCCGACGTGGGGTAAACTTGGGTACAACAACGATCGCGAGTCGTGATGTGGCTGAGATTCCCACGGTCGCCATGATTGCGTCTAGGTGTCGTCGTCAAGTGTGAAGAAGAGAGATCGATCGAAGGAGATTAGGGGGCTATGACGACGACTTCACAAAGCAACGCCGTACCGCAGTCAATACTAGTGTAGTCACCTCAGCTCTAGGATCCGTAAATGGGTAGTTTGTACTTCTCTTCACATGAATAACGGGCATCAAACCGTTCACTTGGATCTTCACAATCAATGCAGTGCAAGATCTAGGGTGTTTTGTCTAACACTTGTGGCATGCGATGCGGGTGCGGCGTTCATGCAATATTAACAAGCGATCCACCACCCCCGCAAATTGCCAAAATAATAATAATCATCGAAGCCGAACCGAGTCACAAGCAGATTAATGTCGAAATCATCCCGGAGGCCTCCGGTTTCAATGCCGAAGATTGGGATTGGCATGGGCTAGACCGCGTATGACGCACTGTAAGCCTCGTCTAGAACGCAACAACAGAACCAGTCCAGTCTAGCATGGAGCAAGGAACTGCGATATTATATCGATGGGCATTAGGAGAACCAGAGACCTGTAACCAATAGCCTATCTGGGAAGGGAACGGCCGCCAAGCACCATATGATCACTTTTATTTTTATTTCCGAGTTCTTCATCTCCTGACTTCGGACTAGGCGGCGTGCAAATAGAAACAGCAAAGGTTTTGGTGGCCGATTAGAAAGATATTACGAGTACATAACATCGGCGATATGAAGAACATCCTCCCAGTTGCTGACTCTGGAATCTGGATGTTGAGGACTTAGTTGGATTAGGCGCCCGGACCAAACAACTCCCAACGCCCCAATGTGGGATCCTGTCCTCCTCGTTGCTCAGGTGAGCATTGCCTCCGTCCATCAACATCTAATGTCGCCTGTTTCATCTCATTGTCGATTGGACTAAACTAAGATAATCTCATTGCAATCTCTTCACTATCTAACCCTCTCATTCATCCTCCCCCCATTGCTCTACACATTTACAGACTCTCGAGCTTTAACATACACCCATGGGGGTTCGGCAACAGTCGGAATGGTCATGGATTGGCGAGAGATGGCAGGTCGATCAACATTGACACCATCCTCTTCCACTCCTTCATCTCTGATGGATTCGGCCACATGGAGCGGGACACCTACGAAGAAGAAAGATGCCTTTTGGTTCTTGGGTCATGGTGATATCGATGCACATGTTGATCCAGAAAACATCAATAAGGCTTCTCCTCGTGATGGTTCCTTATATCAACTTGGCGGGTGGAGGTTAAGTCTTGAACATTCATCCCAAGTCAACATCGAACACGATCATCCCGAGAGTACGGAGAGCATCGAAACCAAGACCGAGAGCAAGGAGAGCGAAAAGACAAGAGGTGCGCATACGGTACCGAGAAGTGACCACGAAGACAAAGGCGGTCAACTTGCGAATCCAAGTATAAAAGACCCTTTGCGTGGTTGGGTCATCTCAATCGGTTGGGTCATCGCTTCAGGCGTCGAGTGCGTTTTTCCTCATCTAAATTTCACGCACACTGACTCATTTATTACACAACCACTTCTAGTATTTATATCATATATACCCTCATCAGACGTCCAACCATGGTCCTCGACTTCTCACTAACACTCATCCTAAACCATACAATCCTAACAACCTACTACGCGTCATCCTTCCCTACATCCCTCTTCTTCTGGTTCATCATGTCAATCGGAACACTCTTTCTCATCGTATTCGCAGAACAACTTTGCGTACGAAGGGAATTACGACAAGGTCTTAAAACCATCCGAACGACCTCTTCTTCTACCTCCGCATCGGCTTTCACCTCGAGGAATGCGGGCGAGGGTGCGTACGAGGGGAATAGGACACCGCTCCTATCGTCGATGATGGTGCCAGGGAGAAGACGGTCGATATTTGGACCTAGCCAGGAAGAATTGTTTAATGCGAATCTTGAACCTATGGGTCATGATGATGGCGTGGATGACGACGACGATTTGAACTTGGACCTCGACGACGACGAGCAGCATGGGAATGGACATGAACAGATAGAGCTTATGGAACGTGGAACCTTATCCCCAGGATGAGCTTTTTCGGTATAATCATAGTAGTAGCGGGAGTGAGTGTATATTATTGGCATCATCTAATAGCTTGTAAATCTATCCGTCCCAAACGTGCAACCAGCAAAACGTCAAGAGTCCCTCAGGCGGAGAGGCATGACAGGCGTTGAATACCCTGTAAGTACGAGTATTGGTGGACAACGGGGGTAACCTGGCTATCAGTTGGACAGAAGCATATACGAGAGGACAAGTGCAAGTATAATCGAAAAGTAGAGTAAGCAGGAATCAACTGAAGACTTGGCATGACGTCGAAGGAAGGTGTGTATTTGCGTGTGAATGCAACGCAACAGAAGCCCAAAGGAGGGAAGTCCATGTAACGAAACCGATTCCGCAAGAGGCAAGGTAATAATAATTGTCAACGAAAACGCTGGACAAAAGAGAAACAAAAGGCGGAAATGTACCAAGATTAAAGGTGCTTCACAAGACACAGCGGCTATGGTTGCACACAATATCAGCCATTGGTACAAGAAGCAAAACTACTACGATTGAATAGGTACCGTGGCGGCACCTACTGGTGCAGCAGGAAGCTGTCGATTGGGCCGATTTGGCCGAGGGGGTCTTGGAGGAATAGCTGCTGTCAAAAGGGAGGAAACACGATTCGGAAGGGCAGATTGAGGCGATGGAGGTACAGGAGACGTTGGTGCCGGTGGATTCAGTGCAGATGCGGGTGTGAAAGGCGGCATCTCGAGGCTCGGAGCAGGTGGGATTCCAGGCGACCCGGGAGGCGACGGCGACGAAGGTAAAGATGGAGAGGAAGACCGATTCTCCCGTGGTCCGAATGTGTCAGTGTCGAAACCATCAGTTGGCGGCGGTGGGGCGCGTGAAGGTTTAGAAGCCCGAGTTGTTCCAGAGGAAGACGTTCTCGAGCGTACTACTGGTAAATCATTTTCTTGCTCGTCATGTGGGACAGGCGCCGTGGGGACGGAGTGGGATGGGAGTGGGAGTTCTGGCGGTGGCTGGGGACTGGGACTGCGAGTCGAGTGAGAGCGCGAGAGTGGGCTTGAATTCGTAGTCAAACTGGTGGACGACCCTACACCCCTCCGTTTCTCGCCAACGAGATTGATCACCGACTTGAGCTCTTGGACGATGTCACTGCCTGGTCCCATTTGCCCGCGTCCGCCTTTTCCGTTTTCGCTGGCACGCTCATCGCCACTGCTGCCAGGGATATCACTTAACACTGTAGCTCCGCCTGCCGCCCGTCGTTCCCTCATCTGGCGGATTCGTTCCGCTCTCGACATCTTGCTCTTCTCCCGCAATTGAGCCATAGCAGGGGGTATCGCGGCTTCATATACTTGCTCGGGGTCAAGTTGGGTGAACGGATTCCTCCCACTTCCGTTTGTCGACACAGACGGGGCAGCCCCAGTATTTTCACTCTCGAATCGCTTTGCATTGATGAAGTCATCAAAGACGTCCCCGTTAAGTGGTGCCTGGGTGTTGCTGTCAACGCCGGCTTCAAGTTCGGCGGTGTGAGGGAGCGACGAATTGGACAACGCTGGGGATATAGGAAGATTCGCCCGAGTCTCATTTCCAAGTCCTGAAGGGGATACATCTGGTTCTCCCTCACAATTGTCTTTATCGCTCGGTGCAGTAATGTGAAGTGCAGAGGTCAGTGGTCCTTTGCTCCTTTCACATTCTCGCAAAGCAGTGCCAAGTTCCCGCCGCAACCTGGCATACGAGTCCAAAATTTGCTGGGCTAGAGGATCCATTCGTGCTGCTTGCTTCTGGTCGTTACGAGAGGCAGAAGGGGATTGAAGAACAGTGAGACATGCGCGAAGTTCCTTCTGGGCTGTTTCAATCGACTTAGCCATAGCGTCCATATGCGTAGCAAATTGTGCAAGGTCACTTGGCATTGGTGCGAAGGAGGAGAGCTCTACGGAGGGCAACCTTCTTATCACCGCAGGCGGTGAAGGAAGGGGTGACACCGGCATTCCGAAGATATCCCGCACTCCGGTCTCTCGCGCATCAGATGGATGGTTGATCTTTGAAGGGGGCGGCGTTGGCACTTGCTCGGCCATTCTGGTTGCAACGTATTCGTTCAAAGCCTCGGCCAAAGATGATGACGCATCCAGTAAAGCCCTGGAGAACAAATTCATGACGGACGTCACATCTTCCCAATAAACATCTGATGGATCTTCATCGAAGCGGAGAGCGAGCAAGTGCGAAGCTGCATAACGTCTGCTCAGGACTGCACGTTCCAAGGGACTCCTCAACCTGGAGTTGGAGCGCGGCCGCCGTGGACTCGATCGGGCAGAGGAATGTCGGGAAAGAGGCGAAGCAGGGCTCGTGAGAGGAGACTGCGCTCGCCCAAACTGCATGGAAGATGGTCTTGTTGCCTGCTTGAGCGGTGAAGAAGGGCGCTCTGACGAGTTGGGAGCCGAATCAGGTTGCGTATTATCGATTCTTCGACGACGTGCTATTGCAAGGGCAAAGGAACCGAAGGAATCACGAGGCACTTCCGACGCAAAGGAAGCGGCGGATGGAGAAGGCGGAGAATGTGGCCAACCAGAATCGCGATCAAGTTCGCTGACAGCATGAGCTCGGCGCGATCTCGCGGCGCCATTCCACGTCGAACGTTTCGAGAAGGAGGTCAAATGAGAAGGAGGCGAGCGCAATACCGAGGCAGAGGCGACTCTGGCATGCGAAGGCGTTGGCGACAGCGTTGGGGCAGACGGAGAGTACATTTCCGAAAGCATACTGAGTTCGAGCGAAGAAGTCAGGGGAGAGAAAAGCTTCCTCACGCTGTCCGATTGCACGCGCGTGGAATCAAACACCGCAATCAAGGTAGTCTTTAGATGCTCCAATGCAGGGGTTGCAGTTGTACTGTGAATGATTTGTCATCTCGTGAAGCCTTTGAATCCCCTCATGATTAAAGTGCTTACAGCATCTCTTCTGAATCAAGAATGCCCAAGGACTTGCCGACCAGGCTGTCCCAAGCGTCGCTTGCGGCAATGAGGTCGTTCATCGCGTTGAATGTCTGGGGAATGTAAATTAGCATATACACGATATGTGAACATTGTAATGCGTACAGTAGAGAATGTGTTCAGCGTATCCGGCTTCGCCGTCGTTGGATTATAGAACGTTTTCAAAATCCAGGCCGTAATTGCAACAATTACAGTGATGCGCCGCGAAGCCATCGCTGTGGCACCAATAATTGGCATCAACCACCGCGTAGAGGGTATTGGAACAACCATCTGTCGGATTGAGAACACTCGTTGAGTGACGTGAAGCGCGCTACGGGCCACTCTGCGGGGAGTTTTGAAAGTATCCTCCCGGGACAGTGGGTCGGGAGTGTCGAGCGGTATTGGGGCAATAGAGGACGATAGAAGAGGGGATGAGATAATGATATATTTGAAGCGTTCTGCGAAGGCTCGGTTGCCTCTAGGGGGTGACGCCGCAAATAACATCTTGCCACTCTGATGTTTGGTTGAGAGAATCAGACCAGCGAGAAAGTGAATGGGCGCGAGACACACTCACCGAAATCCAGGAAGACAGCTGTGAAACTAGGGAGAGATTGAGTGCGCGTTCCTCGTCGTCTAGCTCGGCTATCTTTCCTAAGCCTCCAGGGATTGTTCGAGGACTGTCGTCGGCACTCGCTATGGATAGCGGAAAGGACGTAAGGGCTTGGTACACCCAACAACCAACGAATGACATATATACCTCGGAAATATTCGTACAGCGGGTGGCCTTCATCGTACAAAGCGGAGGCCATGGCAAGAAGCCAAATTGAAATGGAGTTCCTTCGGCAACATCCACGCCTTGGCCAAAACAGATCAGATCATACAGTAATGTCTGGTCACGAGACTACACCGCTGAGCCCGGATCGCAACTGATTGCCCACAACACAGCCCCCTCGCTGCAGCTTTCCTTTCTAGCCTCAGTCCATGATCCGTTTGCTTTCTTTTCTCACAGCACTACTCGACCTGTACAAACCTGTATGTGTCCTCCGAGACTTTCGGTTGATGGCAATATTCACAATCTACCACGACTGCGCCACTAAGTGGACACTGCCACTAGTATTAATGGCTCACTATTCTATATGGCTTTATTGAAGGACTGTGAATGCATAAATAGTCCTAGATTTGTGTCGGAATATGGCGCCTGTAATAGGCGCGCAACACGCGAGGCTATTACCGTTCATTAGACAATGTCCTCCCATGTGGGCATATTGCTCGTTTGATGTCCATACCAAACTCGCGGTCAGATGTCAGCCTTCCAGGGAATGGTTGTGATCCGCGATGTCTTATACAAGTCTTATACAAACCCTCAGCTCATATCCGGCTGTCTGACATCTGATGACGGTGCTGGTTGGATTTCTTGTATTGTATTCGCACTGTTCCGCTCCATCTTGTGTGGCTGTGGCTCGTTACCATAAGACAAATCCGTCGCTTCATGCAATGCAAGTTGATAAGATGGAAGGCATAATAGAGATAAGCTGTTGAACACGAATACTCAGAAAATGGGGTTGTATACTATACACATCATTGACAATCGAAGAGTCCTACGGACTCGTCAGCAAAGACCCTCTCGTTCGCAAACATCGCCATTACCGCTTTTCGTGCCATAGTATTGGATTGGTCAAGTGTCGTCACGTTGTGATTTTGGAGAGTCCGGAGGAGAAAGTGACATGTCCCCGGGTGAATCAACCTCGCGCGGTTCATCGCGAGCCGCGGCTAAACGAGGATCTCTTGTCGTCGTCGCGGGCTTTCCGCTACTCGCATCCTCTGGATCGGATACATCCTTTCCACCAGATTCGCCCTGCCCAGACTGGTTTTGAGTCCCCACCGCCGCCGCTCCATTCCAGTCATTCTGAGCATTTTCCTCGGCGCCTGCGTCACCCTCAGGCGCCTCCATGTTCCACTGTTGACTTATAGCCTGTGCCTGCAGTGTTTGCATAGCCATCATCACCATAGCCATCAGTTCTTCCTGAGATGGCATATAACCATTCGTGATCTGGAAGGATTTCGCAAGCGCCTCCCATGCTGGAGGTTGACTAAAGTCATGTGCAGTAAAATCGAACTGGTAGAGATAGGGTACATTCTCTCCCGGAGCGATGGGTAACAACGTTGGGGAAGGAGCCTTTGTGTTTGTAGAGTTTGGGTTCTCATTTACGGTACTAGACTCGAACGTAGGGATAGCCTGAACCGTCTGCTGAGAAAAGCGGGAGGGTCTGCTTCGCTGCTGCTGCTGTTGCTGTTGCTGAGCGAGTGGACCATCGGGACTGAGTTGGCTTGTCGTCGAGGGAAGCTGGGGTTGAGCAACGAATGAAGTGATGGGTGACGTCTGTTGGGCAGTGGGGAGAAGTGGCTTTTGTTTTGTAGGGGGGCTCTGCTCCGTCATGTCAGACACGGGTGCGGGTCTAGTTTCTCGGCCAAACTCGTCGGTAGACGAGTCTCGTTGTGGAGATCGCTTCGGGCTATATGGTGCATCATTGCGCCGCTGACTATACCCACTGTCGAACCGTCTTCCTTCGGAGCCGTAATAAGATGAATCGCCACCCCCCCGTCTTGGCAGTGGTGGAGGGCTTCTTGAACGGCTACGACTTCTGTGCCGGTAGTCGTAGTCGTTATCATCCCGAACACTTGACCACCCGCCGCCACCACCGCGTCCACCCCCTCGTCGTGGATCTGAGCCTCGATAAGGCGGACGACCTTGGCCACGCCAGCTGTCGCGCCCACCTCGGTGTTCGAAGTCTCCGCGCCCTCTGCCGCGCCAGCCCCCACGATGAGGGGGCCGATAATCATCATAATCGTAATCATCTTGCTCTCGCGGTGATCGACCAGGGGGTCCGTTGCGTGGTGGGGGTGGACCACGCCGATCGATTGGCTGAGTTGGCTCCGGATTCGGTGTCCCAGACACAGGATTTCTGGGAGTCCCAACTGTTGGATGTACTAGACCTCCGGCGATAGCAAGCTGTTGAAGGAGCGCTATTTGCGCCGCAGAATATTGGGAGGTCGGCGTTCCTGTTGCGGTGGGCGCTTCGGTTGGTGTTGCCACATTTGGCAAGGTTCTATTGATTGTTATGAGCAGTGTGTTTTGACCTCAATTTCCCGAACGAGTGAGACTCAACGTATTCAGAGGGGGTGTCGGTGCCGCGGATGCACTGGGAGCGGCCGTAGCTAGCAAGGCGAGAAGAGCCGGAGGAAGCGCGCTGGTAGGAGTGCCGTTCGTCGGCGGTGTGCCGCTTGATGGGGGACTGCTCGCTCCGGCAATCGCTCCAGGCTGCCCATATGGCGAGCCAGTACTAGCTGCCCGACGCGGGTCCACTGACGCTGCTGTTTGCAAATCTATCGCAAATGTTGGGACTAAACGAAGAACGGGGACATTCCCCGGCAGATCTCTCAGTTTTCATCATTCCGTGCAAAAATAAAGGGTTACGAAGAGATTGACAGATGCGCTGTGTGCACAAGGTGACGTTTGATTGCGTATAGACAGTCGACGGGTGTGAGATCGACGACGCGTGATGCAATTTCGCACGTGGTAGAGTATATGGGCAGGACAGGAAAAAGATGTTCAAAGTATGCACCTTGAGCCGGCGAATCCACCCCATTGACTAAGCCCTTCAGCTTCGCCAGCATAAGCGGAGGAAACGTAGAGTTTTTGGACCACAAGTCCAATACTTTTTTCATCTTGTCCTGTGCAGTAAACGGCATATTGACCACATCGAGATGATTGAAGCAAACGCGTGGGCGTATTCATGGGTGCGAATCGGCAGCAACACGATCAAGTACAAGCAGTCATACAGAGCACATACGAAGTAAAGCACCCCCGTGAGAACCGATGGAAACGAGATATAGATAAGTGGACGCGTTGATCAGCCAAGAAAAGGGTGTACGCGCCTTCAATTCAGGAACCTCGGTCGTCGCACCGCACAAGTCCACAAACAGATCCTCCAAAATGCCCTCCAGCTTCAACATGAAAGTGGCAGAGTTACCTTTGTTCACGTTTACTGGCATGCCATGTTTCACCGCCTGGTGTTTAGCAGCACGAGCAAGTGCATCAAATACATATAAGCTAGAGATTTTGTTAGAAGCCGGCAGGTATTTGTGTGTGCGATAAAGAGCCGAGACAAGTTGGGCGTCCAACTAGGCGATTTAGATCATAATTAGTCTTTGAAGCAACGACGATCTATCCGATATCATAGGCGTGCATACTTTCATGTTCTTCAAAGCCAATTCTGTCAATGCTGCCATTTTGGACTGCGACAACCGCTTTGCAGTGACGACAACTTTCAAGGAGGACTCGAATTCCTGGGAGTTGAAATCAGTGATAATATGGGAAGGAAGGAAGTCTAAGCCTACCTCTACAGGAGAGGCCATTGGAGCCAATGTGATTGGGGGGGATCTGTCGATTCACCAGACTTAACCGCAAAATTATGGTTTATTTGCTCGAAGCGCTTCCACGAGTCTTGAACAATCACAATGAAAGTTGCCATGATACGCTTTATGTTCTGCAGCGGTGCTTTCTTGGATTTTACCTCTAGGTCAGGCGGAATGCCGAACTTGTTTCTCCTCCGCACCATTCTGCGTTTATGGGTTTCTGGCCACGGGCGGTCTGTAAGTTAATGACTTGACACATACAGTGGATTTACAAGAGTCTGCTCCTCGAGCCTGCGTTCATCCGCGTTAACTGCTTCTCGATGCCTTCACCTGTGCCCCTGTCGCAATTGCAATCGCCATTCCATCTGAGCAATCAGCTTCACGCTCCGGGTTCAGCAATTGCTTCATTACTATTCCATTAATTGGCCATACCGTATGTCATTGCATTCTGGCTGTATGCAGCCCTTAACCTTCTTCCTCATTCTCCTTGACTTGGAAGCGTGAGATATGCATTGCGTTTGGGGCCACGCGTGGGTACTTGTGTTGTGCGTCTTCTTCATTCCCGTTCTCTTTCAGGGTTTGTTTCATCTTTTGTCGCGTTGTGCGATGTGTACGCGGTATGCATGATTTTTTAATCAAATCCTCTCGGTACAATGAGGAATCTTGCTTCAGAATGTGGACATTAGTGGTTTTGCGGAGGCGGGCTGAGCGACGAGGCTTAATTGAGGAGGGCTCGGGTGTTGAGCGTTGACGTTTTAGGCCAGCATACATCAATCTCAAGTTGAAAGCAGGCGGAGGTGGAAGATACAATGGGGCAATTTCGTGTTTTTCGTGTTCTGGATAATCGCGTTGTTGCTCGGAGTCTAGTGATTCATGTAAAAACACTCACTAGCAATGACAAATGAAGAAACCGGTACCAAGGACTGATAATATATGCATGATATGACCCAGGAAGAAGCGAATACCTGATATCCATTATTAGATGGAATTGGTCACACCAGCGAGAGCGCAACTCACAACTAAAGTTTGCTCATGCAGTCTAATGTGCATTCATCTGGCATCTTATTGACGGTGTTATGGATGTTTTCCTTTCGCACGCACCCCTGAATTTCCAAGTCTTGTCGTCCTACGCAGAATATGTATTGAGGTGATGATGATGTTAGCGTTCCCCCGTTCGACTTCCAGAGGTCGACGATTTCAGGGTCGGTTGAGCTGGAGAACCAGGCTGTCCTTCCGTCGAATAGCATGTAGCTGTAGCCGCTGTCGAAACCGAGACAATGCAGAGCGATTTCCGCGTTATAGCAGGGATCAAAATAGATCACGTGTTGCATTCTGGGCGATGATGATGATGATGATGATGATGTGATCAAATTTAAAGTACGTGTCTGTGCCTAGTGGCGTATGACGCACTTGTATCTACTGTGGTTAATGTGATCTACGCTGTGAGTTGGGATGGCTTAGGGATGTATATAGTGAGTTCATGCGGGCTGTGGAGTGTTTGTGATGCTCGGCTCAGTTTGAAACATAAAGATGTGAGGCAGGTTCTTCGCTAGGAGTGTTCGGGTGGGATAGGAGAGAAGGAGAGATAATGGGAGGGGCATGGTATAGATATGCATGGAGGAACGGGAGGGCATTAGTCTTCATGGAACACTTGTGTGGGATTGACTGTGTGTCGGGGAAAGCGGCCGGTTTCGGTTACGAATTTGAGGGTGAGGGGGATAACATCGGGATGGGAAAGTAGGGTGGCGGAGTCAAAGCCGCGGTCTTGGAGGGAAGCGTCCTTCAGCAATCTGATGCTGTTGAGAAGGCGCGTGCGTGCATGTGTGTATCTGCCACATATCGAGAGGTAATGGCGGACTGATTCCGTCACATTACAATGCGTGCAGCGCGGCGTATCGGCATGGCCGAAGCGCGCTAGATACTCGCGCAGTGGTATATGGCCACTTCGGAGTTGGACAAGGATACTGCATTGGGCTCGCGGAAGTGCAGCGAGCAGTGCGGCGGTTTTCTTACTGCTGAGTTTGCCTCTGACACGGCGGTGGTGAGCGCCGACTCGCTGGTTTTCTGGAGGTGATTTGATGTGTGCGCGCGCGTGCTGTCGGGCGGTGGCTGCGGATTGTGGAAGTGGCTCGTCGTCACCGTCGACGTCATCGGCGGCGGCTTTCGCTTCTTTATCGGCGACGCCTCTCTTCTCCCTATCCATCTTTTTCTTTTACCTACACTCTGTTTTCCGTTTCGTTCCCTAGGACGGAGCACCGCCAGCAGCATCAGCGACGCAGGAAGCTGCCAGAATTCTCCCAATGCCTCTGGAGTTAGTGATGCTCAGACATCCATGATACGTAAAGCTCTTCAACCACCTTCTGTCTTCCACCTCTGCGACGCCTACGATGACGCCCAAGTCCTCCTCGAGTCCGTCAAGTTCGCTTCCATTGACAACTCTGACGTCAACATCAATTTCCGTCGAACACAAGACGTCGTCAAACATCCAACCATTCAACACATCTCCCTCGCCTTTATCGCCAAAGGCATCTGCCTCGTCGTCCTCGCCCTGGTCGAGCGTCCCTTCAACCACGAGCACGACATCTTCTGATTTTCTTCAGAAGCCCACCACCATGACTGGATCCACCACTGCTGCGGACGATGCGAGTTCCCTTTAATCTACCCTTTCCCTGAGCAACCCATTATCGAAGCCGACTCAGACAATCAACGGCAACATATCTAACACTTATGGAAATGCTGCGTCCAAGTCAATCTCCGGTACCATTGCGGCCATTATCTTTTGGTGCATTGCAGGCCCTGATTGATCAAATTTCATTTATTTACTTGCGTCGCAAATTGCGTCCAAGGCGCCGCCGTCATGACTGGATGACTGGCATGCACGTGCCTCTGAGGCCGCTAAGCTCGAGGATGCTCGGCCTGTCATTGGCACTCAAAACGCGCTGGCTCTGGCGCGTACGAACATGGGACACGCTCATGAGCCCGAGATGACCCAAATGAACCAACCTGCCGTTCCAGTCCCAGCCACTGGGGGTGTGGCAGCTGGCAGCAACGCCCAAAGCTCCCACGATCCTTGTCAAGATCAGTACCAATACCAACAGCCGGCTTAGCCCCATTATGAAGTGCAGGACCCGCGTGACCTTCAGCCGTACAACAACTATAACTATCAAGGTCATCAGGAGCCTCAGAACGAGATATGCAGGACTCACCTGCCAGCTCGAGATCCTTCCTGTTGCACTTCCACCTCACCCTGATTCGCATGCAGCAGAAGGAAACTCTTCTCCTGCACTTGCTCGCTCGTTTTCTACCTTTGCGTATGGTTCTCTTTCTTCCCACGAGCCTGCTCCCTCGCAACCAACGCGCTCTGGCACACCCGTTGGTGCAAACCCACAGCAATCGTATATCTCTCCCAACCTTGACAGTGGGCACAGCGGCGATCTCTACGGCGCCTGTATCTATACCTATTATGATTTACGTTTGATGCAATAACCAATACACAAAGCATATCATCTAATAAAGTACAACACGTACACGGGGGAATACGGGGGCCCGGTATCTCAAGCGAGGTGACCTCATTCCTGATCTCCGGGTATGCCTGAAAGTATCCTTCAGATTGCGTGTCAAATACTTCCATCGCACAAACATGGACCGCAATACATGTAATTCGATCGCTGGCACGATTAAGCAAGAGCCAATACGACCGTCTACCCGAGACTGTTCCGCACTGTTCCCTCAAATGCGGCTAAAAGTTGGGATGAAATGAAGGTACGGTTGTTCAAGAATGACACTGTTTCCCCATCGTGAAGCAAGGCCATCTTGCTGACCCTTCAGCGCCACTTGATAGTGCGAAGGAGCCTCTGTCGACAGTGTGGGGACACGTCGAAGCAAAACTCCATTTCCTCAGCGAAGGGAAGGATTGGAAAAGCGATGACTCATGGTTAGGTGCCCATCCCACTGTCGTCGTCTGGTTGTCTACGTTTAAACGAGGAATCTTGTTCCTGAAGCGTGGCTTTTGAAATTTGTGGCTTCTCATTGTTAGTTCAGAGTCAGTTCGCACCTTGCAGGCCCTACGTTCCTCAATTACCCAACACATGACTTGTAGGCTGTCTTCGTCAAATACATTGGTGTACGCTCCTATCGTTAGCAACGCGCTTCGCCTGAATACGTGCTACGCTGCCCGTTATTCTTCCCTCGGCAGGCTTGCTCCGAAGACTCTCATTTGTTCGGACCATGCAGCAGGACTCATTTCGCGTGCCCTAGTATCTCAATGTCGACAGATAGAATCGCATACTCGAGACAACATTTTTTGGATTGTTCAAATCCAGTTTCTATTGTGCTTGCAAAACAATCAGGAGGTCACCGCACTTATTGTGTAGATACAGCGTTTAACGCTTGAATAGAGCGATTGAGAGATATACAGCTACAGACGCGATCACGAGACGGGATATGAGCGAACTGATGAGGTTTTTGACGAGCTCTGTGATGGCACCTTTGAGCGCTTGGAGGGTAAGGGTGAGGAACGTGGTTACGGCATGTGAGGCGAGTTCCGATATGACTGGATACGGGTGAGCGAACGGGTGGCGGGGATGAAGAAACGAATGGCGTGAGGTTAGGTTTGGTTTCACTCGAGGGCGAGGATGTCTCACATTGGACAAGCATGGTGCTCCACTTGCAGGCGGCCAGCACAAAGACGTCCGCCACCTTTTGGGCATGTATGATGATGCAGGACAGAGTTTCATCCACGTCATTCCTCTGCTCACTCATCACCATATGTGACGCTTGGGGCTCCATGTCTGATGCAGCGAAAATGTTAACATGTTATATTTTCATGTGAATGAGCAACTAACGGCGGTTAAGTCTAAACCGTCGAAATAATACGCTTATATCGTCATGGAGATACCACGGAAGGACCCGTGGCCGGATTGGCTTGAATAAACCTAGTATGTACTGCCTGTTGTAATGTTCCCCAGAGGTATGAGAAAAGCGACTTTGTGAAGTGGTGCGAACGCCACGTACCCGATGAGGAGGTATGCAAGACAAAATTCAATGAATAAAAGGATGCAGTACAGGCCATTGAGGCTGAATATAAGATGAACGAGGGGTACAAGGGATGCTATAGCAATGGAGACAACATCGTGGAGAGTGATTACAAGAGGCACAACACGATTCCTAACGGAAAGTTTGTCAAACTCTTCATTTATAGGATCTGGGAAGATGAACTCGCTTTTCGATGCTCAGCGGAGAGGCTGGCGCACCGGGATTATGAATTCGCACAAAGGACATGTCCAAATCTTGCACTCTGAAGGCACACGGCCGTAAATTTGGATTGCTCGCATGAAGGCAGTTTGGAGAGACCCACTCGAATCCCCATGTATCAGCATCGGTGTCCTCGGCGCTAGGCTCGTCAGCCTCATCGTGAAACACGTGTACAGTACTTTCGCTTGCGTAGCCAGCGTCCTCGTCTTGTGCATGAGCGCTCCCGTCGTGCATGAGCGGATGGTGCAGTTCCATAGGCACAGGACAGAGGGCGAATGTGAGGGTAAAAATGAGCCGAGGCAGGGTAGAGACTGCTCTATATCTCGCTGCCGGAGGGCTTGCTGCGCCATAATAAATGTCCACTGTCCCCATTGACACGTTTACACTGGTGCCGCCGCGGTGGCAATCTCATTCATTCTTCTCTGGGAGATCGCCGAGATATCGGTGCCAGACGGTGCGCGGGAATAAATGGAGCATGGAAACGACTTAGACAAAGTTGACTCATGCCTGTTCTGTGTTGAGCATGCCGACGTGTAGGATAATATTAATTGACGTGTCCCCTCCTGACGTGTCGGAATCACAGAGCACTCGAAGGAAGTACTATTGCTTACTACGGTATGAACTAGCGGGTTGCGTGGATCGACACCTGTCAGTTGGTTATGGTGTTATGTGAGCAGTTTTCGATAGACGTCGCGCATGAAGCTCATGATAAACCAGCTGAGTAACTGAACAGCTTGCCGCCTCATACATGTAGACGCAGATAATGGAAAGGAGGGATAGTTCCACTGCCCACATTGGGCACACAAGTGTTTCGTGGCCGCAACGCCAGTCTCGAAATATAGATCACGTAAACCTAGACATGAGGTCACGTGATATCTTGTGTTTTCCCGTGTTCCGTCATGTGACGATCATCTCCTCTGCTATCTGCTCACAATG
>Ga0307508_10001642_pt1 | contig 24905 bp, 29 predicted proteins | sample 9_EM_MG_FD_203089 | JGI IMG/M metagenome (GOLD analysis project Ga0307508, IMG submission 203089) | Populus trichocarpa ectomycorrhiza microbial communities from riparian zone in the Pacific Northwest, United States - 9_EM | ecosystem: Host-associated > Plants > Roots > Unclassified | place... | reverse complement strand
ATAACCTGTTGAAAGTGATGAACGTGTGTATTGTCTAAGTAAGGCTGAAGCCTCGAGAGAAAGGAGAATATAGGGGTAGGCCCATGCCTGCCGTGACTAAGCAACGAGTGAGATATTGCAACAAAAATAGGTAGGGTTGTACCGAGTGATGTGTGATGACCGTGAATGTTTCACTCCAAGCTCAACTATGTGAATTTTTTGAGGAGATTCTTATTTATTTCAATCAAAGGCCGTATTGTGCTCTCTCGGAGGGGAGTGATGAGAGCCAACCCGAGTTTGATGCTAGGTAGTTATGGTCGCCAACACTGGTCGACACGGTTACATTCATAGTATGGAGTGACTGGCCCCGGCTGGTCACATCCCTAATCTCGGGTAATACAAAAAAAATCGCGTCCTCCCTCAGCTAACGTTACCCCACACACCCCAGCAGCGTGCCGACAACCAACTAGTTAACTGCGACAGCCAGAAATATACAATGGAAGAACTCCTGACGACCTCCGCCCGTCGTCCGGAAACCCCGCCGCCGCCGCCCCGCCCGGAATACGCGCTCAAGTTCACCCTCCGAGGTCACACGCTCGGCGTCGCTTCGGTCAAATTCAGTCCCGACGGCAAGTGGCTCGCGAGTTGCTGTATGTTGGTGTTCCGTTGCGGAAAAGAAGAGGAAAAACGGGGCGAGAAGGAGGAGGGGGGGAAGCAGTTCGGCTAACGGTACACGTGCACAACCGAACAGCGGCCGACAAGACCATCAAGATCTGGCACGCGCGCACGGGTTTCCACGAACACACGCTCGAGGCGCACCTGGCCGGCGTTTCCGATGTCGACTGGGCTCCCGACAGCTTGACGTTGGCCAGCGGCAGCGACGACAAGACCGTGCGGATCTGGGATGTCCTTTCTGTACGGTTTCCCCCCCCTTTCTGGCTGGGGGGTGGGGGGGCTGATGGGGAGTGCTCGCGACAAAGGGAAAAATGTGGAAGATCCTCAAGGGCCACCACAACGCCGTGTACACGGTGGCGTACAGTCCGCGCGGGACCATCATCGCGTCCGGGTCCTACGACGAAGCGGTGCGGCTGTGGGACGTGCGCTCCGGCAACTGCGTGAAGACCCTGCCAGCACACAGCGATCCCGTCGCCGGCGTCGGATTCAACCGCGACGGCACCATGATCGTGAGCTGCTCGCACGACGGCCTGATCCGCATCTGGGACGTCACCACCGGCCAGTGCCTGCGGACGCTAGTCGAGGAGGACAACAAACCTGTCACTGCAGTTCGCTTCAGTCCGAACGGGAAATACCTGCTCGCCGGAACCCTTGACTCCTGCGTCCGGCTGTGGGACTACCACAGGGGCAAGTGCCTCAAGACTTACATGGGCCATCAGAACGAGAAGTACAGCATCTTTTCCGCGTTTGCCATCACGAAAGGAAATCTCGTGTACGTTCTTCTCCTCCCATGTCCCCCCTTGCCCTTGTATCCCCCCTCCCCCCCCCAAACTAGATTAATTCAGTAGGAGGGGGCAGCTGATGTCGGTGCGAAGCATGGCCGGAAGCGAGGATTCGGATGTGTACATGTGGGACGTGCAGAGCAAGGACGTGGTGCAGATTCTGGTCGGGCACGAGGATGTGGTGCTGGGGATCGCGGCGCACCCGACCGACAACATCGTCGCGAGCTGTGGCTTGGATTTGACCATCAGGATCTGGGTGGACGAGAGCTGAACTGCGGGAGATGCGTGGGATATGAATAGCAGCGCTGGGGGGCCGGGTGTATAGGATATCCCGATTACGACGTTCATGGGGGGCCGGCGTTAGGGCGTTTTGAAACATTCATCGTAGCCAATTAGCAATCGTTTCCCTTTCTTTTTGCATATTCTGCATACCCAACAGCTTGACCGTGAACGTGTCCCCCTCCGACCACCTCCGTCCCCTGGAAACGCCCGCCGTCCGTCCGCACGCGGTTCTCTGGGCGAGTATGACGTACTACGGGTACCCTGATTCATCGAACGACGTCCCGAGCAAGCGACAAGTGACGGTCCGATTCCCCTGCCCTGCATACCAGAAATACCTAACCCGTTGTTGTAAGCAGATACCTCCCCTCTCATCCTCGGATGCAGCTACCATGGAAATCACAATGCCGGCCATCCTTTGCGTCGACATACCTGCCAGCTCCGGCACAGGGACGATCTTGGCCCCAGGTCCTGTGTGTCGGCTCTTGATGGAGCCTGCGCTATCGAAGGGATACGAAGAAGAGTCCGCGCGTCACGCGATCGCACTCGAGCAGCAATTCTCCACGGTGGGTTGATACTGAGCTATGTGCCAGTGGGATCCAAAGCTGAAATGAGAAATGAGAAAGAAAAAAAACTAAATACATCCATATAAGTACATAATAACAACTCCCCCCCCCCCACATAAATTTTTTTGTAAAAAAAAGTCAATTATACCCTACTTTTGCCACTGGTAACTTCTGGTGTGCTGCAGCAACGCAATGAGCAGCACCCTACGCACCACAACTTCTATTTCGCCGTCAATCCACAGCTTTACTGCGATTATCTTTGACTAACATTACCACACTGTATACAGCCATGTGGAGCATTCCTGCTGTCTAATTGTCCTGTCTGTGTTGCGCATCTCCTTTTCGCAACCTCCTCTTCTTCGACCTTCCTAGGGCACTGCGGAGTGGGTGGGCGGTAGTAGATATCCCGGAATATTTGAAAAGGATTCAAAAGCATTAGCCCTTTTACATTGATAGTGTCGGGTTCAAAGCTGTGTTCGTAGTTTTTGAGTGTCGGCCTTGGGTTTGTAGTAGGGATAGAATTTATACTAGGCCGTAAAAAAAAAACATGCTTAATGCTTCTCGGAGACCTTCAGCACGATAGCACCAGTGGCAGTCGTTCCGTCCTCTCCGAGCTCGACCCGCCGCACACTCGCCCACGCTTCCGGACCCGAGCGCAAAGTGGCAGCCCACCCGCAGCGGGCCGCGGAAAACCCAGATCGCGACCAGCGTCGTGACGACTTCTCATTTGGAGAAATTCAGCTCAGGTCGGACGCCGATTCACGTCCGCCCGTAAAAAAAAAAGGAACCCCCGCCTGGGTGCTACGGACATGCTGGATCGTACCACGAACGCCAGTGAATCCGGTAGATACGCAACTCGCCAAATAAACCTCCCCCCTCCCCCCCAAGTTTATCGGTATTTTGGACTATCAGCACGGACACGGGCGCCGGCGGCAGCGCCGAGGAGCCTGTCTCGCCAGATCCGTGACAGCAATCACCCAGGTGGTCACCAACAGTCTATTACCCTTGAGTGGGCAACACTTGTATGATGGCAGCTGGACAACGGTGTTCCGAATGATTCGCACGGGAGCTGGTCTTGAAAATACTAATAAATCGCGTGTCCAAAATATCACTAAGAGAGTTGATCCAAGAGAAACAATACTATATGGTTAAGGCCCAACTTCCGACTGTTCGTTGCTGATACCTTCTCTACCCTGGAAACTTGACGCCCTTTATACGTCGTGCCGGCTCGCCGGCTGTCTGCCGTCGGGCCGACATGGAGAAGCATAACACCTTGGTATTACACATGAACAGTATCTCTCCCTTATCTGAGGCAGATGGGATGGATAAGGGCATGGCACTGTTTGATAGGTATAGACCCAGAAGACCTTCGGTCCGGGTGCTTGCGAACGATGTTCGTTTGCACCGCTCGTACGCACGATCAATCCGTGCACCTGTTCGGCAGCCCTTACTGGCTATCTGTCTCACAGGTACCTTCGGGGACCGCAATCCAACAGTCTAGATGCATCTAGGAATGGCTGGTGACGTTGTACAAGTGCTGCAGCAATCGCAGTACACTGAAGAAATACGTCTCGGTAACTCGACGAGTTGTGATCCAATCTTCTTCAAACAACTGAGTCCTGACAGATGGTCTGACTCCTCTCATATTCCCACCGGGCCGGCTCCGCCTCCCACGCCCTGTTCGACCGCTCGAGGATTATCTTGACCCTAGAAAAATACTCTTTTTGCTGGTGTCCGGCAACTAGCTCACGGAGGATAACCTTTGACGCCTCCTAGGATGTGGCCGAGCCTTAGACTGAGGCTCCCGCTCACCCTCCCGCCCTTAGGGAGCTCTCCGTTATCCATACTGTATGGCTTCTGGCATTGCGGTTCCGCTTCCCCACTTTGAGCTCGCTCCAGCCAGACTTTCCCTCACGAAAAATCACTCGGCTTCAATCCGCGGATTGAGTATCACTAGTTATTAGTCATGGCCACTGCTGAGGGGAGAATGAGGCGGTATAATGGGAGGTTCTAACGGTCGAAAAGGGGCTAGCGTATGTGGGTCCTATGAGGGGTTAGTCAGCTGCAGCTACTCATTAGTGAATACTCACAGGGTCACAATACAATTTCTCTGTCCACCACTTTCTCTCCTGCGTCTTTGGTGGGAATAGATATACATACTAGCAGTGTGCTCTAGAATATGTGTGGGGGATCCGGGGAGCCCAGTCATCCCGCAGCCCTCCCCCCCGAACGCGGATAAAACTCATCGGATTGACTCAAGTAAAGGCAAAAAATGATCCCCAAGCTCAGGAGAACCCAGCTACATATGGTGCTCAGTATGTAGGTACGTGAGACGTGCTCGCGCAGAGCCGCCCAACCGCCCACATTGATCATTACACGAGTACAAAAACCTCTCGGTCATCTTCATCACTGTTCCCCCCATCCTCACTCTCGTATTCAGCATAACACTTGCCCTCCAGTACCGCTACCTCCTTTCTCAGCTTTTCAAGTTGGCCCAGTTCTTTAATTTCCTCCTCTCCAGCCTAGCTACTGACTTCCAGGTTGCCGGTAGCTTTTTTCCTTCGTCTTCCATGGTGCGATACTTTTTTTAAAGCTCATGCATGTTGTTGGATTCTACTCTGTTTGAGAATCTTGCCTTTACTCGAGCCAATGCAAGGAAAGCTGGCTGAGCAACGATGGATTTTGCCCGAGTTCGGACGTGGAGACTGAAGATGTCTGTCGCCCCGCACCCGATGTTCACAAAGATTTAGGTTATGACAGCCGCCGTGCCGCGCTCTCACAGAGCCGGCCGTTCCGGGTCGACCTGGCAACCACCGCGTCGGTCGAGGACGGGGGATGCAGGATCCCGGGGGGAACTGGGGGCGCTCACAGCAATGCGCGCGGGCGATCGGAGAGCCTGCGGGACGCGATGACGCGGCTCATTTATATCCGACACGTCCGCAGAGGGGCCCGCCCCGGGCGAGTATGCCTCCTACGCTTGCGATCCAATTGACAAACACTCACTCCTAACGCGGCTAAGAGAAGTGCACCGAATTCCTTCACCAGGAACCTTCCACGGGGCCCGGCGGCGGGCGGGTTGGTGAGCACCGCTGGGATGCAACTGTAGAGCAACTTCCCGAGGATTTGTGTACGCGCCCCTTGAGGGAAGCGAGGAGCGCGGTTCGCTGGCATCCAGTACGGCAGAGGAACGTACGGAGACGGTGGAGATGCGCCCCACATCCGTACTTGGTCTTGTGTGTGTTTACGAGGGAGTATCGCTAGTGCGCCCCTCCGCCGTAAGTGTTCCTCTGTTGATTTGTGCCGACCGCGGGGGCACGGGATGGAGTAGCGCCGGCTATCATGGCTGTTGCGGCTGCCTGCGTATGCGAACGGCCAGGCAGCGATGGCGTATATCGATCTCCCGTGTACTGTTTCTTGTCGCTCTATTTCCAACGACAGCTCATACGCTCGTCAAGCCCACTCTGCTATTTCCGCGTGCTAGCTCTCTGGCGACCGGATGGCGCGGACATCTGTATCCCCCATTCCATCGCAGCACAAACTTCTCAACACAGAGCCACAGTAAGGAAGCAACTCCGAATACGGCTGTGCCCATCCAAGAACTCACCCTTCCCGCACGCACCAAGACCCTGCTGCCGGCAGTGTCCGTAACCCCCCCCCCAGTGTTATCGATGCCGGCAGAAAGAGGTTTCCAGCTGCCGCGATAAATGCCGAGCGCTCGGGCCGACGTCACGACCGGTCTTCCAGCTTCCACTCCTCCGATGCTCACGCGGACGGCAACTATTGCGGTTCCGCCGGCTCGTTGCATATTTCCGCGTGGATCTATCGCATCGCCTCGTGCCCTCAACAGTTCACCCTCCTCCTTCTCCACCCGCTCCTGCTTCGCCTCGTGCCCAGCCGCCACCACAGCTGCTCTCTCCCTGGCCTCCTCCCTGGCCACCTTTCTGTCCTCCTCACTCCGGACCGGGATCCAGGCCTGCGCTGAGGCTAAACATCACGAATTGCTGTCGCCGGTTGCGATACTGACAATGAAGCTAAAGCCACTACTGCAACGGGAAGTCTGCCGCAGGCTTGGCGGTCCCGGAGAGATGGGATAGCGGTCTGGGGTTGCGTGCCTGCGATTGCTGACGATATCCAACCCAGCACTTGCGGCAAGTCGATACGAGTGATATATCATGCCTGCAGCCAGAAATGGCGAAGCAAAACCTTCACCGCTCGCATAGGGTGGCTTGGAAGCCACAGGAGCTTAGGTGGCAAGGACTGCGGATAGGACCTTCCCCGTGAACGACTCCAACTCCACGTGCAGTTTGTTCTCGCGGATTATGGCGCGGACCCGTACAGCTCCAACGCCCTGTTTGGTTGCACTGTATTTTGCGAAGTTACCACACACGAGAAACCATGATCTTAGAAAAGAAATTTCCCATGCAAAAACGTGATTTTTGAATTGGAGGTTGCGCAACCAAACAGGGCCTTAGATAGCAGTTGAGAGGCCCCCTCATCGTCCTGCGTTCGATAGCGAACCTAATCCCGCAGTATCTCGAGTTGCGTAACATGAGTGGTCTGAGTGCACACGATGACACACAACTCGTCTCGGATCGGCGGCCGAACACGGCGATCTCCGTGTCCACGGCCCTGGCTTAAACGCATAGGTTCCACTAATTACTCTATCTATGTGCATGGTTGGAAAGCAGGTTCCCGACACGCAGCCTTCCACCCCTCCCTTTAACACGTCTTATCCCTTCCGTTCCACGTTCACGACGACAACACAACGACGGAGACGACGCGCGCAAGGAAACAGTAGCGATCCTGCCCGTTCCTTTTCCTTTTCCCCGCCCATGCCTCCGCCGACAGCGACCGCGACCGCCCCAGGCGTTCCCGCCGACATTGTGGCGGAGATTAACCGCCGCATACTGGAGTCCGGCGAGCTTCACAAGTACGGATGCGCTCCCCTTTTTTTTTTCTTCCCGCCTCCCCAAATCAGAGAGAGAGAGCTGGCTGGCTGACGATCCGGTGAGAGAGGGGGAAAATTTAGGCTGGAAACCCATCTCCTCCAACTCCTGCAGGAATCTGGCTGGACCGAGAACCTGCGCACGCTCTGCCAGAAACATCTCCGCGACCCGAACGCCGCCGTCGGCAACTACGACCAGCTGAGGATGGCAGTCGACCAGGAGGCGCGCGAGAGCGTGCCCGAGGCCGTCCGGGTCGAGATGGTGAAGCGGGTGCTGCTCGTGTTGAGGGGCATGGTGGAGGATTGAGAGGGCAGTGGCAGCAGAAGCAACTGGAGGCGGTTCTACGGGGAGCTGAAAACGAAATGGCGTTATCGGGGTCTGGAGTTCTACTTGAATCTTTTTTTCTCTTTTTTTTTTGTTGGGATTTGTTTTGGAGCTGGTTGAGGTTGGTGGGAATCACTGTTGGGGGATATTATACACAGGGTGCTGGTAACTTGCGATTGTTAGGAGATGGAGGAGGAGGGACGTGTTGGCAAGAACTGTTCGACGTCGTGGTGGTAGTGTCCGTTCTCTACGTGATTTTTCCCATCACGGCTGTCTCGCGCTGGCAAGCCCGGGATCCCACCCGCCATCCTTCCCTGCTATTTGTTCGCACATAGAAATACCCCGCATTTGAGGCAAGGGAGGGACAGGGGAGCCGCCCGCGGACTGATTGAGGTCGGGGCGGACGACGGACAGAGCGGGCTGCACATAATATCGACACGATCTGACAAGGTTGTATGCGATCAATGAAGCATCGTCATCATTATTCCCCAACCGCATTCGACAGTGGACAAGGAACCGGCGTGTGTAAGTACATCGCCATGATCTAGATACATATCTAAGGCGATTAATGACAAACTATATATATATAAATAAAAGACGATACCCGCATTTGTCCACGGGCTGGACCGGACTAGACGCCGTACAGTATGTACATGCAGATTGCAGATCTAAAACTAGATTCAAAACTACTATGTGCCCCACCGCACTTGGGGTGTAGAATATCTATCTACGATTGCGGCCCGCTGGCCGGCGCCGGGAAGTTGTGCGGGTGTATGTGGAGTTGTATGCTCAGAAATATTATAGATATGAGAAGTGGCGGCAGCCATGCACTCTGGCGCAAACCCACAGTGTAGAGATTCTTCTGCGTGTGGCCCATTCGCGCTTCCCTTCCTGTCTCAGAACCACACATGTATGTACGATTACTGCAGTTACACTGGCGCATCTGGTTGCTATCGACCTAGTACTCGTCGTCCGTCCGTACCTCCTGTCGTCTGTGGACGACATACAGATTCCGCACCGTCACGAACCCCAGCAGCTCGTACAGATCCCTCGCCGGGGCATTGTCCTCGAAAACAGTCAGCCACACCTCCCCCTGCCCCGCCTTGGCCCACCACCTGGCCACTTCGCCGACCAGCCAGCGCGCCAGTCCCCGCCTTCTGTGCGCCTCCATCACCTCCAGATTGGAGATGTACAGCCGGCGCGTCTTCTCGTCCGGCAGCACCGTGATCCAGCCCGCGCGCTGGGGGATCGACCTCGAGGTGTCCAGCACGCTGACGATCTGCTCGCCGCCGGCGTGGACGGTGTTCGCCAGGTGCGGGTTCTTCGCCAGGAACCACGACTTCGTCGTCAGCGGCGACGCGGCTTTGTAGCCCTTCGGCGGCAGCGGCGTGGAGCTGTAGAGCGATGCCAACGACGGGAACGACGACGTGGTCGGCGACGCCGACGGCGTCGGATACCCGCTCGTCGTGTCGGTCGTGTAGGGCGCCGCGACGCTGAGCTTCATCTCCCGCAGCTGCGACACTTCGTGCCCTTCCGACCGCGCCCACGACGCCAGGAACGGGTCGTATGTGTTTATCGTGTGCCATGCCGGACGCAGCTCCGACACCGTCGACGACGGCACATAGTCGTGCACGAATAGCCAGGTGCGCTTTGCAGGGTGCAGTGTGAAGTGCGTTATCCCCTCCGGTGACGGGTGCAGGACGTGCGAGCGCGAGCTGTGGAGGAAGTGCTTTGCGATTAGGTCGTCACACATGTTTTTGACTGGCGTGTTTCTTTCGTTTCTTTGGCTGGTTTGCGTGCGTGAGTGAGTTGGGGGGAGGGTGGATTATGGGGGAAGAGAGAAATATCGTGGGTGCTGTGGGGAAGGCTTAAATAGCTGCTATTTCCCTTTGTTTTCTCCTCACCTCTGGCGGGGCAGACGGCGAGGTGAGTGGGCGTAGATATCTATCTTGGTTAGATAGAGTAGACTACATCCAATATAAGCCAAACCAGATCGTAGATCACAGTCGCCATCGTCATCGCCATGGCTATCTAGGTGCTCTTGGCAAACAACATCACTTTCTTATCCGTCGGCGGCCACGATGGAGAGGCTGTATTGATGGTTGGTTCGGCAATTTGTGTTGTTTGGTGCGTGGGGTTGGATGTCCGCTGGCAAATGATACCCTGCATACAGTGGTGTGTGTTTGGTGGCTGTGGTCATAGACCAGATCATAAAACCAGGTGATGGAGGAGAAATCCAACGGTGCGGTGGCCCGTGAGGTGCACACGCCACTTATTTCAAAGCAGGGGCTCGGCATGTGTGGATCCGTGATGTCATTACATCATCTATCCACACACGCAGCCCCCCCCCCCCACACACACCTCTGTTAGAATATGGTGCAACTTGAGCCGGAGCACTCAAGTTGACCAGAGCGCTCGGCTTGGGGCGACCGGAAGATGGAACGTTCAAGTTGATACATTTAGATGGGATAATTAAGCAAGTCAAATAATCATTCAATTCTCTTATATGCGTTTGACACCCTCCATTGCCTATGTTAGGCCACATCCATACCATATCATCGACTACCACCACCACACCGCCGCCATCAATCGATCTCCACAATTGTGCAACCCAGCCATGGACCGTACGCACGCTCCATCACGCGAGACGCTTCTAACGGCGGCGATCTCGCTGTGCACCGATTTCTCGAGCGGCTGTCCGCCGGAAGTGCTTCTCACCCACTTCGCGCACGAGGTGTCGCCGATAGCGATCGAGCACGGCCTGAAGTCGCTCGCGCCGTTCCTGGGACGCCACTTCTTTGGCCGGTCGGAAATACAAAAGTACTTTGAGGTGCTGCAGAAGCTTCTGACGTTCGAGAAGATGTTTTTCTGCGAGTACATCGTCGACATCGATACGATGAAGGTCTCGTGCAAGGGACACGCAACCTTCGTCTGGAGGGAGACGGACCAGAGCTGGGATGAGGTGTTCACATACACCCTCGATTTTGTGCGCGAGGGCGACGCGGACGAGGTTAAGGTCAGGAGGTATCAGGTCTGGGCCGATACCGGAGCTGCGTGGTTGGCGAGTAGAGGCGAGTTGAAGGGGAAGAATGGGGAGGACGCGGGTGAAGAGGGCTGCGGAGGGCACTGAGCTAAGCTGAGCGAGGTTTATTTTGGCCTTGTTGTGATGGATTAACCATTGCTGGGTTTGTGTTTGTGGACATAGAACACACAACACACAAAAGTAAGGCTTGGAGACAAGACATATCATCAGCGTCCGCGGTCCAATTCCCATCCACAACCCAACCATATCTCCTCATTTCAGCACCTGCTATCCATTCTAATTGCTCATGAGGTTCTTTGTCTGTCCCGCACCCTGCTCTGGTACCACGTCGGCCAACCATGGATGCCGGTGAGGAGATTATATGCCCTCGGCAGCACTACCTGCCCGCTCCGTTGCCCGAGGGCTTTCTCTTCTACTACGGTCTCAGGCACCGTTCCCACCTCCAAGCCTAGAGCCGTGAACCAGCTATTGTTCTTGAATCCCTAGAACAGAAAGGTCCTGACATACAAGCGTAGTCCCGACTTTCGGCGCATTGTACCGATGTTCCGGCTCCAGGCTCAGGCCCTCGTGGAAACCTTGTGCCGCCGACTTGGAGCAATTGCGGTCGACCATCTGTGGGGCGACAAAGTATGCGCCGAGTGCTAGCGACGGTGGCGACGTGTCCGTGGTTTACCGCGATCATCGCGGGAAGGAATTCTCGCGCAAGATGGAATGACTGAGTTTGTTTACGGCGAAGGTGAGCTCGCTGTCGTTCGGGATGGAGCCGAGGATAGTCTTGCCATGGCAGATACCGGCATTGTTGATGAGGGCCGTCAGGTTGCCCACCTCCTCGCGGACGTGCTTGCAGACCGCGGCGATGTTCCCGGACGAAAAGAAAGGTCCATGGAGAAGAAGTGAACATTTTTGGCTGCCCTCGGTGATTGTGGGTTAGTAAGTACCTATGGGCTGCCTTGATGGACGCGATGATGGATTGTCGTGGCGAATCTGGCGGTGAGCATATACTGTCCCTACTCCCCCGGACTGAGAAACCATCGCCGTGAAACAAGTATTACGATTACGATGCGTCCATGGTATTCCAACATTCCAGCAGGATCTGAGTGATATCAGGGACGCCAGGACCCAGATGTTAAAGACGAGCCGCGGGGGTATCTTTCCTGTGCAGTTCGAATCAGTTTGCTGTACACGCAGGCATATGATGGAGCGAGTTGCTTGCGGGTTTCTCCCAAGGAATGCCCTCCGTGCTGCGCTAACTATCAGCCACGGATCTGCAGAAGCTTCGCTGTACGTGCATCCAACCCCGTGGAGAATATCCGCCGCTATGTAGTTGTGGAAAGTATATAGTCTTGGGTGTGATGGTGAATCGAGTTGAATTGGAACTTGGGCGGGCTGCGGGTCAGGAACGGGCCAAGCCCGTAGCCAAGCCGGGATTGCTTGCTGCAGCGGCCCAGCAGCCCGGACGACCTATCGATGCCTAGTGAGGTCCGTCGGATTTTTTTCCCTGCGGCCTGCCGGCCTATCGTACATATCCTTTCATCTATCGCCTGAAATCCGATGCCTCTGGGATCCATCGCTGATATCGCGAATAACGTAGCCGGGCTTCAGACGCGAAGATTGAACTTGCAGAAATCCATACTCAGCCTGTCGCTTCCCAAATATCAATTGATCTCGAGAGAGTCCTCGAACCCCAGAGATCCGCCGGGTATGCAGACTAAGTTAAGTATTTATGTTTGTTGTTGCGCCAAGCCCATTCCGATCAACGCGGTTGCCATCCACGCGTGTGTAGATGGCGAACTCCTTCCATCTTCATCTCATCACACAAGCCTGGAGCCTCCGAAGTACGCCGCTGGAACATCACATCCCCCGCCTCGTCTGCAGCTGAACGCGCAGTCTCTGATACTGTCGTGCACACGGTCGAAGAGGACAAGGCATGCAGGCGGCCTCGCTTACTACGTCGGCCTAACAATCGCTACCTACACATAGACATTCTTCCTTACCTCCGCTCCATGTCCACACGAAACAATCTCGCCCAGCACCTTACCTGGCTACAGCGCGAGAAGCCGTTCATCCCACCGCCGCCGAGGGAACCGCGTCCGATCAATGAGGAGCCGTCTGTCGTAGCCATACCTGGTGCATCCGTTCCTCAACCCCTGCCGACGAGTCAGCGACGAGCCCCGCCTCCACCACACCCGCACCGGCCACCGCAAACAGCACCCCCAGCAAATTCCCCCGTCGCGTCCCTCTCTGCCCCCCTCCGGAGAACCCCCCAACCGCTGGTACCGCCGCCCCTGCGATCGCAATACCGAGAGGAAGACATCGCCGCGGACGAGATGGCGGGGGCTTTGCAATTGAGTTCGTCGGTTCGACCTAAAAGATCGAAGCTTGGATGTTACGCCACTGATTCGTATCCGGAATCAGAACGACCAGCTCCTGCTGCCAAGTCAGTCCTAGGGACACCGGCAATTGGGTCTCTTAGCCGAGAGAGCTCCAGGACCGAGACAAACACTGGTATGGGCTGTGCTGCTGTTACAATCTGGACGCTGCTGATTTTCCCTGAGCAACCGGACTGACGACGCCCAATCAAACAGGTGGGAACGCACGGCTTGTAGCATCCAGCGCCACTACTAAACGCCCATCGCTGGATACAATGCAGGTTGAAATGGTCGACCTCACTGGTGACGATGACGTTATTGATAGGAGGCCGACTCCGTACACTGGCCCGCACTTAACTGGGGCCTCCATCTGGACGGACGCTCGCACAACACGGAACAAATGTCATTATATGGACTCGGACCAAAATCTCCCCCAGGCGCCAACCAATCCTAGGGCGAATTCTGCCGTGCCGTTTGCCCCGCCGCGCAGGCTGAGCGATGCCAGGACTCCCGGGGGAAAGAAGAGACATAGCGGCGAAGTAGTAGTGGACAATTACGATTCATCATCGGATGGACCGCCTGCTTCAAAGTCGCCACGGCTAGTCGACGCGTGCACGTTATCTGCCACCTTGCGGAGCCCACAGAGGCAGAGACGGATCAATCGTGGAATCGACAAGTCTCTATCATCATCATCACAGGTCCCTCCAATCACTCCGGATGCTGACTTTTCCATGGCTCGGTCATACATCCCCCCTCGTCAGCCCACTTTGTCTTCCAGTACAGTTGTTGGATCGCCAAATTCAACACAGAAGAAGAGAAGAAAGGCTCAGGACTGGAATAACTTGAATCAATCTGAAACTAGAGAAAATGAGGAAGAGGAAGAGGAAGAGGAAGAGATACTTCCTCGGACGAGGAAAAAGAGGGCTACTAAGCGGATTGTAGACTCGGACGACGAGGCGATGGAGGAGGCATTGCCTCACGTACCGGATAGCAAATACAGTCAGAATTCTCGGTCTCGATGGCTTCAGCAAGGAACGGTCGAAGGTTCGGACGACGAGGGGGAGTTCTCCGATGGCGGCGATCACGCGATAGAAGACGATAGCTACGATTTCGGGGATGATGCCGATCTGCTGCACATGTTGGAGGATGGGGATTTTGTTAGTGGGGCCGATCCAGTCCAGGGGACCCCCAATAAGAGCAAACACTACGCTCCACCAATACCAAAGGTTTCTCCCACCAAGGCCGGGAGGTCACCCTACAAGGCCAAAGATCTCCCGAAACCAGTGCCACCAAATCCTGAGCACGGTGACGAGTTTGCGGGGCTATCCGAGTCACAGCTGAAGGCGATGCTTTCGGATTTTAAAGATCGGCTCTACGAGCTGCTGGATACCCTCCAGGATCAATACTACGATGCGGGGGATACTCCCCCAAAGAGCCTGATTGCCGAGAAGAAAGATCTGAAAGCAAAAATTGATTGTGTCACTAGAAGAATTGACCACTGTGTCTCGATGCCTGCTGTCTGCAGCAATCCTTCGTTGATCTCTAGTCCAATCAAGAAGCGCAGCGGTGTGGTAGAAGCTACGCAGTATCCTCACCGTTCCGATGAATACCCCAGGCATACCGATCCACTGCCTTCGACACCGTCGAAACGCAACAGACTTGGAAATGAAAGCACGACCGGCTTCATCACCCGGACATTACGATCTCCGCTTAAACCTCCGTCCAGGAGACAAGCACTTCCTCCTCCTCCTCCTCCTTCTCCCCCTCCTCCACAGCCATATCGCCAGCCGTCTCCCGCCGTTCGACGAAGCTCACCCAAGCGAGCTCTAGGGGGCCTACGTCCTTACGACTCTCCGCCACCGTTCGACCCGGAAGATTTCGAAGAAGCTGATCCAGGCGCTTGGAAAGGCCCTCGCCCCGCTCTGCAAAGTGACGACGACCACTTCGGTAGTGATTTCGGATCAGAGGATCTAAGAGAACTCGCGGCTCGAGAAGAAATCGAGGACGATGTCGTTCAGGTTATCGATCCACCCCCCCACGGGAGAGCACCCCTTGGCCCTTCGACGGGCAACTCCCCAATCCGTAGGCAGCCTAACCAGGTTCCCGGGAAGACGCTCCAGCCAACACGACTTGCAAACCCCCGCGTCGAGCTCGCCCAGGGAAAACATCATACACAACGGGCCTCAACGGTTGACTTGAATAGCCCTACCATGCGGCATCCATGGTCGAAGGAAGTTGCCGCTGCCTTGCGCCAGCAATTTAAGCTGAAGGGGTTCCGAAACAATCAGCTCGAAGCCATCAACGAAACTCTCTCTGGAAACGACGTTTTTGTCATCATGCCCACGGGAGGTGGAAAGAGTCTGATCTACCAGCTTCCTGCTGTCGTCACCTCAGGAAGGACCCGAGGCGTGACGATCGTCGTCTCACCACTGCTCGCGTTGATGACGGACCAAGTGGATCATCTCCACAAAAACAATATAATGGCGTTCTTTCTCAACGGAGAAATCGAGGAGGCGAAGAAGAGACTGATTTTTAATTGGCTGAGAGACCCCGATGTCGAAAACATGATATCCTTACTCTACGTAACCCCCGAGATGCTCGGAAAGAGTAACTATCTGATGGACACACTGCGTGACTTGCACGGCCGGGGAAAACTTGCCAGAATAGTGGTCGATGAAGCCCATTGTGTATCGCAATGGGGGCATGACTTTCGTCCGGACTACAAAGAGCTCGGGACAATCAGACCGAATTTTCCGGGTACTCCCTGGATCGCTTTGACGGCTACGGCTACGGCAGTGGTGCAAAGGGATGTTCAGCGCTGTCTGGGAATGGCCGGGTGTAAAGTGTTCACGCAGAGTTTCAATCGTCCCAACCTGAGCTACTTTGTGCGGTTAAAGAATAAGGGAAATCAGGTTTACGCCGACATCGAGGAGATCTGCAGAGCGAACAGGAATAAGGCGGGCATCGTTTACTGCTTGAGTCGCCAATCTTGCGAGACCGTGGCGAATGTGCTGCGGAAAAATGGCATCAACGCTGAGCATTTCCACGCCGGAATGGCACCGGACGAAAAGAGAAAACTGCAGAAAGCCTGGCAGGTGGGAACGTGTCATGTAATCGTCGCAACGATCGCGTTCGGTATGGGAATCGACAAGGCCGATGTTCGTTTCGTCATCCATTACAGTATACCAAAGAGCTTAGAAGGATACTACCAGGAAACTGGCAGAGCTGGCAGAGATGGCAAACCCAGCACTTGCACCTTGTTCTACAACTACAGTGATGCCAACTCTCTCTTCCGAATGGTGGACAGCGGCGAAGGGCCACCAGATCAGAAGAAGCGACAGAAGGACATGATTCGACAAGTCCTCCAGTACTGCGACAACGCGACAGAGTGCCGCAGAGTACAGGTGCTTCGGTACTTTGGGGATACGAAGTTTACGGCAGAGGAATGCAACGCCTCATGCGACAATTGCTGCTCCGGAGTCGAGTACGAGGAACGCGATGTCACCGACTATGCCAAGATCGCCCTGAAAATCGTCCAAGAATTGGAGAGCCAGAGGAAAACCCTTCTGGGTGTTGCGGACGTCTTCAAGGGCGTGGGCAAGAAGGCTCGGGACTGTGCCGGCAACATCGAGGGATTCGGGGCTGGGAAACACTGGACCAAGTCCGACTGCGAGAGGTTGTTCAACAAACTCTCATCCGATGAGTATATCGGAGAGTATCAAGTAGCGACACGCACCGGATGGCACAACTGCTACGTCAAGGTAGGCCTCCCTTAACTCTTGATAGCATGACGTATTTAACCTTCGAAACAGTTGAACAAGACCAACGCCAATAGGATCCTAAGAGGGGGACAACGTGTGGTGATGTCTTTCACAAGGGACGGGCAAGCAAATGCGAAGAAAGGTGTAGCCGCAAGGAAAACCACTTCTTCATCGGCCCTCCCTAGAGGTGAGCTTGGGCTGCAGTCAACAAAGGAATACGATCTCGGAGGATTTGTCGTGTCAGACGAGGAAAATGATAGCTTAGGGATGCCGCCGATACGAAGGGGTCTCTCTCGTAGAGAACCCCCTACACGAACACGCAAGACGGTCCACAATCCGCCTCAACAGCTTGGGCAGCCCATAACTGCAGAAGACGTCATGATCAAGCTCAACCCGCTGGAATTAGAAATGCTTGATCGATTCATGAACGAGGCAAGGAAAATCCGAGCGAAAATAATGAATGACCATGGCTTCGCACGTATTACAACTGTCTTTGTCGACGGAGTTCTCCAGAAGTTCGGAATATTCCTGCCCACAACGGAGAAGGAGATGTCGGACATCGCCAGGGACGCAGACCGGGTTGCCGAATTCGGCGGTCAGTTCCTCGTACTCTGTCGCAAGTTCGCCAAGGAGAAAGAAGAGAACTTCGCGGACGCCGACATAGGAGCAACTCCTATCACCCGAAGCTTTTCACAGCCACAACCCGCTTCTCCGTTCATAGATATCGCTGATGACGATGACGATGAGGACTACAACGAAGGCATATCCGATGAGGACTTTGAGCACGGTGAGACGAGCGAATACTTCCGCAAAGACCTCGCCGATAAGAGGAAAGAAATGTGGGAGCAATGGGAAGCTGGAACGAGCCAGGCCAAGCCTAAGAAAGCGGGGACGAGTTCCCGTGGCCGCGGCGGTAGGGGCCGTGGTTCAAAGAAGCCGTATGCGAGGCAGTCTGGCGGGGGGACAGAAGCCGGGGCTAGGCGACAGAGCGGTGGTACGGGAGCGGTGAGGAGAAGGGGGGGCGCAAGAGGAGGGGGTGCTACTTCACGTGGAGGTGACAGCGCGAGCACGAGAGGTAGCGGCCCTAAGCCTTTGTGGTGAGCCAATTTACACGTTTACTTTTCCGCTCTTATCTCCATTACGATTTTCCCTTTTTTTTTTTGCTATTACCAGCCGCCTGGAAATGTGCTTAACTGGTGTGTTTTTTCCTTCCCCCCGTCCACTTTTTTTTCTCTTTTCGTTAGCCTAACATTTTTAAGCTTGGGCGGAGTGGAGGAGTTTCGGACCTTTGATGCTGGTCGAGCTATTTAGTTCGTTCATTCGTTTTTTTTGTTCGGTTTTACTGCTTACATATCGTCCCCTTCTTGTCCTTAGGTCTTTGTTTGATGATGGCTCTATGGTCGGACGAACTGGAAGTATATTTAATGGAGAAATACCTGGTGGCAATTTACCAATGAATAAAATGACCGCTTAATAGTGCATCGCCCACTCATTGGCCATGGCTCAGTTCCCGCATGCGATCAATGAATACTTACTTGTACTTATATTTTTTTAAAAAACGGCTATTTAACACGGTACTGTGGTTTTTTGATAATGAATGATACTTGCACGTGATTAATGATCCCGCGTTGCTGCCCTCCCACCCCACGACCACACCCACCACTGCCGGCTCCCCTGCCGCAGTGCTGGGACGGCGATTCCAAACTTTGCTCATCTCAAGGCCGCAGTAGCGGAATGGTCCGCTAGAGAAAACCCCGATTTCATTGCGAGCACTCAGGGAAGACATTCAACACGGTGGTCTGCTCGGTTGCGGAGTGTCCCTTCCGTGTCAGGGCAATTCTCAAGTCTAAGCTAGGTTGTGTCGAAGCTGCCGTCCTTAATGGCGAGCGAACGGCTCATTTTGGGCTCATGCCTAGCAACCGCTGTAGCATCAACATCCATCAGTTCTTCGCTCGAAACCGTTCCAAAGGTCATTCAATTTTTCTGGAGGTTGATGCTATACAAGGCCTCACGGCGTTTCTAAGGCTATCTGCTGTGTTGGAGGGCACCCCCCGAGACTTCATGCCTCACTACCTCACCGTTAAAAGCTGGATCGATACCTACAGTACTGCCAGACTTCAGCAGCCTCGACCAGGACACCCGGCTTAAGTAAGAAGTGTTCGGATAGCTGCAGCACAGCCTCCAAGTGTCGGCAAGCCGGAGCCTCCGATCGCAGCAGTCTCAAGAGGCAGGCTTACAATACTGCAAAAGAGGGAGAGGAAGGAATGATATACGGACTGGTACTAAGCGACAGGAAACCGCTGGTCTACTACCTGTTATTTCCGGCCAGATCCTTTTTCTGTAAAGAGACCGGGCCATTACGCACCGGAGTGTCGTGGATCTCGGTCGTAGATGGGGTGGGTGAGGGGGAGGGGAGAGAAGGGATTCATAGACAGATTGCTACCGAAAACGAATTGAATACTGAGCAATAATAACTTCCATCTCACACGCTGCTATCTATTCTCGTCCTCGTCGGCACTCGGTTTTTACGTACTGAGAAGTGGTCCGTGTTTGTTCTTCTTCTCGCGTGCACCATATGCTATCACTCGCTGCGGTAGTCAGCACAAAAAAATTCGTGGTATTGGGTTAAAGTCACAAAAAAAACCCGTAGTACATAAGTACATTGTACTTACCGTGTTAAATAGCGGAATAAAACAACAATGGGGTTCTCGTGTCGCCGTAGTCTAGACAGGTCACATGCGATTAATGGATAAACAAAAAAAAAACAGCGTGTTCCCGCCTAAATAGATAGATACCTATGTGAAGAATTGACAAGGGTCAACAATTACATAGGTGATCCACCCAGCCCCGATGCATTGCATTGCATTGCATGGCCTGTAGCTGATATGCCTTGGGTTTGCTGCAAGATGGAAGTCCCCGCAAAGGAGCGCATCCGCGCCGAGCCGTATTGATCTCCCCCTCCCCCTCCCCCTTCCCCTTACTTCAAGGCCACGCCATGATACAGGACGCACTCGGTGTTCATGGCTTTAGTACGGCAACAGCGCTGGAGTAGCGTTCCCTCAGAAGTCCAGGCGGATGGAGCGGGGGTGGCAGGTAAGTTACATATGTACCTCCGTTCCCACACACACGAAGATGAGGGACAGCCCACTAATGGCTGTTACGGTATGTACCTAGATGTCACTACGAAACGACGACGGGACCGCTTCAAGGCGCCACTGAAGAACATCTTCAACGGCGGTAGCAGTAACAGTAGCAGCAGTCACTCAATCTCGGCGAAAGCGAAAGATCGGTATATTCACGCTCCTCTACCGCCGCCGCCGCCGCCATCAAACAGCGATATCGGCGCTATCGTCGCCACACCTCCACAGCCGACGCCACGGAACGAGTCACTATGGGCGCGAGCAGTAGCATCGCTGCCGGCTGACGTCTTCGCCGCGCTGACGGTGGCTGACTGTCCGAAGGGAGTTGTCAACGTCGACTCGGTGCTGCACTCCGCCAGGCGCGCGCGGCGCCTATGCGCAGAACGGGCATGGACCATCACGTTCCGCGGCGAGACAATGGTGCTCCGCGACGTGGCGGATAATATTCTCGCGTGGGTCGGCAAGTTCAAGATGATTGGGGATATTGCGATCCAGTACGATCCTGTGCATGCGGCATTGCCGTGGGCGGGGGTGCGGTTGCTGTTGGATGTAAGTGTTTTTTTTTCTTCTTCCGCAAGAACACAGACTGATGGATGGGGCGCGACAGATTGCGTTGGCAGATACCCAGAATATGGGAATCCTCCTCATCGGCCTGGAGAAAACTACCTGCCTCCTCTCCCGGGCTGCGGCGTACGAGCGGCTGCACCTCGCCCCCACGCGTTCGAGTCCGCAGCCGAGTAACTCTGAGGCGCTGGCGAGTAGTTTGGTGGGGCTATATGCGTCGATCCTCACTTTTTTGGTGTGGACGAGAAGATATTCCGAGGATGGCACTGCGAAGAGGATCGCTAAAAACATACTGGCAACGCGGGAGATCCACGAGCTGCTAGATAAATTGGATCACGACGAAGGGGAGGTGAGAAAGGAGTCGGAACTGGCGGAGAAGGAGTGGGCGAGATTTGCGCATGAGGATGTTCTCGGTGTTGTGAGGGAGGAGAGTAGCAGCCTGAAAGAGGCCTTGGGACCGAAGGTTGAGGCGCTGTTTGAGAATCTGAAGGAGGCAAGGAGGAGGGAAATGGTCATGTGGCTGGCTGGCACTTCGTACGTGGAGCATCACGAGAACGCGCTGCAGGGACTGCTGGAGGGTACGGGTGAGTGGCTACTGAAGGAGGAGACGTACCGCAAATGGTTGGAAAGCGAGCAGTCGTGCATATTGTGGTTGCATGGAATCCGTAAGTTCCATCCAAAGTTCCAAACCAGATGATCCACCGTGAGTTGACGCGTGGGGGCGATTCTAGCTGGTGCGGGAAAGACCAAGCTCACGTCAATGGTGCTGGAGAGACTGCTCAATCCTCCGATTGAGGAGAAAAGGGCAGTAGCATATTTCTACTGCAACCGCAACGAGCCCAAGCGCCAAAACTCCGAAATCATCCTTCGCACCATCATCCAACAGCTCTCGGTACGGGGCAGCACCGGTTCGCTCCCGCGTTGCGTCATGGCCAAATACAAAGAGCGGAACAAAGACGGTATCGAGTCCGGCCCGCCAGGATTCAAAGACTGTCTCAGCTTGCTCATCGAGTTGCTGGATATCCGCTCGCGGACCACCATCGTGATCGACGGCTTGGACGAGATTGACAGCAAGATGCAGCGCCAGGATTTCCTGCAGGCGCTGAAGCAGATCGTCAATCTGTCGAGCAGTCTGGTAAAGCTGTTTGTGTCCAGTAGGGATGACACGGACATCACGCTGGCGCTCGACAGTGTGCCGAATCTGTACATTCACGCGAAGGATAACAAGGACGACATAGAGAGGTTTATCAAGCAGGAGGTGGAGAAATCCATCGAACAGAAGAAGCTACTGCGTGGGGAGGTGTCGAACGAGCTGAGGGAGAGAATTGTCGAGGCGCTGATCGATAAGGCTAGTGGAATGTAAAGCCTTCCTGTGCGCAATCCCTTTTCGGGGACGTTGATCTAACTGGGCACGAACCTCAGGTTCCAATGGGCGTCCCTTCAAATCGAGTATCTGTGCGAGATGAACTTCGAGTTCGAGATCGAAGAAAACCTCGGCAACCTGCCCGAGACGCTCGAAGGCGCATACGCGCAGATCTACACGATGATCGAAGAAGGACGGAGCGCAACGATTGCGCGATTCGCGCTGATGTGGCTCATGTGCGCCTTTGGGCTGCTGACACCTGACGTATGGTGCGCTGCTACCTCTCGCAGCGCGAGTATCGTGTTTGGCAGAAAGGTCGAAGTGGATCTGCACAGCCTCCTCAAAATATGCCATAACCTGGTCGTATGGGATCGCCAGTCGGGCGCGATGCGCTTCGCTCATCTGTCCGTACGGGAGTTCTTAGAAAGGAACCAGCTCTCAGCAGCGGAGGCACACCGTGTAGCCGCTGAGTGCTGTCTCACTGTGCTCTGCAATCCGGACGGTGATCGCTGCTGGGGCAGCGGCGAGAATAGCGATCCGTGCGAATGGCATCCCTTCGCCGTATACTGCCTCACCTTCTGGGCCAACCATGTCCAGAAATGTGACGACGACACGCTTATGGGTGGACGCCTGCAGGCCTCCTTGAACGCCTTCCTGGGCACTTATTCCTCACCTGGACACGCTTATTGCGCATGGCTTGAGCGGGCTCGACAGCGGCGGTGTTCCGCGCAGACATCTCCATCACTGCTATCGTGGGTGACCGAACGGGTAACCTCGCTGAGTCCGAATCCGCTCTTGGCCGCTGCCTACTTTGGCTTCCGCGAGAAGACGGTGGACTGTTGGAGGGCGGAGTTCGACGTCAATTCGCAAAACGCCTGCGGCGAGACGCTTCTTACCCTCGCCGCCAGCTGTAGGAATAGGTCTGCCGCCATTGAGGTAGTCAACATCCTCCTGCGGCACAACGTCGATTTGGGCTCGCAAGCCTACCGCATCCGCAGTGCCAACAATCCCATCCTCTCGGCGATCCGAAACCAAAACATCGAGATAGTCTCACTCCTCATCAACGTGGGCGTACAGCTTCCTTCGCTCTACACCAACATCCTCGTAGCCGTTGCCGGCGAGGGCGATGAGATTATGACCGCCCACATCCTTTCCCAGCACCCGAGCCTCGCCATCTCCGAATCGGTCCTCGTCCACGCCGCTCGCAACGGACACGAGGTGATGGCAATTCTCCTGGACCATCATCCATCAGCGGAGATCACCGAGTCGGTCCTGATGGAAGCAGCGTACAACAGTTCATCCACCGGCTGCGAACTGCTCAAGCTCCTCCTCCGGCGCTCCTCCTCCCTCGAGGTAACGGAGAACGTGCTGATGGACGCGGCCCGCAATCCCACCAACGCAGAGGACGTGGCCACGCTCCTCCTCGCGCACAGTCCCAACACGCCCATCACCGACGCGGTGCTGATGGAGGCCGCCTTCAACCCCGGCGGCTGTGCGCTGATGTCCATGTTCCTCGCGCGTGGCGGCCAGTCCTCTGTGCGGATAACCCACGAGATCATCGAGACGGCCGAGAACGCGTGGCGAGCCGGTGGGGAGGGGGTAGTGGGTGAGGAGAAGGAGAAAGTGTTGGCGACGATGAGAGAGCGGCTACGGATGTCGCCGCCGTCGGCGCCGTTGCCGGAGATCCCTTACGCCTTCCCGGACTCACCGACGCTCGGCCCCGCCACCGCCGTGCTGGCGGCGGAAAGTCCGAGCCCCGCGGCGTGCACGCTGCAGGAAGACATTCCAACGCAGGAACTGTAGCGGCGGGGGGGCGTGTTGCATATTGGAGATATACCGTGTACGTGTATGCATAGCTATCGGCGGGAGGCCAGTTGGAGACGGGTGGGTGAGGTTGGATCCCGAGACATGGCCCTTTCAACAGCACGGGACCGTGACACCTTTGTAGATGTCCGTCGAACTCCAGGCGACCAGCAGCACCACAGAGGCTTCCCTTTCCACGTTCCACATTTAGTCGTCTCCGCTCATTCACATACATGTCTGCTGCTAGGGAGGTTCAATCACAGCTTCGGCATCCGGCTTGGTCCTGCGATGAGTGAGATGTAATGATGCGCGGTGTTTGGGGATTGGCTATGCGCACACGCAAAAAGGCCCACGTTGTAAAGAAAAGACTCCCCATACTCACCCCTGGGGGGGTAATATGCATGGGAAAGGCTAATTGCGTCTCTTTTTCCCTCACCACTGTTGACAATGTACGTACGTGTGCAAATTCCCCAGGTGTATCTAATCAACTCAGGGTTTCCGTCACAGCGCTGGTGATGCTCATTCGAATTCATCTATCTTCTACCTAGAGTACCGCACCCAAAACTGGTGTTACGTTATCATCTAGAACTCTATGCTTCCCCGCAAAAGTCAAACATACCAACGTTGATGATCCATTGATTGCGTGCGACCTTGTCAGATGATGGCACAGTCCGTTGCCGTCCACCGTCCGGCCCGAACTCGGACCGACCTCGGTCAGTCCGCAGACGACACGCGGCAACTCCCCCTGCCCGCGCCTGGCCTAGATATCCCCGAGATTGAAGGACGTGGGGAGGGACAAAGGAGAGCCAGGGAGAGTGAATGAAAGCTGGATCCACTACTCCCTCTTCCTTTCCGCGCTCCTCTCCACCCTTCCTGCACCTCATCCTCGCTCCGGGTTTCTTCCCCTGCGCCCCACAGCGGCGGTGGGCGGGAAGTCTAAAATCAGCCGGGGTGCATCGGCACATCCGCCAATATGCAGGTCCCGGATCTTGAAGCGGGGTTTACCACCCCACAATCCCGTCTCCTTTCTAACCCCCCCCCCCCCCCCCCCGGGCCCAACAGGATCTTCCGTTGCGGCTTCTAGCGCGGCCAGTTCTCGAACCAGATGCTCCCTCGTCTGTGTATCAAACATACCATCGTAAGCGCGGCGCCTCACATATACCGTAAAGTAAACCACGAAATTTATGTACAACTGCACTACATGCACGCGCGTCGACGACGCAAATCCATACGTGAGGAGATTTCTGGTTGAGTAGAGGGGTGGGGGGGGGGGGGGGGGGGGGGGGGGGTGGCAAGGGATATGGGTTTTTA
>Ga0307508_10001641_pt1 | contig 24913 bp, 21 predicted proteins | sample 9_EM_MG_FD_203089 | JGI IMG/M metagenome (GOLD analysis project Ga0307508, IMG submission 203089) | Populus trichocarpa ectomycorrhiza microbial communities from riparian zone in the Pacific Northwest, United States - 9_EM | ecosystem: Host-associated > Plants > Roots > Unclassified | place... | reverse complement strand
TCACAGGGCTTCGCCCCTTCGCCCACGACCGGCGTTTCAGGCTCTCTTCTGCCGGCCGACGGGGATGTCGAACCCCTGTTCGCGGAGTTGGTTCGCCCAGTTGCCGATCGTGCCGATCGACTTGCCGTACTTCTCGGCGAGTCCTTTGAACGAGCCGACGGCGGCGAGGTCGGCTAGGAACTGGTCACCGCCGGGCCGGTCGCTCCGGGGGCCCGGGGCTGCCTCTGCCGGCTTCACGGCCGCAACCGATCTGGCTGCCTTGGCAGCAGGCCGACCGGTCGCCTTCGCGGACCGGCCTCGCCGAGGCCGCGGGTCCGGCGCCGGCTCGGCCACCGGCTCGGGTTCGACGGCGACCTCAGGTTCAGCCGCGGTCGCAGGCTCGGCGACGCGCACCGCCGGCGCCGCGGTCTCTGCTTCTGACACAGCCGTTTCCCGCTTGGCCATAACCTCCGCGACGCTATCGGCGAGTGCGACGTGCGCTGGCACTTCTGCGACCGGCTTCACCGCGGCGGCCGGCTCGTCCACGGCTGTGGGGGCGCTGTTGGGGTCCGTGAGTGCCGCCGACAGCCAGGTCATGACGCGTTGTCGCGCACTCGGGTCGAGCGGGGCCAGCAGCTCGTACGCGACCTGCATCGCCTGGAGTTCTCGGAAAGTCATGCTTTCTCCGTCTTCGATCTTGCGGTCAGGGGAACAACGGCACCGTAAACACAGAGGCGAGAGGCTTTGAAACGCGGAGGACTACCGCGATCACGCCTCGGACTGAGGCTGACATCGTCCGCGATCGGCAGCCTTATCACGGCGGCGGACGTCCTGTCGGCGGCGGTGTCGCCGCTCAGGATCGCCGCCTGCTGAACCTGCACTTGTTGACCATTTTGGTCACGTCCACCGGTCAGGTCGAGCGAGGCTCGGCGGTCCGGTCGGACCGGGTTTACCGTTTCGCGTGGAACGCCTCGACGATGGAGCTGGGGATGCGGCCCCGTTCGGACACCTCGTAGCCGTTCTTCGTCGCCCATTCTCGGATGGCCTGATTCTGATCCCGGTTGGACCGGGCCGGCGCTGCCACGGTCCTGGAGGCGATCCGGCTGTTGCCGTTGGTACGGCCGACCTTGGCGGCGACCGCCAGATACGGGTCGAGCACCTTGCGGAGTTTCCCGACGTTTTTGTCGGACAAGTCGATGGTGTAGGTGATCCCGTCGAGCCCGAACTCGATCGTCTGGTCGGCGTCACCGCCGTCGAGGTCATCGGTCAGCACCGTGATGACTTGCTTGGCCATGATGTCCCACTTCCGTAAACGCGGCACAAGCCACGGTAGACAAATCGATTCCGGCAATCATAGCCACGACGATTTTCTGGCCGCCGCGCGCATTGGCAAACGGCGAACCTCACCGCGGGCACGCATCAAACTTCAGCGCTCTGGGTCAGACAGCCACGACGTGACTTGAAATGCCTTTCGCGGGGCAAACCCGGACATCGGCAGGCGCCGAGGCGATCTCTCCTGCCGCTGGAGCACGCACGAGAACCCGAATGTCAGGCGCGAATAGAGCGCGATCATCTGCCGCGACGAAGGCGCGGTGGCGCGACGAAGGGGTGTCGGGGGCTGGGGGTATACCGAGGGGATGGATCTGACACCTGAGGGGGCGGCGGCGATGCGGTGGTCGGAGTTGGTTGAGCGACAGCCGAGGCTCGCCTGGGCCGGTCGGCGGCGGCTGGTCGACCCTGGAGTGGTGCTGGTCGTGACGATCCGGCGGGACGGCACGCCGCGGCTGAGCCCTTCCTGCTGGACGGCGATCTCTGGCTGTCGATGATGCCGACATCCACCAAGGCACGCGATCTCGAACGGGACCCGCGGGTGCTCAGTCCCACCTACCCGGTCGGCCGCCGGCGACTGACGAATTCCTGGCGGGCGGCGAACACGAGGAGGACCAACGGGAGGACAATCCACAGTTGGAGCACGCCGTAGCGACGCAACTCGCGATAGGTATCAACACCGGCCAAATCTTTGTCGAGTGCGCCGAAACGAGTCAGCAGGATCGCGTACACGGCCAGCGGCGCATAGTTGAGGCCGACGCCGATAATCCATGCTCCGAACAGGCGCCCACCGATGCCTGACGAAGCCGTCAGGATCCAGGCACCAAACACGACCGCGACGACGAAGCCGAACGTGAACTCGGCGAGAATGACGCGTCGACGCCGCAGCGTGCCACGGGTTCCCCACATATCGATCGCCGCAAGGCGCCGTACGTCCACGCAAGCAATGCTGGCACGGGGGCGCAACCGCGCGGCCTGACGGCGCGAGGCCCCGTTACCCCCGACCAGGACCACCCCGGCCTGTCGCCCCGGGGGTACTGACCCGATTCCTTGTACGCGGCTGACGCCATCCTCGCATGCCGCCGAGCAGGCACTGTTCGGTCAGTCGCAGTTCACGCTGAGTAGTCGCGTCGCCGGGCCTGCTCGGAAAATGCAGGTGCCGATGAAGTAGATGTCATCGGCGATCGCCTGGTGGCGACGATCGGACGAGCGGCTTCGTGAGGCGTACGTCCTCCTCGCGGTAGCCGCGTCCGGCGTAGAACGCCCTGGCGGGTCCGTTTGCCGCGCCGGTCTCCAACGTGAGGTGCCGTAGGCCACGGTCTCGAGCCCAATCCTCCGCGGCGTTCATGAGTAGCGTCCCCACACCTTGTCGCTCGTGAGCTGCGTCGACCGCCAGTTCGCCGACATAGGCGTCGATCTCACCGCTGAAGTGTTGTCGTTCAGTTACCGTCACCAGGCCGACCACGGTCTCGTTCGCAACCGCTACCAGAACCGCGCGGTCGTCCGCACCGTGATCGTCAAGCGAGGCCGTAACCCAACCCGATACGGCGTCGGCGACCGCCTCAGCCTTTCGCCAATCGGCGACACCGATCTCCAGCCGCGGTGCCAGCGACACAGCAATTTGTCGATCAGATGGCTTGTACCGACGGATGGAGACACGCGCATGGGGCATGACCACATAGTGACAAAAGAGATGTCCTGGAATAAACACCGGATGGCTCGGCACCCGGATTTGCCGCGATACGGTCACTACACGGTGTTACGACATCTGATCGTGCGACATGCGCCGGAACGGTTCGAGCGTTGCGGTTTCCGCTTGGCCGAGACGCACTACACGGTGACAGTCTCGTACGTTGTCTTCATCCTGGAGCGAGACGGCGATCTGATGTGCGCCTACGGAAGTTCTTCCTGTCGTCCACCCCTCGGCTACGCGGGGCGAGGCGTGCCGGCGGTGGCGCGCCGCAAACCTCAGCCAACTCTGTGGTACGCCGTCCGCCCCACCGGGATCAGACTGGGCGTTGGCCCCTGTCCTGCTGGTGACGATCTGCCTCCGACGCGGTGGCGCCGCCCGGCCTGGTCCCCGGAGACCTTCAGCATCCGCGACGCGCAGTCGGTCGTCGCGCGCGAGTACGGATTCGATCGGTGGCAGGACGTCGTCACTGCCTTCGGCAACCGCCAGCCGCGCCAGCGTGACCTGCACCGGTGGTTCGCCGTCGAACTCAACAACGAACTCGGCGACCTGTTGTTCGAGCTCAGTCCGCGGACCCCGCGCGCCAAACAGGACCAGGTCCTCTACCAGGCCTACGCAGCCTGCTACCACTGGCTGCAAGCCGGCACAGTCGCCAACCACGCGCGCGCCGAATACGCGATCGCCTGGACCGCACTGGCGATCGACCGGCCCCACATCGCCGCCGCTCACTGCACTCGCTACGCCGAACTGATCGCCGAACACCCGGATGCCTTCACCGACTGGGATCGGGCGTTGTCGGCTGAGGTGCTCGCCCGGGCCGCGGCCGCCACCGGAGCGCCGGACGCACGAGATCTCAAGAAGCACGCCGAGCACCTCGCCGACCAGGTAGAAGACCCCGAGGCCCGCGCTGTCGTCGTCGAACGGCTGGGCCGCCAACCCTGGTTCGGACTGGCATAAGCAACGGCGCGCGACCGGCCGCCGCTCGCGAAGGACGTCGTCGATGGCGGCCTCGTCGGCCAGCATCAGGATCACGACCTCCGCACGGGCCAACATCTCGTCCGGTGTCGCCGCCACGACCGCGAACGGTTCAGCGCGTTGCGGTGAGCGGTTACAGACAACGAGGTCGGTACCGGCTAGGGGCGAGGTTGAGCGCCATCGGCAGTCCCATGGTGCCGAGCCCGATGAATCCCAGAGTCATGCCAGCACCGTAGGGAATCCCGGCGCCAGATTCGGGCCAGACAGCGCCGGCCACCGGCCAATTCCCGCCGCGGACACGGGCGTCCGCACGCGCTACTTGGCGTACATCAGCGTGCCGAAGCCCAACTGGTCGTAGCCACCGCTGGCCGAGCCGTAGTCCCCGCCGCCGCCCTCGGGCCGGCCGAGCTCGGCGAAGGCCTGGATGTTCGGCACCGAGCGGCGCAGCCGCCCGTAGTAGTGGTAGTACAGCATGTCCCACACCGGCCGGATCTGACCGCGGCTGGCGTTCGAGATCATCGTCTGGCTGCTGGTGGCGCAGTTCTGTCCGGTGCCCCAGGTGTAGGTGGTGAACGGAACGTCGGAGCCGAGGTTGTAGCGGGCGACGTACTCGGCGGCCAGCATGAACCGGGAACTGGCGTAGCTGTACAGATCGTCGCCCTGGCTCCAGGCCATCTCGCAGATGGCCCCCATCTGGCCCATGCCCATGATGCTGTGGCCCTGGTCGCGGCCGGACTCCTGCCACTGCGCCAGGCCCTGGCCGGCGTAGACGAACGGCGCCGCGTGCATGATCGCGCCGTTTCCGGCCCCGCTCTTGAAGTACGTGACGGCCTGGTCGTACTTGGCGCCGTCGTCGCAGAGGATGCCGATCGCCATGATCGACGCCATGGTGCACAGGTCCCAGTTCGCCCAGTAGTTGGTGATGCAGGCGGTGTTGTGGTTGACCAGGAAGTCGTTGTTGAGCGGGTAGAAGACGCCGAGCATCAGCCGCTTGAACGCGTCCAGGTCGAAGCCGCCGTAGCCGCGCATGAGCTCGGCGGCGTTGGCGAACTGCCAGCCGTAGATGCCGGCCGCCAGGAAGCGGTCGGCGTCGCCGGTGATCGTGGTCAGCTTGGCCGACCACGCGTTGAGGATGTTCCGGGCGCAGTCGCCGTTGGCGGTGGTACCGGCGATCCGCCACCGCAGCGCGTTCTGGTACGCGGCGTGGATGTCGTTGTAGAGGATCCCGTAGTTCTCGCCGGCGCCGCCGCGGATGACGGTGGCCTGCGGGTTCGCGGCCCAGGTGGACTTCGAGTGGGCGTTGGCGATCAGTCGGTTCCAGCCCGACAGCCACGGCTGCTGACCGGCCGCGACGCGGACCTTGGCCCGGTTGAGTTCGCCGAAGGCGTTCACCATGCCGGGGTGGGTGAAGGTGGCCGGAGCGGCAGAGGCCGCGCGGGGACCGGGCCCCAGGGCGGTGCCGGCCAGCGCGGCGCCGCCGGCAGCACCGGCGGCTTTCAGCAACGCACGGCGGTCGAGGCCGGGCGTACGGCGTTTGCTCATGAGTCACTCTCCAGGGGGATGAAGGGGTCTCCCGGGCGAGGACGGTGCCCGGGAGACGAGTCGCGACTCGACCGTGCTCTGCGACGTTCAGGCCCGAAACAGAGAACGTTATCTACGTAACCTAGGCGTAACATCGATGATAGTCAAGGTCCTGCATGCCGGTCTACCTGCGGGTAGAGCAGGCACCTCTGGCTGTCGGTTGAAGGCATGCTGGCTGCTTGTAGAGAACGGATTCTCTGTCCGTACGATCCGCGGACGAGACCATCGACTATTCTGTGCACCCAGCGTTCGATCGGAGGGGGCGCAGCCCGTGGCAAAGAAGGCATCGCCGGTCAACGCCAGTCGGACCACGATCAAGGACGTCGCGGCACGGGCCGGCGTCTCCCCGGCCACGGTGTCCCGCGTCCTGCTCGACAACTACCCGGTCGCGACGGCCACCCGCACCCGCGTGCAGCGCGCCATGCGCGACCTGGACTACGTCGTCAACGCGCAGGCCCGCGCCCTGTCCGGCGCCTCGACCAAGACCGTCGCTTTCCTGGTCGACGACGTCACCGGCGCGTTCTACGCGCACATCGCCCGCGGGGTGATGCACCAGGCCACCGCCGAGGGGCGGCTGTGCATCGTGTGCACCACCGACGGCGACCAGGAGCAGGTCGTCCGGTTCATCGACCTGATGCGCCAGCAGAACGCCGATGCCGTGATCGTGGTGGGCGGCGCGCAGGAGGACGAGACCTACGAACGCCGCATGATCCACTACGCCTACGCTCTCGACAAGGCGGGCTCCCGGCTCGCCCTGGTCGGCCGGCCACCGCTGGCCGACGCCGAGGCCCCGGCGACCGTGATCGAGTACGACAACGAGGGCGGCGCGTACGCGGTGACCGCGCACCTGCTCGCCGCCGGGCACCGCCACGTCGCCTACCTCAGCCACGTCGGCGGCCTGGTCACCAGCACCCAGCGAGTGGCCGGGTTCCGCAAGGCGCACCAGGCCATGGGCCTCGAGCCCGACCAGCGACTGATCGTGAAAGGCGACCACAGCCGCACGGCGGGCCGGCAGGGCATTCAGCGGCTCCTGGCGAGCGGCAGCGAGTTCACGGCCGTGGTGGCGGCCACCGACGTGGTGGCGACCGGCGCCTTGCAGGCGCTGCGGGCGGCGGGCAGGCGGGTGCCCGACGACGTCGCGGTCACCGGGTACGACGACATTCCGCTGGCCGAGGACGTTTTCCCGGCCCTGACCACGGTGCACGTCCCGCAGGAGGAACTCGGCCGGGCCGCGGTCCGGCTCGCCCTGCGCCGCGACGCCCAGGCCGGCCCGCAGCACATGATGATCGGCACCCACGTCGTGGTTCGCGACTCCGCGCCGCCGCCCGGGCGCAACCGGATCGCCACGCCGGCGGCCGAGGCGCTGCCCGCCCGCTAGGCCTGCCACCGGGGTACGCCAGAAAACGATCGCTCTTTCCGTGCCCGTTCCCGCCGTCAAACACCCTGACCGAACGCTGTTGACTCGCGCGTTGCCGGATTCCTAGAGTAGAGAACGGTTTCTACAGCGCCTGCTCGAGTGGAGGACGACGATCGTGGCCGTACGCCCGGTGGCACTGTTCGCGATGCGTTCCCGGCACGTGGCCGAGGTGTTCACCCCCGCCGTGCTCCAGCAGATCCAGCAGGTCGTCCGCCTCGATCCGGACCTGGTGGCCGAGCGCTTCGACCTGCCGGCCGTGCGGCGGGCGCTGGCCGAGGCGGAGGTGCTGATCACCGGATGGGGTTGCCCTCCGCTGGACGCCGCCACTCTCGCCGCCGCGCCCCGGCTGCGTGCGGTCGTGCACGCCGCCGGGACCGTCAAGGCACACATCACCCAGGCCTGCTGGGACCGGGGGCTGCTGGTCTCGTCGGCGGCCTCCGCCAACGCCCTCCCCGTAGCGGAGTACGCGCTGGCCGCCATCATCTTCGCCGGCAAGGGTGTCTTCGCCCTGCGCGAGCGCTACCGCACGGACCGGGTGTTCACCCCCACGGCGATGCTGCCAGGCATCGGCAACTTCGGCCAGCGGGTCGGCATCGTCGGCGCGTCCCGGACCGGCCGGCGGGTGCTGGAGCTGCTGCGCCCCTTCGACCTCGACGTTCACCTGGCCGATCCGTACGTGTCGGCGGCCGAGGCGGCCGGCCTCGGCGCCCGCCTGCTGCCCCTGGACGACCTGCTGAGCCGCTGCGCGGTGGTCAGCGTGCACGCGCCGTCGATCCCCGAGACGTACGGCATGCTCGGCGCCCGGCGGATCGCGCTGCTGCCCGACGGAGCGGTGCTGATCAACACCGCGCGCGGCGAGATCGTGGACACCGCGGCCCTGACCGCCGAGGTCACCTCCGGACGGATCAGCGTGGTCCTCGACGTCACCGACCCCGAACCGCTGCCGTCCGGCTCGCCGCTGTTCGACCTGCCCGGCGTCTTCCTGACCCCGCACGTCAGCGGCTCGCACGGCAACGAGTTGGAACGGCTTGGTCAGTGCGCGCTCGAGGAGCTACGGCGTCTGGTCGCCGGACGGCCGCTGGCGAACCAGATCCACGAGCAGGACCTGGCTCGCAGCGCCTGACCGTGCGAGGCGCGTACGGTCCAGGCCGGCCTTCGCCTACCGCCGGAGGCGCTACTTCAGGCTGCCCAGGGTTATTCCGGAACGCCAGTAGCGCTGCATCGACAGCATGAGCACCACCATCGGGATCAGCGAGACCAGCGCCCCGGCCTCGACCAGACTGGTCAGATCGAGGGAGTTCTCGACCTTGACGTTGAGCCACGAGTACAGGCCGAGCATGGCCGTCCATTTGTTCTCGCCGCGCAGGAAGACCAGCGGGAAGTAGAAGGCGTTCCAAGAGCCGATGAAGCCGAGCAGGAAGATGGTGGCCGCGCCGGTGCTCATCATCCGCACGCCGATCCGGAAGAAGATCCGGTACTCGCCGGCGCCGTCGATGCGGGCGGCTTCGAGCAACTCCGGCGGGATGGCGCCCTCGGCGTACACCTTGGCCAGGTAGACCGAGAGCGGGGCGAAGAAGCCGGGCAGGATCACCGCCCAGGGCGTGTCGACCAGGCCGAGATGGGTGAACAGCACGAACGACGGGATGGTCAGCAGAGCGCCGGGCACCAGGAAGGATCCGATGATGCAGGCCGTCAGCACGCCGCGGCCACGGAACCGGTACATCGCCAGGCCGTAACCGCAGGCGAGGCAGATCACGGTCATCCCGGTGGTGCTGGCCAGGCCGTACAACAGGCTGTTGGCCATCCACCGCAGGAAGATGCCGTCGTTGTAGGTGAACAGCTGCCTGAGGTTCTGCCACAGGCGGAACCGGGCGAACCACAGGCCGTCGGTGTTGTAGAGATCGTGCTGGGACTTGGTCGCCGATACCAGCAGGAACCACAGCGGCGCCAGCGAGTAGACGGTGAACAGCACCAGCCCGGTGAGCACGAGGATGCGCGGCGAACGGCGCCGGCTCTGCTCGGTGCGGTCGGTCATGACTGTGCCTTCTTTGCCATGCCCTCGTGGCCCTCGCCTGCAAGGCCGTCGTGCGGTGCGGCTGAGTGCCGCTCGGTGCAGTCGGTCATGACGGTGCCCTGTTGGTGAGTTTGTAGAAGACGGCGGAGACGAGGCCCACGACCGCGGCGAGAATGATCGACAGGGCGGAGGCGTAGTTGAGATCGCCCACCGCGAACGCTTGGTCGTAGATCATCATGGTCGGGGTGAAGTTGCGGTTGACGGTCTGCGGCGCCATCGACCGGAACAGCAGCGGGTCGCTGAAGATCTGCAGGGTGCCGATGATGCTCAGCACGGTGGTGAGCACCAGCGAGGTACGCACGTACGGCACCTTGATGGACCACGCGATCCGCAACGACGACGCGCCGTCGACGCGGGCGCTGTCGAAGATCTCCCGGGGGATGGACTGCAGCGAGCCGTACACCACCAGGATGTTGAAGCCGATGGCGCTCCACGCCATGATGTTGCCGATGGAGACCCAGATCAGCCCGCCGCTGTAGAAGTCGGCGTCCAGGCCGAGCATCCTGAACAGCGGCGTCAGCGGGCCCACCGACGGGCTGTAGATGTAGATCCAGATCAGGATCGCCACGATGCCGGGGATCATGTGGGGTATCAGCAGCGCGACCCGGAACCGTCCCGCGCGACGCCGGCCGAGCTCGTCGATCAGCAGCGCGGCGACCAGGCCGGCGATCTGGATCAGCGGGATCGCCACGACGGCGAAGAGGGCGACCCGCCACATCGCACCCCAGAACTGGCCGTCGTGCAGCCCCCTGGCGAAGTTGTCGAGACCGCTGAAGGTCGTGGTCCGGCCGCCGAAGCCGAGCCCCGACGACTTGGTCGTGTAGAGGCTCTTGCTCAGGCCGACGACGATCGGCACGACGATGAACAGGGTGAACCCGAGAAAGTAGGGAACGGTGAACGACGCTCCCTGCAGCGCCTTCCGCCGCCGGGCCTGCGCGGAGGTGTTCCGTACGGGTATCGGTGCTGCGGACGGGCTCTTCGCCCGCAGCACCGTGCTGGTGTTCATGAGTGACGGCGTCCCTCAGCTACTGGCAACGTTGATCCCCTTCGCCTTGAGGTCGTCGACGGTGTAGGTCTGCATGTGCTCGAGAAGCTGCTGGAAAGTGATCTTCTTGGTGACCGCGAGCGCCCACTGGTCCTGCAGTTCCTTGAAGACGCCGGTGTAGTTCGGGCCGACCAGCCACGGATCGACGCCGGCCTTGGTCGCCTTCAGGATCACCGGGACCGCTTCCGGGCGCCGGCTGCCGAAGAGGTTCTTCGGCACCACGGACTCGACCCACGGGGACGGGTCGGCGATCGCGCCGGGCCAGGCGTACGCGCCGGTCGCCGGAAGGTACGAGGCGTCGATCGCCTCCTTGGCGGTGTTGAGCCAGACTCCCGCCTCGGTGGCTTCCGCGAGGTGCTTGCAGCCCTTGGGGACCAGCAGAGCGCCGCCGTGCGCGGGGGTGACGAACGTGCTCGCGTCGGCGTACTGCGGCAGGTCGATCGGCTCCCAGTCTCCGATGGACTTCTTGAAGTTCGTCTCGTAGTTCGCCAGCTGCCAGGTCGAGGTGGGCAGCGACACCATCCTGCCCTGATCGAAGTACGCGATCAGCGCGGGCCGATCGGTGTAGGTCTGGTTCGCCACGATCCCGTCGTCGACGAGTTTCTGCACGACGGCGGCGGCCTTGAGCGACTCGGGCGACAGGAAGCCCACCTTCCACGCGTTGCCCTCGACCGAGTACCACGTGCCGCCCGCCTGCTGCACCAGGCTGACCAGCGTGCTGGGGTCCTCACCGGCCAGGTTCATCACCTGGACGCCGTGCGGCTTGAGCTCGAGCCCGGCGGCGATGACGTCGTCCCAGGTCTTGGGTATGGCGATGCCGTACTGGTCGTAGACCTTCCGGTTGATCATCATGAAGTTCGGCGAGGCGCCCGTCGGGACGCCGTAGTACTTCCCGTCCACGGTGACGCCCTTGAGCGCCGTCGCGGTGAAGCCCTTCGTCCCGACGTACGGCGTGAGCTGCCCGGTGAGGTCGGCGAGCAGTCCCTCGGCCAGCAGCGACGGCACCTCGCCGAAGTTCTGCACCAGGCACGGCACGTTCTGACCGGCGGCGACCGCGTTGCGCAGCCCGGTCGCCGTGGTCGGGTTGTCGGCCTGCTTGACGAACTTGATCTTTATCGTGGTGTGTGTCGCGTTGAACTTGGCCACCACCGGATCGGTGTTCGGGGCCCAGGCCCAGTACTCGACCTCGACCGGCCCCGACGACCTGGAGTCGTCGCCACCGCCGCAGGCCGCCGTCGAGATGGCGATGCCCACCGTGAGGGCGCCCGCCAGCCATCGCCCGCCTCTGCCGTTCATCTGTGCGCCTCCTAGACCATCCCGAGCGCTCCAATAGAAACCGCTTTCTACGGAAAGTAGGCTGCGGGCTCAAGCTCGTCAATAGCTCGTTGCCGCCAAGTTACCGGCCTGGAACGCCCCAGCATGCAGTACTCTGGCGCGTCGAGGCTTACGCCCGGGCCGGGCACACGATAGAGAGCGTTCCCACAAACTCACCGGAAACCGACCGCGACCGGAGTCACCTTCATGATCAGAAACCCGATCATCCCGGGCTTCCACCCCGACCCGTCCGCGATCCGGGTCGGGGACCGGTACCTGGTCGCCACCAGCACCTTCGAGTGGTTCCCCGGCATCAGCCTGCACGCCTCGACCGACCTGCGGACCTGGCGCCCGATCGGCGCCGTCCTCGACCGCCCCGGGCAGCTGGATCTGCGCGGAGTGCCGGACTCGGGCGGCGTCTGGGCGCCGGCGCTCAGCTACCACGACGGGCTCTACTGGGTGGTGTTCACCGTCGTGCGGACCAAGGCCGGCGCGTACAAGGACCTCGACAACTACCTCGTCACCGCGAACGAGCCCGGCGCAGGGTGGAGCGAGCCGGTCTACCTCAACTCGTCGGGCTTCGACCCGTCGCTGTTCCACGCCGCCGACGGGCGCCGCTACCTCGTCAACGTCAGCTGGGACCACCGCGCCGGCCATTTCTCCTTCGGCGGGGTGCTGCTGCAGGAGTACGACCACGACCGCCGCGCCCTGGTCGGCGAACCCGCCCTGATCTACCGCAGCGACGAGCTGATGGAAGGCTCGCACCTGTTCGAGCGCGACGGCTGGTACTACCTGACGCTCGCCGAGGGCGGCACCGGCTACCGGCACGGCGTCCGGCTGGCCCGCGCGCGCGACCTGCGCGGACCGTACGAGACCGACCCGCGGCCGTTGCTCACCTCCCGCGACGATCCGGGCGCTGCGATCCAGAAGGCTGGCCACGGCCAGCTGATCACTACCGCGGACGGCCAGCACTTCATGGTCCATCTCGGTTCGCGCCCCGCGCTGGGCCGCAACGGGCTGCGGTGCCCGCTCGGCCGCGAGACCTTTCTGCAGCGGGTCGTCTGGGACGCCGACGGATGGCTGCGACTGGAGGGCGGTGGTCATCGTCCGCACACCGAGGTGCGCGGCCTCGACGCCCCGCCGCCGCCGGCGCTCCCCGACGACCCGCCTTTCCAGGGACCGGAGTGGGTCAGCCTCCGTGGCCCGGCCGACGCAAGCTGGGCCGACCTGACGAGCCGGCCGGGACGGCTGCGGCTGCGGGGCCGGGAAAGCCTCGACTCGCTGTTCGGACAGTCTCTGCTGGCCCGCCGCCTGACCAGCCTGGACTGCTCCGTCGAGGTCACCGTCGACGCCGAACCGCGGCACTTCACCGAGCTCGCCGGCCTGGTCCTGTACTACAACACCACCGGATACCACTACCTCGCGCTCACCCATGACGAGCATCTCGGCCGGGTGATCGGCGTGCTCAGCAAGGGTCCCGACGGCACCCAGGAGCACGGCTGGAGCCCGATCGGCGCGGGCACGCTACGGCTGCGGGCCGAGATCCAGCAGCTCCGGCTCGTGTTCAGCGCGCGGGTCGCCGACCAGCAGTGGCGACGCGTCGGCCCGGAACTGGACCTGGACGCCCTGTCCGACGAGATCGGCCCGCCGCTGCGGTTCACCGGCGCCATGGTCGGCGTCTGCGCCCAGGACCTGGCCCGGCGCCGCTTCCTGGCCGACTTCGCACACTTCACCGTGGCAGGATCCGATCGATGAGGGCGCTGATGGTCCGCGGCGGCTGGGCCGGGCACGAACCGGTCGCGTGCACCGAGTTGTTCCGCGATTTCCTGCAGGACAACGGCTTCGAGCTGAGCACCGCCGATTCGCTTGACGTGTACACCGATCACGACGCGCTCGCGGCGGCGGATCTGATCATCCAGTGCTGGACCGGCGGCAGGTTCACCCCCGAGCAAGAGAACGGTCTCATCGAACGGATTCGCGCCGGGGCCGGCTTCGCCGGCTGGCACGGCGGTGTGCTCGCGACGGGCTACGAAGCGTCCCGTTACCAGTACCTGATCGGCGGCCGGTTCCTGTTCCACCCCGGCGACTTCGTCGACCACACCGTGGACATCACCGGCACACACCCGATCGTCGACGGGCTGGCCGCCTTCGCCGTTCGCACTGAGCAGTACTACTGCCACGTCGATCCGGCCCTCGACGTGCTGGCCACCACGACGTTCGCAGGGCATCGCGACGCGCCCGAGACGGCCGGCGTCGTCATGCCGGTCGTGTGGACCCGACGTTTCGGCGCAGGGCGGGTCTTCGTCTCCACCCTCGGGCATTCACCGGCCGACCTGCGGGTGCCGCAGACCCGGACCCTGACCGAGCGCGGCCTGCTGTGGGCGGCCGGTTCGTGAGCTCTTGACCCTGTCGAGCGGCGACTCCTACCATCCGTAGAGAACGGTTTCTATCCTCCGCCGTCGGAGCACTCCCCCCGGCCGCATCGCCTCCCGCCCCGGGCTCCCGCGCGCACCGATGGAAGGACACGGACCTCCCGATGGACCACGAGATCAGCCGCCGGACCGTCCTGCGCGGCGCCGCCGCCTCCGCTGCAGCCCTGACGCTGTGCGGCCTGCCCGACGCGGCCTTCGCCGCGCCGGCGAGCGTCATCAACCCCGGATACGATCACCGCTACGACAAGTACGTGGTGAAATCCGCGGCCGGGTTCACCCATCCCGGCGTCCTGCTCTCCCGGGCGCAGCTCAACCTGATGCGCGACATGGTGCAGCGCGGCTACCAGCCGTGGGCCCGCACGTTCGAGCTGCTGCGCCGCGAACCGCACTCGTTCACGACCTACCAGGCGGGCGGGCCCCTGGCCGACGCCTCCTCGACCACCAGCGCGTACACCTGCCTACAGGACGCCATGGCGGCGTTCCAACTCGCCCTGATGTGGTACATCACCGGCGACCCGGCGTATGCGACCCGTTCGATCGGGCTGATCGACGCGTGGAGCGTCACCATGGTCAAACCGCCGACCGACTGGATCCGGGTCGGCCAGGCCGTGCAGCGGTGGATGGCCGCCGCCGAGATCCTGCGGTTCACGCCCAGCTCGGGCTGGACGGAGGCGAACACCGGGCACGCCACCGCGTTCGTCGGGTTGCTACTGCCGTCGATCAACATCCCTACGCCGTGGATGAACCAGTCCGGGTACGCCACGGACGGGACGATCTCGGCCGCGGTCTTCCTGGACGACGCCGAGCTGTATCGCACCGCCGTCAACCGGCTGACGGCCGGAGACAACCCCAACCCGCTGATCGATGTGGCGATCGCCAGGCAGATCTGGGCCACCGGCCAGGTTCAGGAGATGGGCCGCGATCAGGCCCACGCGAACGGCACCGTCGTCACCCTCGCGCTGGCCGCGCAGACCGCGCTGATCCAGGGCAAGGACCTCGGCGGCGGCGCCGACATGTTCGACTACCTCGGCCGGCGCCTGCTGCGCGGCTTCGAGTACTACACGAAATTCAACCTCGGCCACGACGTGGACTTCGAGGCCCTCGACCCGGACGGCAACGCGGGCTACTACCAGGCCGTCGCGCTCGGCGGCCGCGGCACGCTCGGCGGAGCGTACGACCTGATCTACAACCACTACCGGTACGCCGAGCACCTCGACGCCGAGCGGCTGCCCTACGTCGCGCGGGCACACCGGGTGCTCGGCCCCGAGGGCGGCGGCGGTGACTTCCCCGGCTTCGGCGCCCTGCTCTACAGCCAACCAGCCGCCCGGGAGCACACTCCGCCGCTCGGACCGCCGAAGCCACTCGACAACCCGGGAATCGACCCCCGCTTCCAGCGCCTGTCGGGTGCGGACTACGCCGCCGTCCGGGACTCGCGCCGCGACTACTTCACCGACGCCGACGGCAGCCGTGCGATCCTCGCCGACACCTACAGCGGCTCCTGGGTGCGCTACGACGACATCGACTTCGGCGCCGGCGGCGCCGACACGCTCCTGCTGCGCGCCGGGGTCAACAGCAGCATCGGCGCGTACGCCGACGTGCGCCTCGACTCCGTCACCGGTGAGCTGCTGGGCACCGGCCGGATCAACGCGACCGGCTGGTACACCGTCTTCCAGACCACGGCCACGAAACTCGCCCGCGCCGTGACCGGAACTCACACCGTCTATCTAGTCTTCCACGGCAGCGACAACGTCTACGGCTACCAGGGCGACGTCGACTGGTTCAAGTTCGCCCGAGGCGGCGCCCAGCTTCCCAACCAGGCGACCGCGGCCACCTCGTCGGCCGGCGCCGCCGAGGTCGACAACGGCCGGCAGGGCGCCGCGCTGCGGCTCGCCGCCGGGGCCTGGCTCACCTTCGCCGACCTCGACTTCGACAACGGCGCGCTGTCACTCACCGTCCGGATCAGCAGCACCGCGGCCGGCACGCTGGAACTGCTCGCCGGCGGGGCGAACGGCGCCGCGTTGGCTGGCTTCGGCATGCCGGACACCGGCGGCCTCTGGCAGACGGTGTCACGGGCGATGTCCCGCGACGCGCTCTACGGCCGCAACGACATCACCCTGGTCAACCGCGGGAGTGGCCCGCTGCTGCTGGACACCTTCCAGTTCAGCTCCGGCCTGCCGCCGTTCGCCGCCGTCGACGGCGCCGGCTACTACGACGTGATCACCGGCGCCGCCGGCGTGCTCCGGGAGCGCGACGGCGCGACCTGCGCCCGGATACACCGCGCCGGCACCGTGCTGTCCTACCCGCAGATCGCCTTCTCCGGCGCCCACCAGCTGTCGGCCGTGGTCGCCAGCAGGACGGCAGGAACCATCGAGGTACGCACCGTGTCGCCCGCGAACAAGCCGCTGGCCGTCGTCGAGGTTCCGCCGACCGGCGGGTCGCGGATGTGGCGAGCGGTGAACTTCGACCTCGCCGGCGCGACCCGGCCGCTGCCGGACGGCATGGTGTTCCTGACCTTCACCGGTGTCGACGGCCTCCGTTCGTACCAGCTGGACCCGCCGAACCGGCCCTCGCCGGTGATCGACCTGCCGGCGACCCCGCGGTGGCTCGTCGGTGAGCCGTTGTCGTTCCCGGTCGGCGCCCACGACCCGGGCGGCTCCGCCACCGGCCTGCGCAGCTACCGGCTTCCGGCCGGCGCCTCCTACGACGCCGCGGCCGGCACGTTCTCCTGGACTCCCGGCGCCGCACAGACCGGGCCGCAGGAGATCTCGTTCCTCGCCGACAACGGGACGACCATGGCGATCGGCCGGCAGACACCGACCGTCTACGCCACCGCGGACGCCGCGATCGAGGCCGTCACGGCCGGGGTGAACACCTCGACGTACACCGGGCGCAGCGTGCGGGCGTACCAGGACGCGGTCGCCGACGCCCGGCGGGCCGCGGCGGACCCGTCGATCGGGGCCGCGCGCCTCGTGAGCTACGTCAACGCGATCAGTGCCGCCGTCGCGAACTTCCGCACGGCGCTGCCGGTCGGCGCCGACGGCAAGCTCGACACCCGGGCGGCGGCGACCGTCACCGCCTCGCAGGCCAGCTGGGACGGCAAACTCCAGCCGGCGGACGCGGGCAAGCCCGCCTTCGACGGCGACCTGACCACCTTCGTCGACCTGCGCACGTCCGTCTCGTTCATCCAGGCGGACTTCGGCGCGGGCAACGAGGTCGCGCTGACCCGGATCCGCGCGTACCCGCGGGCGGGACAGACCAAGCGGCTCGACAACGCCAGGTTCATCGCCTCGAACGACGCCGCCGACTGGCTCCAGCTCGCAGCCGTCGGCGGCACGGCGTCCAGCGGCTGGAACACGATGACGGTGACGGACACGACCACCTACCGCTACCTGCGGATGGTCGACGCGGTCAACGCGGACGTCGCCGAGGTCGAGTTCTACGGCGACATCGTGGACAAGGCGCTTCTGCGGTACGCCGTCACCAAGGCCGGCCTGCTGGACCCGACCGCCTACACCGACGCCGCCTGGTCGGCGCTGACCTCGGCCGTGCGCGCGGCCGCCGCCACGGACGCCGCCACGACCGTCATCCAGGTCGACGTCGACGTGGCGGCGCAAGCGGTGCTCGACGCCATCGCGGGCCTGGTGGCGCGGAAATAGGGCCGCGGACACCGGCCTTCGTGCACTCGCCGCCGACACGCTGGGCCGGCTACGGCTACTGCGCGTCGCACTCCCGATACTTCTGGGGCCTACGGCTACATCTGCTCACCACCGTCCACGGCCAACCACACCGTTCGGAATCTCGCAGGTCCGGGTGAATGCACGCAGAGTGACGGCGCCGGGAAGGCGGTATTCGATTGTTCTTCACAACTGGCGGGATGTGCCCACACCTGTCTGGTTGTGGGGCCCCAGCGAAGACTGTTTCCCGGGCAGGCGGCAGATTCATCACGAATCCTTGGATCGCCTTGCGGAGCGGACGGCAGCCGGCAGCCGGCAGCCGGCGGCTCAGGCCCGGACGTCACCCTCTCGATCACGGGCCATCCCTTGGAATAGATTCTCTAGGCCTGCACCTTCGAGGCGGTTTGCGTTGTGTGGTTGGTTCGCAGCTTGGGCGCGATCAGGGCGGCGATGACGCAGAAGACCAGTGGCAGCGCGAGGGCGACGTTCAGCGGGACTACGTGGGTGAGGCCGCCTATGACGGCGGGGCCGGCGAGCATGCCGAGGTAGCCGAGTCCGGCGACGCGGGAGACGTTGGTGGCGGCTGCGGCGGGGTCGCTGTGCCCGGCGGCACTGAACAGTTGCGGGATGGTTCCGGCCAGCCCGATGCCGAAGAGCGTCCATCCGGCGAGGGCGACGGGGATGGTGGGCGACCAGACGACCAGGGCCATGGCCAGCGCGCCGATTGCGGAGCCCCAGCGCAGGACGGCGACCGGGCCGACACGGGCGGCGACGCGGTCGATCAGGAAACGTCCGGCGGTCATGGCGGTGGAGAACGCGCCATAGGCCAGACCGGCGGTGGCGGGGCTGGCGTCGAGCACGTCGCGCATGGCCAGCGCGCTCCAGTCGGCGGCGGCGCCTTCGCCGAGCATCAGCATGAAGGCGATGGCGGCGAGGGCCCAGATCCACGGCGGGGTGGAGCGCCGTCCCTGTTCGGTCAGGGGCCGGTCGCCGGCTGCGGGCACCGTGTGGGAGAGCAGGCCGGGCGTGCTGGCCAGGGCGACGATCACCCCGGCGACCGCGACCGTGGTCATGGTCGTGGCAGGGCTCCAGCCCCAGCTCAGGGTGCGGGCGGCGAGCAGGGAGGCGAGCAGGCCGCCGATGGAGAACATGGCGTGGAAGGCCGACATGATCGGCCGCTGGTAGGCGGCTTCGACCTGGACGGCGTGGGCGTTCATGCTGCCGTCCAGGCAGCCGTGGCCGAATCCCATGACGAACAGCGCTACTGCCAGCGTCCAAGGACTCGTGGCGAGGCCGGGTAGGACGAGAGCGAGGCTGAGGATGACCCCGCTGATCGGCACGGCCCAGCGGGCGCCAAACCGGTCGGCCAGTGGTCCGGCGGTCTGCATGCCGAGGAAGGCGCCGCCGCCGAGCAGGAGCAGTAGCCAGCCGAGCGTGGCGTGGCTGATCCCGACGCGGTGCTCGACGGCCGGGATGTGCACCACCCACACGCCTAGCACGAACCCGCATAGCGTGAAGTAGACGAAGGTGACCAGCCGGGCTACGGGAAGCTTCACGAACATAGATTCGAACATAACTCACAGTCAGACTGTTTGAAATGTTGTCTTTATAACAGTGGCGATGTCTAATGAGGGCATGACGATCAGCGACCGCCACCGGCGGATCCTCGACGCGGTTCAGCAGGCCGGGCAGCTCGGTGTGGCGCAGTTGGCCGAGCTGACCAGGACCTCCGAGATGACCGTGCGTCGGGATCTGGAGCAGTTGGCCGAGCAGGGGATGTTGGAGCGCTACCGCGGCGGTGCGCGCAGCCTCACCCTGCGCGGACAAGAGCCGCCATTCGTCATGCGCGCCCATGACGACCTGGAGGCCAAGCGCCGGATCGCCGAGGCGGTCGCCGAGCTTATCGCCGATGGTGAGGCCGTCGTGGTCGACAGCGGCACCACCTGCCTGGAAGTCGCCCGCGTGCTCGTCCCGCGCCGGCTCACCGTCATGCCGTTGTCTCTGCACGCGGCCAACGCTCTCGCCGGCGGCCCTCAGCTACGGCTACTGCTGCCCGGCGGTGAGCTGCGCGCCGACGAGCTCGCGCTGACCGGGCCGCTCGCCGAAGCATCCCTTGCCGCGCTGCGCTTCGACACCGCGGTCCTGGGCTGCTGCGGGCTCACCGCCGACGGGCTGACCGCATACGACCTCGCCGACGCGGCGATCAAACGCGCGATCATCGCCTCCGCCCACCGAGTCATCGCCGTCGCCGATCCGGCCAAGTTCTCCCTCACGGCATTGGCGTACGTGGCGCCCGTCTCCGCGCTCAGCATGGTCGTGACCACCGGCGATGCGGCCGAAGAGGACACGAACGCGCTCACCGCCGCCGGCACGGTCGTGCACCGGGCGTGACAGGCATGGCAGACGTGGTCCTGTTCGACCTGTTCGGTGTGATCGCCTGTCCACAGCCCGCGGTGGCCATACACAGGCTGACCGAGGTTGCCGGGGTCGCGGCCCCCGCGTTCCTGGACGCTTACTGGCGGCACCGCGCTCCGTACGACCGAGGGCAGGTCAGCGTCGTCGAGTATTGGCATCGCGTCGCCACCGACCTCGGAGCCGTCTTCGACGCAGCCCACGTCGAGGCGCTCGTGGCTGCCGACGTCGCGAGCTGGGAAGCCGTCGACGACGAGATGGTGTCCCTGGTCGAGCGGGTCGCAGCCTCAGGCGTACGCCTCGGGTTGCTGTCGAACATCCCCGAGGAGCTGGCCGCCTACTACGAACAGCACCACGACCGATGGCTGCGACACTTTGAACTGGTCGCCTTCTCGTGCCGCATCGGCCTGGCCAAACCGGCGCCGGAAGCCTTCGGCTGGTGCTGCCGCGAGTTCGGAGTGACGCCCGATCGGGTCCTGTTCATCGACGATCGCGCCGAGAACGTGCACGCCGCCGCCTATCTCGGCATGCATACACATCAGTTCGCTGGGACCGCCGGGGCTGCCCGGGCGATCGAGTCTCAGATGGATCAACTCAGGAGCCGGTCGGTGGGTCGCTCATCGCTGCCGCCAGGAACGTGATCGGCCCGGCCATCGTACGGATCTCGCGCAGGAACCGTTCACGGTCGACCGTAGCGGCCTTGGCCAGCGCGGCGGCCTCGGCAGTGCCGAGCCGCAACGGCGGCGCCGGCGGGGCTGCATCAGCTTGATCGCGACACGGCGGTCGAGCTGCAGGTCGTACCCGCCGTAGACCTCGCCCATGCCGCCGGAGCCGATCGGCGCATCGCGGCCGGTCGTGTCGCGGACCGCTCTAAAAGACGACAGCGTCGCCGATGTAGACGAGTGGTTTGTCGTTGTGCGGGCAGCCCTTAGCGCTCGCAGCGGAGAAGCCGACCCGGGTATTGCGGCTGATGTCCAGGTCGAGCGGGAGGACTTGGCCGCGGTTGACCGTGTAGGTGGTGACCACTCCGTTCTCGGACGACAGATATACGGTGACCGACATGTCGGCCGGGGCCGAGTCCGCTATGCCCAGCGTCCCGGCCAGGCGCTGATACGTGCCGGCCGTATAGAAATAGACGGTCGGTACGCCACCGCCCGTGCAGTCGGTCCACATGCTGGTCGAGTGCTGGTAGTGGTTGCCGGCCAGAATGACGTCGAGCGGTCGCCGTTGCTGGCCAGGCTGGCCAGCCGAGTTCGCCGGCAGTTCGTACAGATAGGTGCGGTTCGACGCTGCCGTCGTTTCCTGAGTGCTTTCGGCCGAGGCCAATGCTTGGGACGCGGGCGGATCGGTGGACGGCGTCGCGGGTCCGGCGGAGGTCAGGGGACGGAACACGGCCTTCCCCGAGCCGGGCGACGGCGCGGTGTCGGTCGAATGTGGCCACCACCATGCGGCGAAGGCCAGCCCGAGGCCGACGAGCGCGGCCCCCCCGATCCACATGATTCCCAGGCCGTACCGTGCCCCCGGAAGGACGTCCGGCACGCCGGTCGCCACGACGGTGTGCTGCATCTCGGCCATCTGGGTCGGTGCGAGCAGCCGGCCCTGCTGATGCCTCATCGCCAGCGCGACCAACCCCGCCGGGTCGTAGTGGTCGAATCGGTGCGCGTAATACTCCTGCGCTGTCTGGAGCACCGCGAGGTCGTCGGTGTAGTTGGCGATGCCGCTGGTGTGACGCGGGGCGCGCCGTTCAGCCGAGGACGTTGATGGTGCCCATCATGCCGCGGTCTTCGTGGTCGAGGATGTGGCAGTGGTAGACGCTGCGGCCGGGATAGTCGGTGAAGGGGATGAGCAGCCGTGCCCAGCCTCGGGCGGGAATGAGCACGACGTCTTGCCGTACGCCGACCGGTGGCGCGCCGGTGCTGGCCGCGATCACGTGGAAGGGCCAGGCGTGCAGGTGGAACGGGTGGTCCATGGGGCTGGTGTTGAGCACGGTCCACTCCTCGGTGGAGCCGAGCGTGACGGTTTGGTCGTCGCGGTCGGGGTCGAAGGTGCGCCCGTCGATGGTGAAGCTCATCGCGCCCGTGCCCATGCCGGTCCCGACGCCCATGCCCATGGCGAGGGTGAGTTGGCGCTGCCGGGTCACCGGTCCCTGCGGTACGGGTGGGGCCGGCAGCGTCGCGGGAAGCGCCGGTGACGTGGCAGCAGGACCGGACACGGTCAGGGTGGCCAAGGTGACCGGGCTGCCGGTGGTCGTACCTTCCCCGTCCCCGTTCATGCCCATGCCGCCGCCCATCATGGCGGCGCTGCCCCGGTCGTACGGTTCGCTGACCAGCGCGTACCGGCCACCGGCGGTGGGACGAACGAGCAGGTCGGCGCGGTTGCCGGGGGCGAGCACGACCTGGTCCCGGTCGACGGGGGCCGGCAGGTACACCCCGTCGAGGGCGACCTGGGTGAGGTGATGGCCGTCCAGCCGCAAGGACAGGACCCGGGAGGTGCAGCCGTTGATGACCCGCCACCGCTGTACCGCTCCGGGCGCGGCGGTGATGTCGGGTTGGTGCTGGCCGTTGACCAATACGAGGTCCCCTTCGCGGCCCGTCATCTTGGCCGCGAGGCTCGGCGCGGCGACGTGGCCGCTGCCGTCCAGAGTGGTGTCGGTGACCAGCAGTACCAGGTCACCGGTGATCGGCAGGCCGGTCTCGCCTTCGACGACAAGGGCGCCGGCCAGGCCGGCGTAGATCTGGTCGGCGACGGTGCCGTGGTGGTGGGGGTGGTACCAGTACGTTCCGGCCGGGTGGTCGGCCGGGATGCGGATGGCGTAGTCGAAGCTGTCGCCGGGTTCGACGGTGACGAACGGGTTGTCGCTGTTGCCCTGCGGGGACACGTGCAGGCCGTGGGTGTGCAGGTTGGTCGGTTGGTCGATGCGGTTGACCAGCCGTACCCGTAGCAGGTCGCCGGGCCGTACCCGCAACGTCGGTCCGGGTGAGGCGCCGTTGTATCCCCACGCCGACGTGTCGCGCCCGGCCAGCCGCACCCCCGCCGCGGCGGTCAAGGTCACGTCGAGTACCCCGTCCCGGCTTTCCAACACCGCCGGCTGGCCCAGGCTCTGGCCGGCGCCGGCCGGCTCGAGGCGGGTGCCGCCGGATGCGCCGAGACCGGTCGCCCACCCGATGGTGCCGGCCGCCACGCCGGCCGTGCCCAACCCGAGCAGGGCAAGGGCGTGGCGGCGGCTGATCGGCTTGCGGGTCATGGCAGTAGGTCCCTGCGCCGTTGGTACTCCTGGGTGTCGATCTCCCCGCGCGCGTAACGCTCATCGAGGATCCGACGCGCCGCCGAGCCCCGACCGGGATCGGACGCGCCCCGCCCACCGTGCGCCAACCGCACCCCGACGTAGCCCAGGATCAGCAAACCCACCACGACGAGGAGCGGCCAGACCCACATCCAGCTGGCCGTTGTGCCCATCATCGCCGATCACGCTCGCCAGCGAGCCGCGCCGGCAGGGCTACGTCGAGCGTCTGCCGCGTCGATGAAGCGGCGCCGGCCCGCCCGGCATAGACGACGAGCACCATGGCGGACCTCCTCAGGTAACCGCCATCGACGCTACGGCGACGGTTCGCCTCCTGCCCGGGCCGATGGTCCCCACCTGACCGGGCCCTGTGCCCGCCGATCGCGGTCTGCCAGGCAGCGCGGATGACCGCCTGTCGAAGGACCCGGCGTTCGTCGGAAGGTCGCCGAGATCATTGGCCTTTACCTGGACCCGCCCGGCGGGGCGGTCGTGTTGTCGATCGACATCAGCGGGCTGCGCTGTTGGGGCAGTACGCGGCGATCGCGGCGCGGACGAGTTGGTTGGCGGTGGCTTGGTCTTGGGTGCGGGCCGTGAGGGTGCCGACGAGGTCGTGGATGGATGGGTTGTCGCGCAGGGCGGCGCAGATGGTGTGGGCCTCGGCAATGAGCGTCGTGGTGTCCTCGGTGGCGAAGGCGGCGTGGGCGATGCCCAGGTAGTCGGCGACCGCGGTGTTCGCCGGGTACGAAGGCGTGGCGGTGGCGGAAGCCGGCGCCGCGGGTCCGGTGCCTTGCCGAACAGGGGTTGACGCCGCGAGGGTCGCATCTGGGCTCATGGTGGGACGCGGGGGTGCTGTGCAGGCGGTGAGCGTCAGGGCGAGCACGGCTACTACTACCACCACCGGGACGCGTCGGTTGGCCACGTGGTTGAGGATGCGCTCGCGACGGTGATGATGTCCAGAACGGCGGCGCCCGAGGGGCGTCTGCTGGCGCGCCGCGGGCGCCCGTCTACTCACGGCCCGCTGAACCGTTCGGCAAGCCGATCCGTACCAGACGGTGACCCGACGGGCCGCCGAGTTCCTGCGCGCGGATGACGCCTGCAGCACCGCGTGGAGACCTCGCCTAGAGGCATGAAGAAAGGATCCCCGTCTTCGTGTTCACCCCTAACCGTCATCACCGGTCAACGCTGCGCGTGCTGGCCGTCGCCGTCGCCGGCGCCCTCATCGGGCTCAGCGGCACCGTCCCGGCTCACGCCGCGCCATCTCCCGCAGCGGTCGAAGCGCAGCTCAACACGGCGTGGAACCAACTCGAACCGATCATCGAGCAGTACAACAAGGTCCACGGCCAACTCCAGGCCAGCCAGGCCCAGCAGCAGAAGCTCACCACCCAGCTCAAACCGCTGCAGACCCAGGTCGACGCAGCCCTGTCCAACGTCGGTGACCTCGCCGCGCGCGCCTACATGCAAGGTGGCGCGACCGGGCTGAGCAGCATGCTCGTCTCCGGCTCGCCGACCGATCTGACCGAAAAACTGACCTACCTCGACTTCATGGCCCGTTCCCAGCGGGACAAGGTCAGCGACGTCATCGATCTCCGCGACAAATACGCCGCCGACAAACGCGACCTCGACGCGGTCACCGCCGGCCTCGCCACCCGCGACGCCGACCTCGCCGCGAAGAAAAAAGACATCCAGCAGAAGATCAACGCCCTGCAAAAAC
>Ga0307508_10001640_pt1 | contig 24913 bp, 26 predicted proteins | sample 9_EM_MG_FD_203089 | JGI IMG/M metagenome (GOLD analysis project Ga0307508, IMG submission 203089) | Populus trichocarpa ectomycorrhiza microbial communities from riparian zone in the Pacific Northwest, United States - 9_EM | ecosystem: Host-associated > Plants > Roots > Unclassified | place... | reverse complement strand
CAGGCCCGAGCCTGCAAAAGGCCATATATTTTTTGAGGATGGGCTTGGAAGTTTCCGTGGTTTCCGTGGTTTTCCGAGGTTTTATGAGGTTGGGGGGGGGGTTGAGAGGGGTTAGGTGAACTTATAACAGGGGGGGCCCAGGTGAGAGGTTTCTGGGTTGGGGGTGGTTATTACTGGTTATAACCTCCAAAACCGACCTCGGGAATTTGCTGATGCTGTAAGAAATGCTCTTCAGTCTAGGGAATTTCTTCACATATACTACACATTTGGGAAGTCTAAGGCATTTTTGAAGCTAGCAAACTGCCACAAGTCATCACTAATGTTCATCCCAGTCTCTTAATCCCACACCACTGTTGATGGCTTCATTGCTGACCTTGGCTTTCTTCTTAGAGCTGGATGTAGTCACACTCATTGGCACTTCACATCAGCATTGCCATTGCCTGTGGTTCTCCTTGGTCACCAATTTTTTCTCCCTTTGCACTTTTTCAACTCCCTCCCTCCTGCCGCTTTCGTGCCTCCCCTGCTCCTCCTTTTGTACTCACTCCCTTCCTTGCCTCACCACGTCGTGCCTTTTCTACCAATCACTGTGCCTCATTTGCCGGCTTGGAAATCCATTCATGACCCCATTCATGACTCAATTTAAATTCTTCCAGCGCCAACAACTGTAGTGACAATAGCTAGAGGTTGTATTTACCATATTACAAACATTTACTACCACATTCTTCATTATTATGCCTTTGCTGAAGAGATGTTCTTAGAAATTAGCAGGCCACAAAGACAATGATTGTTCAAACAGCAACACATTTTAGACTAGGTTACAGGATATCAATGGTCCTCTGTGCCAATAGAGGTGACATATTTTTGTATATTCTCTTCCACTGTACCAGCCCAGCTTGTGCCCTCGATTTCACAAGCTTTCCACGACGGCATGGCACGTGTTGCGGCAAGTATCTCAGATATCACATCTGCGTTTAACGCTAAGCTGCGTTTATTAGATGAAGCACCATCTCCGATTGACTGTAACTGGGGCAGTTGTTGCGGAGAGATGTTGCCACCGCTGAGAGGGGCAGGAGAGGCAGAAGGGCTCTCGCGTTTGAAAGAATTCGCCTCGGCGTCGAATATGCCGTCTGTCACGATCCAGGCTTGCCAGGGGCTGTCATCGTCCGTGTCCGGTGCGACGGCCGCGAAAGGGTGGTGTCCACGGACCCTCATCTCGTGGATGATGAAGAGCGAAGCGAACGGTGCATGAGGATGCTTGGTATCAAGAGCAACAGCTTTCCCGTGGAATTGCTGAAGATACAAGTCGCCGGAATAGTTGATTAATACAAACTTCTGTGTCTGTTTCCTGTAAATACCTAGTCCAAATATTCAAATGTTCAAGCTGCTCACCTCGAGAACGAAACGTATAAAGAAAGCATATTTGTCAAATAGATGGTGGTGGGTGGGACACATAAGCAGACCATTACGAGGCTCGAGTGCTCCTCTTTTTTTGGCATGTGAAGGGATCCAGCCACGGTTTTTGAGATCGGGCCACTCGATCCCGATCAGTTATGGAAGTTCAAATGCCGTTTCGACTTACAATTCTTTTGTCCTCTGGTAATGGGATGATATGACAATGCTCAAGAACCTCCGACCCTATGCCACAGATGGTGCAGCGAGGAATACCAAGGAATATGTCGCGTTCATCGATTCCAGTCTCGAGTGCAGAGGTCGCCGCTGTTAAAAGGCTGCGATCTGACGAACCAAATCCAGTGGGCGGCCTGTTGGGCAGTGGTAGCGAAAACGGGTGCATAGTCGGACCCTTGTTGATGACGGTAACACCCGCAGGAATTCCCACGTGCGGGGCTTTGAACATGATGTCCGCCGCCGTTATCACCTTTGGCCTGCTGCTACTATGACCAGCTTAAGCCAGTATCCCCTGACACCAAGAGCGCCTCTCAAGTCGAGATATGCTGACGTCATTGTGTACGCAGGCAAGCATGTATCGAACAATCAGGAAGACCTGGTGCTGGACTCCTTGACCGGAGTTGCAGCTTTGAATCCGGCCGTCTTATTGGATCGCAAACACCGAGGTGCATGGGTGCACTACGCTGCAGGCTCCCGCGCACATTATGGCTCATCGTTGTTCGATTGAATGTGTAGTTCTATATCAGCGATACATCGCTCCCAACACTGTATCACTCATCTGCGGAGGAGGTAGTGGCCATGAGCGTGCGCAAATCCGAGCTTCCATTGGTTCTGCTCAAAGTAACGTCAATGATAGCTGCTCATGCTGGGTTTGTGGGGAAGGGAATGCTGTCTGCTGCCGTCGCAGGTGCTGTATTCGCTTCACCTAACGTACATCAAATCCGAAGAGCGATAGACCTCGCGCGAAATTCCAACGGCAATAGCAAAGGGGTTCTCATAATCGTCAAGAATTATACGGGAGATGTGCTTCAGTTTGGATTGGCCGCAGAGCAAACACGCGCCTCCTTGAGCAAGGAAGAAGGAGAAAAGATTCGCTTAGTTGTCGTGGGGGACGATGCGGCGGTTGGTCGTACTCAAGGGGGTCTTGTTGGGCGCAGGTATGAAACTTGCACCAAGGCCATGATCTAGTCCTTAGTAGTATTTTTTATGACGAAGAGGCCTAGCGGGAACAGTTCTCGTTTATAAGATTGCTGGAGCGCTTGCTCAGCAAGGTGGATCGTTGGACGACGTGGAGACGCTGGCTAAGTATACGGCGGAAAACGCTGCCACATATGGTGTTGGCCTCGAGCATTGCCATGTCCCTGGCACTGAGGCATCGGATAGCCGCCTTGGCCTTGACGAGCTTGAACTCGGTATGCTTCCTCGCAAATCTTGTTGTGCACAAACGTGAACTTATGCAGCTGCCTCACCCAGGAATGGGCATACATAACGAGCCAGGCTTCACACATCTTAAGCCGTATCCCTCTCTTCCCGCACTGATCGAACAGATACTTGGAAGTATAACCTCCACCATTGAGCAGGACTCTGAACGAGGGTTCCTTGAGAATCTGAAGCACGATGGGAAAGATGAGAGTAAGTTGACGCATTTGCTTTATGAGACCGCCTCCCACATGGTAATTTGCATAGTTGTCCTTCTTGTGAACAACCTTGGCTCCATCAGCCAACTCGAAATGGGCGGCATTATTAAAGAAGGTGCGATCCCTCGCATCAAACCCATCAGCTTGATTCAAACCCGTATCCCAAAGCTACGCATTACCTGGATTGCGGTGGATTTGTCATTCGACGTGTACTCTCAGGAACATATATGGTCTGTGGCTGCCCATCTACAAATCACGAGGTTTACCTGAAGCTGATCTGCACATCTTGTTAAACGGGAAATTTTCAGACGTCACTGAATATGCCAGGCTTCAGTTTAACGGTTATGGTGCTTCCACGCGAAGGAACTTTCCGGTTCTCAGCGGAGAAGATAATTGAACTTCTTGATGCCGCAACTGACGCACCTGGTTGGCCATGGCATGCGCGCGCAGAGCCTACTTTAGATCTTCCCCACATCAAAGAATCAGCCGTGACACAAGAAAATCGAAGGAACCTCCCTCTACTCAAGCGTACGTCATCTCATCAGATTAGTGGAAATTCTGTTCCAATGGGTAGATCCTTTCCTGTGCTCACGTGAATACTGCAGCCCTCGATTCGGACACCTTCATTGGCAGAATAAGGCGTGCAGCGGCGGCACTAATCGCGGCAGAGGCCGAAATCACTAGACAGGACGTGATCGCTGGCGATGGTGATGCCGGACTGACGCTTCAATCTGGAGCTAAAGGTGTGCTGCCGTCTGTATTTTCTTGCAGCAGAGTGTAGACTTATCAGATGCTCGAACCTATCCCAGGGGTGTTGAAAGCAATTGACACAGGGTTACTAAAAGGACAAAATGTGATCGCCGATATTCTCGCTATCGCTGACGCTGTGGAGGAAACTATGGGTGGTACAAGCGGCGCCCTGTACTCGTGAGTTGCGCTTACCTGCCCACAGAGATAACATTCACACGTTTTCCGAAACAATTAGGATATTCTTCTCTGCTTTGGCCAGCAGCCTCCGGGCCCAAGCGGACGATGGTCGTATGGGTGCGACCGCCGAAGTCTGGTCAAAAGCAGTACAGGAGGCACAATCCATCTTGTATAAATGTGCGCACCAATCTCTCAACGTCTCCTTCCCTGCTTGCGTGTCCATCTATCACATCGCTCGTCTTGCAGATACTCGCGCCCGTCGCCCTTCGCGAACTTTAGTAGACCCGTTGGCGGCATTTACTGAAGCATTCTCATCCAACCCGTCAAACTTTTCCAATGCTGTGGATGCCGGTCATTTGGCAGCAGAGGCGACACGGAACCAACAAGCGACCGCGGGACGCAGTGCATACTTAGACCGCGTGATACTTGAGGAGCAGAACGTCCCTGATCCCGGCGCATGGGGTGTATGGGTGATTTTAAATGCGTTACGTGGCGGATAGGTATAAGATGCTGGCAAATTTGTACGAAAACACATGTAATCTTGAAGAAGAATTAGGACTCTTCTCTGCCTGTATCGTAGCTTTCACGTTCCAGAAATGTATGGATGTATTCACATCACATTACCAGCACGGCGATCTGATCCGCAGGCTCAGTGCAAATAACATCTTCGGCCAAGCGTACTGAACGCACACTAAGACTGGGAGCGTGAGTATTCACTTATCTCAAGTTTCATGAAGCCAGTGTGACATGAATATTGGCGTTTTGTTCAGTGTTTATTTTCTGGAAGTTCCTACGACTATGGTTACGCTCATCGAGGCTCTATCGATAGGCGATGTCAAGATGGGCTTGAGAAAGACGCCATCCATAGGGAAAAAGCCACAAGAGCCTCGGCGAGAACGGGGCTGTCGAAGGCGAGGATCTAATAGAGAATGACGAGACGAGACCCAGGAACATGTATTTGAGTCATACAACAAACGTCGGTCGGTAGAGTACATCAAGACCTCACGGACTGGAGTAGATCATGAAGGGATTCTGGTTACCGCGGATCGCGGCCGAAGCCAAAGCCAAAGCACAAGAAAGAAGAGCGGCCGGGACAGCCTCAGTAGCTAAATGTGGAGAAATCGCTGAGAGATATAACTTGTTGACCATGGAAGGATGAGACGAGAATAAGAGGCGTTAGATCGTGTCGCATAAGTGCAAATCATTGAAACCACTGCGTCTAATTGCTGCCGATAGAGTTCTTGTTGCACACTTTCAGATTATGGTACGTCCCCATTCCCATATCATAAGGGTTTACGTTCTAGCATCGAGCTCAATAAGCAAGAGGGTGCGCGAGTGGATTTCCGAAGGGCGACTAACTTGTACCCAGCCGTTCAACTGCTGGTGAATGTAATCTAGGTTGTTTTGGCAATAGCAGCAACTTGTATTTGCAGGGGCGGTTGCTTGTTCCACAGCTGTTAAGAACATATTGTATCCCGATTGTTAGCCCACACTTGGAAGGATGATTGCAAATTGAAAACAACGATAACACATACTTAGGCCAAGTCTCCAACCATTATACATCCCAAGTGCTTGAGCAACATTCCCATTGGCACTCGACAGCACTGAGGCAAAATAACTAGCCCCTGTCTTTATGTTTGACTCCTTCAACGGTAACTTGGGTAAGTGGGCGCGTGCGATAGAACTTATACATTTGAACTAACTGGGTCACGGCTGCAAATGTAGCGTAGCAGATGTGAGGTTTGTAAACCCAAATAATAAGTTTAACATACCAAGTTGCGTTGGCGATCTGATTAGGACACTTGTCTTTAGTGATCTGCATGATGCCCTGTTCTCCGGCCCCTCCGACTGTATCCTTGTTGCAACCGGATTCCTCCATGGCAATGGAAGCCAGTATCATGGCAGGCACTAACAATATGCATTCTGTCAGGTTAACAACGGAGCTTCGCGAAGACCACGAGAAGCTAACCCCCGTTGGCGCTCGCGGCGTCATTAAAGTATGTAAGGTACGGGTTGCACGCCGTAAATGGTGATCCAGATTGCGCAAGGGCTGCGGTAAGGTCGGTATAAATCAAGTCACTGATGTGGATCGGCGGTGGATTCCATCCGCCGCTGGTAGTAACGCCACACTGTAGAACTCGCGAAGTCAGTCCTGGCATTACCAGGTGTGTTCTAGAAGTCCACATACGTTGAGCCAGTCCTCGTTTCCGTTAGGCCCACTGTTCACTGTAGGGTCGACTACGGAAATGTTGGATGGGTTGATGTTTGCTTTGCTGGGTCAATGATAATTTTTACTACGAACCGGAAGCACCGGGAGAACCGCATTGGTCGGAGTGCACTTGGATTGTCTTGCCGTGGCCTCCTCCCCCACCGCCGCCGCCGCCGCCGCCCGTTGGACTGCTTCTCGCAGACGTGGTGGTGGTGGTTGGAGTGCCCAGTTCATTATTATTGGATGCAGGCTTGAGCCTGCATTGTTTTGGAGGCGCTCCACGCTTATCTAGATACAGAGTAACGCGCTTGTGTGCGCTGAATACGCTAGGAAGTTTGAACTTGTCGAAGCCAGCTTCGACCAAGGTGGCGCCAATCGCTAGGACCGTGAGCAGTGTCGAACAGAACATGAAGGATAGCCGTGCAAATCGCTAGACTAAGATTTGAGCGCCTGGCTTATACGCTGGTGGTGGGGGAACTGAGGAAATAAACTAAAATTGTGGAGATTGGCCTCATGTGCCCCTCGGAACAAATACACTAGTACTCTAGTTCTCGATCTTGACGCGGCTTCCTTGATACAGTGGACTGTCCTACTCGTCTCAACGACCGATACTCTTACTCGACATCACTTTATCTTGTAGAACGCTTTCACCAACGCTACACCAATTGGCCCTCAATTCCGCCCCGCATACAAAACTTGGGGTGCGGCTTCCACGTGGCGGACATAATTAACCGTTTGACACATGGCTTTCGCAGATAAGTGGAGGGATCATGCATACAAGCCTGACGACAATTGACAGTTCGGCAACATTATTGGCAGAAGACAATCTGATCGGCAGCGGGCAAACGCTAAGAGGTATGAATGGCACCCAACGATCGAAACCACACCTCTCTTTCCCAAATCTCGGAGGAAGTGCGGGAGCCGCTTTCGTGCTGTCTCCACCAGCTTCAGCAATGATATAAGTGCTCCACAAATCAACCCAGCCTAACCAGGCCTGCACATTTGACATACTCGAGTCCCCAAACTCCGGTAGCGCGACATTGAAGACCCGAGATGAGTTCGGAAGTTAAATAAGGGCATTGTAGGAAACCTCATGCGTATTCACGACGACTATCGGGTCAGACAGTATCATGTAGCAGGGATGCGACTTCCTCCAGGGGCGAGATCAACAAGGGTGATAGGCTTCGAGCGTCCACTGGGACAAAGTTGAGAGTAGATAGAGCCCACTGGCGGGCAGCCACAATGCGGCGGGATGGAGGTTGATATCACGAATTGCGAGAAACAACTGATGGCTTGAGCCAGTGTGACATTGTCGGGTTGACGTTTAAGTCGAACAAATAATGAACGTCCGAGATCAGGAAGACGTGTGGACTTGTCAGGGTCCATCGGGGGCAAGTTGTACGGCCTACTGGTGCGCAATGATCCCGTCATCCTAGATTCAAGTTGGCAAGGTTTCCCATACGCTTATACCACAGAGGAAGATGCTTCAAGGTTATCAAGGCTTGTGGACTTCATAAGGTGGCCATCTGATCAGATTGACAAGGTCCCCACCGACCGTTGGGAGCAAACTTGGAAAGATTTCCTGATGATAACGAGATATGTCAGTTTGCCAGGGCGACGGTTCTGGGGTGAGATGGACGGTTTGCTGCTGGGACGTGGTTGCTTCTTCAAGATCGTGGAAATTGCCCAGGCGTTCAAAAACGAGTTTGCGAGGTGGCGACGAGGCTAACGAGATATATTAGGGTTATTAAATGGAATGAGATGGATGACGTTTTAGTGAGCCTTAGTTGCTTTATGAAGATCAGGAAGGTCGCCCAGACGCTTGAACCGGTTGTGGAAGGAGATTTCGAGGTTATTCAACATTGGATGGTACTCGGGTAGAGATTCGTTGGCATTTTTGAGCGCGTTGATTCCTTCCTCAGGTTCGACTACGGTACTTGAATCAATGACCTGCCACGTCGAAACAATGCCGGGGCCCCACAAGGCTCGTCATCCTGGATCAACTCTGAGTCATTCGACAGGCTAGTTTGTGGGGGGCGCTCAATGTAAGAACCGTCGTTCTTCTGCAGCTGGTATGTCCGGACGGCTAGTTCAAATTTCAATGTCAGAATTTATCTGAACCGCAAATTGTCCCCCTACTGTGTTGAATCGCAGATGACGTATCGAAACAAAGGGCGTTCTCGAGTTCGGACTTCGACACGGTGATAGTTGCGTCACCTACGAGCATTTCATGATTTTCTCCAAGCCTATCAATACCAACTGCGCATACCATTGCCTTCGTTTGACATGTGAGAAGCAAGCTTTGCACGAGCCAGGTATATGCTTTCCAGTTTTTATATGGTTTCCCGGATACAACGTCACCAGTGGTCCCTTGATACCCTGACGATCACTTGACACCTTATACCTTTGAGCGATCCCTCTGAGCTTTTTCACTTGCCAAATTCGCCATGAATGTGCCTTTCATACCGCAGAAGTAAGGGGTGAACATCATTGAGCAGACACGAGACATTACCCCGTACTCACCGCTGTAGCCGCCTGTCTCATGATCCCAGCCAACAGTCACGAATGGGGTTACATACATGAAAGATTGCATAGTTACGCTGCTCTTCCAGGGTTCCGCTGTTTCATGAAGCATAGTGCTGAAAGGGTCGCTTTCTGTGCCAGCCAACCAGCTGGCTCGATAGGCGTCGATGCAATCAACATAGCGGGTGAGCAAAGTGTAGTGCTGGTCACACCTCTGACCCCAGGCTTCCCAAACGTAATTTGGGGGTATGGTCTATAGCTGACAGATGAGCACCACATGCGGTGGGTGAATCCGTGGAAATCTGACTCATGAGTAGCCAACAGCACATGCCTTTATCGAACAAGTCACTCACTCTGCATAAGAACAGGAGAAATCAACAGCCTCAAGCGCGTACCATGATATAATGACACTGCATTGCAGGTCCCTAATGGGATTGTAACCAGATCAGCAACGGATGTTGAATCTTGGAGCTGTGTCCAATGAAGGTGGCCACACGTAAAATTCGATGTGCATTTTCCCACTCCAAAACCAGATCCAGTGGGACGGGGAGATGCGGCAGATGGCAACCGCCGCCACACAGCGGAAGAAATTGGTCAGAGAGAGCAAGCTGTCTGAGTTCTTTAAATAGGCATTCACGTCGGGGACAGTGCCCGGCGCACTCCTTCTCAAGGCTGATGGAGTATGTGGCCTCAGGGTAGAAACGTAGGATATGAGTCGCCCTATCGGAAATACGGAGGTACCCGAGTCATGGGGGACGCATGCCCCTGTTCGGCTTATAGAGCCAGAAACCGCGCGGCAGTAGTCACAAAAGATTAAAGAATAGCCACGAACGCAGCATAATGATATCCCACCCCTGGAACAATCAGGAGGTGATTAGCCATTCGATGCGAAGTATTGCACGCAAATGAACCATGCACCTTAAATGCAATCATCGTGTTCCAGGTATATGGCTCGAGGAAGAAGGACATGCCCATTAAAGGGATCAAAAGTTGCCGTTTGGTAGCGTCGCTTCGGCGGAGATCGTATTTCATTCCACCCGTTTTTGGCACACGGTCATTGAACGATACGGGATGCAGAACGCCCCGAAAAGCAACGATCGGCAGGACAACAGAATACGGAGCCCAAGATTGTGCAATGAAACTGCGGTGTCGAGTATTTGTTTCGACGTCGCGAAGTCACGTGGCGAAGCTTTAAATTTAGGCCTGCCCCGCTTACGCGTCAGATGTCCGTCAAACCGCAAACGCCCAGAATTAACGTGCGTTGATGAAGCTGTTTGGAACGGAGTGTCTCTGACCCATTTGTATTTCTGGTCAACAGACTTCGCCCGTTACGCCCAACAACCTCGGAACTGTACGGAAGCTAAATTCTGTTTTATTTCCCGTGAAGTACTCCGAACCTTTCTACAAGACCATACTTCAAACAGATCTTGAAGAATACTGCCGACTTAGTGAGTGTCAAGTTAGTTGTTCTGTTGGCCCCTATTGAGGCGCGTGTTGCCCACGATCGCAGTCTATTTCAATGACATCCCTGTCGGGACGGCATGTTGCCGCATTGAGAGGGGCAATCATGATGGAGAGGCCAAGCTATATATGATGACGATGGGCGTCCTTGCGGTATGTCGCGTGCGGCGTGCCACGTTCGGAGCAGGCCGTCCTGCGCCATTGCTTCCTCAATTCTGACATTCTCTAAACCTAGCCATATCGAAACTGGAAGGCGGGCTCCTATGCACTGAGAGAAATCATTGCAGCCGCGGCAACGACTTTGCGGCCAGGGTCCAAGCACACCAGAATCACTCAGATCTACCTTCATGTGCAAATAAGCAACACCGATGCCCGCAGATTTTATGAACGACATGGCTTCAAGCTCGTCCGCGAGATCGAAGGCTATTACAAGAAGATTGAGCCGCGAAATGCATGGCTACTAGAGCGTGAAATATCGCTCGCGGATGCGGAGGAATGATTTTGCGACAGCCTCCAACAGGGAAGTGATTGCCTTGATCTTGGGCGACTGTATTTCTATTTGTCATCTTGGGCGGCGCAGGGCTTGGGGGCACCATGTTTTGAGTAGTGAGTCGTTTCATATCAAACGTCCAGAGGTCAGCGCAGTGCGAGATTATGTCCGTGTGTTTTGTTGTATTTTCTAACCTCTTCAAGTTCGGCAGTCATCTCTCCCCATCGGCTGACTCTGGAACTCCTTACATTAGTAGAAATTGGGAGCCCCATGGGTGTGCCTTAGGGTCGCCGACCCAACCATCTTGTATATTTTCGCCACCCCCTAACCAAGCATTTCTAATTCGCTTTCAACAAGTGCGCTATTGACGGAAGTGGCTGTCCTGGACCTGACACACCTATGCTGCTGTCGTGATGTGGGTGTTGTATCATAGGTGCTATGTTTGCGTGCTCCTCGCACTGCGCCTGATGATGCTCATTGGCTGATCTCTTGCAATTGGAAATGTGTCATGTGGGGCTCAACTTTCTTTTTTGAACGACGCCCAGATCGGCTCCTGGATATTATCATTATGGACTGCGGTGGCATTCTCACGCATATCTTTGTCGTGCGACGAACCTGTAGGGTGAGCTGCATCCCCTAAGGATCTCATTCAGTCTGCGTGGCTCGTTTCGGATGTCGCCGGCTTGGGACGGATATTTGCGCTCGGGGTAGCCACGCCAGGCGAGTGCAATGCCAAAATCGTGCCAATCGCTGTGGGAGGTTGCCATCAAACTGACGACCGAACACGGGATGACTTGTAAGCTTTGCCAACATTATGCGCTGTTGGAGAGCGGCCCTACCTGTTATCCTGTTGTTTCCCAACATTCAAGCGGGGCTCGACGATTTTTTCTGATGTGTGGTCTCGGTCGCTTGTCGGAGATCCTTCTTCGCACAACCAGCCTTTCTGAATTCCTGATGATATCGCCGCGCCTCGTGCCCTTGGCGTGTAATCTCGCACACAAGGTAGCAAAGGACAATCGTTCAGCACCTAATTAGGAACATATGGGGCACGCGTGATGTATTGGCGTCATATCAGTGATCATTCTCGGGCAACCTAGCGTTCGCTTGGGAGAAATCAATAATTATTCCAATCGGTGCGTATTTGTTACCCAGAAGATGTCTTCTCCAAGGCTGAACGACACCACGTCATAATCACATGCCCCCAACTTACACGTCCCACTTGTCGCCCGTTTGCCGGGCGGAACACGTCGTAAGGACCCGTGTATCCCTTTGGACCGGTGTTTACATTATTACCCGTTCACGTTATGCTCACCTGACACAAAGTATTTGCTTGCTCATCTACATGATGAAAGCACGGGTTGATGATCACGCAACGTACGATAATCACATCGAATCGGGCGTCATTCAGGCGTCATTTTCAGGGATCCAGCTGACCGTAATCTGCGCCTGCAACGGCTCAGCTGCTTCAACGTGCTATAATCTTAGTGCGAAAATGTTATTTCGAGCCATATGAGCATACGGTGCCAAGGCCCGCGCGGCCACTCTCATCAGCACTAACAGCACCGTCCCCAATTCGTATCTGTCCTTTGTCATCTGTCGTGCGAACCGGCCATCGCGTGCCCGGGATGCTCCTCGAATCATTTTGAGGTACCGACAAGGGTTCCAACTACACACATGTGCGTGGACGACTGCACCATCCCCGAGGCACATCATTTTTGGATTACGATGCTGTGCCCGACGCGAGCCCCGCGACATGAGAAGCGCGGTACCTGTTGCACAATGTCGTTACGGGAGCCCTACCATTCAGCGGGAATCGGCATCTCACGATCATTAAAGCCAAGCCTGATCAAATGGCTTTGGCAAGTTGACGTATACGGATGGATTTGCAATTTTCCAATTGGGACTCCCGGGATTCTCGCTCTTATCTGGTTGTGTTGTTAACAGCGCTAAATTTCAGCAGAGCGTGTGTGCAAGGGCTTTTCTATAAGACAAGGTAATTCGCCATCCATTTTGAATGCCGCTATCCAAGGTGCGATAAGTTCGATATAGAAATTGCTTTCTTCTCAAGCTTATCTGACAATGATAGATCGACAGCGAATCATTCTCCAATTCGTCCTGCCTGCATTGATTTACACTCCGCGCTTTGACCATGCGTCAACAGGGTACTGGAACGTTTTCACGACAGCGTTTTAAATGTAAATTTGGTTTATATTTTCTGCCACTCTTTTCGTAAGCCATCATCTATCTTAATTGTTCAACAAAAGCATGATGTTTTATGTTCTATTTCTCAACACAGGGGCTTTTTATTTCTTCTCACCTCGGCACGCCCCCAGCCTTATATCCGTCCAAAGCGCGAAGGGAGGGAAAAAGTGTAAACGGCAAGTTATTGTCATTGGAGCGGAAGTCATTGGCACATTTCTTACTTTCCCCCAAGATCGGACGGGGTTACGCACGGACTATACTGGAGGAATCTATATCGAGATCGGCTTGATATGAGCTCCAACGTGGCACGCTCACACCCGCACGCACGCACACAGACACCTAGGCGGCAAACACGCACATGCATGCAAGTCTCAAGTATTAAACCCACGCCTCCTTTTCACGAAAAAGAAGAGGAAGAAGAGGAAAAAAGAAAACCAGCTCAAGTACTAAATCAAGATAGTACGCTTCCTCTCCTTTCTTTTCCTTGCTTTCTTCCATCGACGCTCCCATAGGTGGAACATCATGCGCACACCAACCCACGCACATAGATTGTTGTTGATCATCCAATTCCAAAAGGGCAACGTTTGCCTTCACCTGGAAAGGATTGATCTACGTTTTCATTGCAAGTATGTGGGTATGTGCATGTAGTTCATATTGGATTGGATGCATAGTTTAAAAAGAAAATTCACCGTTCCGCTGAATGAGCGATATAGACTCGGACCCAGAAATGCACGTACGGTATATAAGATGGGATCGTGGTACAAATTATCACCGATCGTTTCGTTGAATTTCGTTGACTTCCCACTCGGCGTCCTTTAAAACAAGAATAAGTTCGTTCTTTCCCTTATTTCCTTACTTATGTCCGGCTAGTTTGCTACTACAACTAAAGCCTTCTCTCTTTTTTCTTTTCCACATTTGGGATATGTTCATTCATTGTACAGGTTGTAGCCCGGGACTTTGCTTTGTCGCTAAACCAGCTTCGATTTTTCTCTCTCTTGCCCTTTCTGTTTCTGGCCCTTAGGCGATTTGGAGGAGAAGGAGGAGGAGGGATGTGAGGAACTAACCACACGCACATGCAGACCCTTACCACGCATGTACAATTTTGCGGGGTGACGCGCACCCCTCGCGTCGTTGCAACTATGGACTTCCAAAACTCTCAATTAATCAATGATTACAATAATAACGTAAGGGGGTTCCACCTTGGCGTCACACCTCGCCCCTGCAGCCCTTGTCTCGCCCCTTCCCCCGCCCCTCGCCTCGCCTCGCTTCGCAACCCTAACTCCAACTTCTAAGCTAGCTCTAAGTTTCTTGTGTCCTCTGTTTCCTCTACTCTATGTACAGCTTTTTATGAGTTCTAGCTCCTTATGTCTAGAATTTCAATCATCATACAAGCAAGCGTCTCATATTATATTATATCTTCATACACCCACACTCGAGTTCATTTTACTCAAAAAAATAAAATATACTTACGATTACTTATACTATAATTGAGGAGAACATCGACGTCGACAAAGAGGAACCAGTCAAAAAAGAAAGATACAATCCCGTTGATTTGCTTCAAATATTCTCACATTTTTATGATTTTTTCACCCCCTTCCCCTTCCTTTCTTGTGAGCGGGGACATGGTCTTCACGTGTTAAAACCGCCACGTCTAACAGAACACCGTACGGCAAAGTAGGGACCATCACGAATATGCATAAGCTTTTTTCTGCATGACGATGCATCGATGACGATGATCACGACGATCACGCCAAGCAAAGATAAGAAAAAGGAAATTTTCATGCTTGTAGGATGTATATACGTAAAGTATGATATGTGATTATGGTATATATATGATATGATATGGAAACCGATGAGGGATGAGATACGAATGAGAGCGGGGCTTTGCATTTGTCGCTTCGAGTGACGATATACGAGAAGGCGGTGGTGCACTAGCTGGAGAGGCTTAGTTACGGGTAAGGAAAGGCAGGAAATGGCCGAACCAAGTTCAACGAACGGAGGGGGCAGATTGAATGAATTAGACAAGTAAGAAGAGAAAAGCAAATAAAGAATTCGAAAAAAAAGGAACAAATTGAACGAAAAGAGAACAACGCAATTTGCACGAACCGAAGAGAAGAGGAAGGGAGCGCTAGGGTGAAAAAAAAAAAGGTATCGGCGAATTCGAAGAAACAAAAGATCAAAGAGAGCTAGATAAGAATATTTCCTATTCTTAACATTGTTTCAAATTACAAGCACGACGCACGCGAGGTGAAAAGATGAGGGCAGCGGATGGAGGGTAAGAGATAGAAAGCAAGCGAGAAATATTCGAATTCGAAAGAATCAATCAAGCAGGCAAGCTATGAAAGGACTCTCGATTCAACGCGCAGCGTTGGATCGGATCGGTTGTGGCGGGACGGTGGAGTAGCGGCGGGTAGATGGGTATATCGGACGGTTCGTGCAGATTGCAGGTTGGGACCGGGAGAGTGGGCTCCGCGGGAATGCCAGGTAAGCAGGGAGAGAGAGGGAGACGGACGGCGGCGACAGTAGGGTAAAGCAGGAAGGAAGAAGGCATGGAGGCGGGCAGGCGAGAATAAGCAGGTGGCGCCGCGGCATCGGACGCGAGTATGCGAGTATGACCGGAAATCAGAACGGAGGGCGTGGACTATCAGGGCTCATCAAGCTACCGCCGCTCGAGCCTTCAAGACTGAGACCGCCACCCTGCATCACCAGCGCGCGGTGATCACCACTCCCTGCACTGCTGCCTCCACCTGCGCCACCAGCGTTGCCGTTCACAATACCCCCGTTCAAGCTGTTATGCTTCTTCTTATCCTTCCTCCGCTTTTCCTTGTGGTGATGCGAAGATGATGATGAAGTGGGGATTTCCCAACCCCAGACTTGCGCGATCCATTTTTCCATGTTGGCCTTTTGCGCTTGTTGCTCGATGATCCAGGGATGCTTAAGCATCTCGCCTGGTGTCGGTCGCACCGCAGCGTCAACTGTCAAGCTGTACGAAAAGGCAATAATGATTAGTAATTGTTTGGTCACATGCAGTAAAAAAAAAACGCGCTCCAAAAATAACAAAACTCAAAATGCGAAATCGAAAAAGAATTGCAAATGCGCATGTAAACGTGGCTCCATCGGCGAACTAGCGTCCGCTAGACACCGCATCGTCCCGCCAAATCCCGCCCAAAAGTCGAGACAAACGGGAAGAGTAAACCGAAGGAGAGGGGGTAGATTCGCCGCGATAGATGCCCAATCAAGACCTCCATTTACTGCCAAGGCGGATAGGCAAATCCGCCATGAGTTGATGAGTCGTTGGGCACGTGCATGGCAGGGAGGTTTTATCCAACCCGCAACCAGATGATGACAATACAACGATCTACCCGCCGGGTGCCAGAACCCGTGGGGGCGCGATCTCGTTGTATGATCACCAAGCACCAAGAATAACGTAAAAGAAAAAAAAACGTGTGGAGAATAGATAACAAGCACGTCAACGAGCGCGCGGCTTCGTTGCTTGAGATTATCGGTTAGCGGTATCCATGTATCCATGGACGACGGGACCGACCCATGTGAGTGGCAAAGGAAACGCGGAGGATTGACCAAGGAGAGAAAATAGAACAGAACGGCCAAAAAAAAAAAAAGGGCGCGGAAGGGCTGGGAAGGTTCGAAAGAAGAAAACACAGCCAAACGAGCGAGCGCGCGAAAGAAAGGGATGGAGGAAGCAGAAGAAACAGGGGAGAACAAATAGAAAATGACTTACCAAGTCTTGACGAAATCCTTCATTTTCTCAGACCACTTGACACCGCCTTCAGCGTCGTCGTCCAACTCCGGTACCGGGCCCTTGACGATGACTTGCAACATGTCAATAGGGCCGAGGTCAGGTGGATAAGGGAATTTGTTGTGCGCGAACTCGAGGAGAGAAAGACCTGTCGACCAAACATCCGATCGAATCGTATATGGTCGGCCTTCGATGCGTTCCGGCTTTGATGTGTAAAGAAGATGAAGAGGGCGGCCCAGGAGAAGAGTTCATGAGTAAGCGAGAGGAAGGAGAAAAAAAAAGAACATACAGCCATGTAGTATGCCGTGCCCGTAAAGGTTTCCGCGATCGATGCAACAAGATCACCCGACACGCCAAAGTCGCACAACTTGACAACACCTTGTCTCGTCAAAAGTATATTTGACGGCTTGATATCTGTTTAAAAATCCCAGAATTAAAATAATTCGAAAAGAGAGGGAGAAAAAGGGATAGGTGTTGACAGAACAGGAAAGACAGACGTACCCCGATGAATGACGCGGTTAGAATGGAGGTAATTGAGACCTTGCAGAATACCAGGAGCGATCTTGCCCATGACCTTCTCGCTCGGGCGCCCAAAACCCATCTGACGGATCCGCCTCGCGACACTGTCGAGGCTTCCACCCTCGCCGAATTCCATCAGGAGACATATCTCCGATCCTCCCCTGACCTGTCCTTCTGCAGCACCCGCCTCCTCGTTGTTGGAAAATCGAGTGCCTGCCCCATTTCCAACAAACGCACCAAAAAACGTCGTAATATTCTCGTGTCTGCTCTCGCTCAAGCTCTTATATTCATGTAATAGAGCTTTAGGGTTCGTAGCAGAAGTAGCAGGAACGGTTTTTTGAGCCATTATGACTCCCGTACGACGATCTCGAACTTTGAAAACGGCTCCGCTGGCTCCTTCGCCTAAACGGGAAAGAATTTCGAGGTTGGATTCGTCCCCTGTCCATGTACGAGTGGGTGGTGAGGGAGTCGTAGACGAAGAGGAGGATGCAGCGGTGCCATTAGAAGTAGATGAGGGTGCAGGTCGGGTGATATCGAAAGTGGTAGAGATGGTGAGAGGAGCGAGAGAAGGCAGTGAAGAGGCATAGGGATTGTTTGATTCTTCGATCGCACGACGAACGTCGTCCATGGATGTAGGAGCTCTATAGGAAGAACCATGGGCATGGTGATGACCGCCAGCCCCCTGCATCATGGGACGCATGGTGTTTTGGTCCGGGCGTAACGTGGGCATGGCGTCAGTATTGCCTGCACCTGGAATAGCAAGGGGCGTGGGTCGACGACCATAATAGCCAACATCGTCATCTTCCTCGAGATCAGAACCAGAAGAGTTTGTGGATCCAGCATCGCTGCTGTTTCTACGACGGTTCAAGTCATCACCGTTGTTATAACCATGACGGGAAGCGTGAGGATGATTGTTGCGAAGGGAAGAATAGGATGACGAGGTGGTAAGAGTTCCCAGTTTAAGACGAGGTATGGAAGGTTTTGGCCTTGCTTGTCTAACTAGTAGGCCGCCATTGGGAATGCCAACACCAAGGGTCTTATTTGAACTCGCTGGAGCGAAACCATCTCCGGGTGAACCGAAAGAAGAAGGGATCTGGAGTGAAATGACTGGTGTTTGACGTATGGAGGAGGAGGCGGAAGATGATGATGGTCGTTGATCGGATGGTTTGGAGGATGAAGTATAAAGCGAGTCGGAGGAGGATGATGAACCGGAACCAGAGGAAGATGTGGAAGTTATAGCGGTGGAAGAAGCATTAACGAGATTGTAATTGGATGGAGGGGATACGGAAAGCGAAAGGTTTGGGCGGGGTGGCGGTGGAACAGCGCCAGTAGAAAGCGATCGCGGAGTGGGTAAAGGTGGTGGACGAAGCGAGAAACCAGGTGGTACTGGACGATGAGAATCGTAATCATAGGATGAAGATGAAGATGAGCTAGGACGTCTGAGCGGGATGGGTAGAGCAGGTAAGGGTCGTGCGCCGGCGGGTCTTGGACGCGATGGAGCTTGGGCCGCTGTTGAATATGCCATAGATGCTGATTAGGTTGGATATTGGAGTTGGAGGTAGAGAGTTGAGGAGGGGAGTGAAATTATCGCTACGAGGTTGTCAGTGCCGAGGGTGCGGTATGGTGTGGCGACAAGCGCACCAATAGGTGGTAAGTATTCGGTTGTTGGTGAGTAGTAGAAGATGGGGGTTAGCGGTCGTATAAAATGGGATGGGTAGGAGGCAGATATGTTGAGCCGCGTGGGGATGGTAGTAGGGGGAGGGGGAAAGGAGGCGAGGATGGGGGAAATGTTATGTGATACTATTTAAGTTATGGGCTAGATGAAAAGGGATTTGCCATTTGCCAGACCCTGATTGAATTGTTCCCCATACAGTAACAAGTTCTTTTTTCGTAAAAGCGCCCATCCACAACACGCGCATATCCAATGCGCTCGCCTCCTTAACCGACGGTCATTCATTGCCATCTTGACTCCCCGACCCCCTAGCCTTCCATCCTCACGTCATGGTGGACATCCCCAATAAAAATTCAGACATGACTCGCATCGCCACTTGCACAGCGACTTGACTCTTGCACTGACTCGAGCTTTCATCTTCTACCCTTTCACTTTCACTTCCCGTGCCCGGCTCGGTCCGTCTTTGCTGTGTGTACGGAGGTATCCAACAAAACCCCCCACGGAAACACGGCGACGTGCGGTTCGGCTAGAGGGAAAGAAAGGGAAATAATTAATCAAGGCAAGGCGGTCCGTGGATCCAAGGTTACAGCCCTTTCAAAACGACCATTTGGTTGAAATTACCATTCGCTCTTCTCGTTTTCATAAGTTTCTGCCTTCCCTCTCGATGATGCTACTGTACTACCATTACACCCAGCTTTCCATCCCGCCGCCGGCACCCAAATTTGTATGGGTGACGTGGATTGGGTCGGCTCAAATGAAAAGGCGACCTTGCTTCTCTCCCATGAAACACGGCAAGAAGGGAAATTTACATCCGTCCAATAGACAAATGAGCCAACGAACGTATGACGAGAGAGCGAGCCAGCGCATGTTGCCATTCATATCTTTGTACCGCCGGCAACGGAAATTCCCCACTTTGGTAAAGTTCTCTCTACTTTTTGCGTCTACCCACACACTTATAAGTATGTATATGGGCTGGTATCTTTGAGACTTGGGAATGGTGGGACCGATTCAAATGTCCATGAGAAAATAGAGACAAAGTCATTTGCACACTTGAGAGCCCGATTTTATGGCTAAGCCTAAACAACTCATTCCGATGCTGATCATCAACTCAGGACTTTGTATACGTACTAGTTGCGGATGTGGCCATGATGACAATGTACCGCGCGCCTTGTCATATAAATGGTATACACTTCCGGGCGTCTGTCTTGTGTTCTTGCTTTTTTTCACTCGATATAATCAAGATAAACATATCGTGGCCGGCACCAGAATGCTGGAAACCCCAATGCCAGCACAATGGTACAGAATTTCTCGGCAAATGCAATTGTCCAGGATGATAATCGATTGCATTTGATCCCAGGATCACTGGACTGGTTCACACTTGTCGGCATTATTAAATATGAACCGGATACCCCGCATCGAGACCAATACAACCGTTGATATCAATCATTATTACGATTGTTATTGCCACGTAATGTAAAGGTGAGTGAGAAGTGGTGAGAGATCGACATTCGGACATTCGGACATTTTATTTTTTTATCTGAGCGAGTAGAAAATCCCACCCCACATATGGAGATCGTCTACGTATACAAGAGCAACCTATTTGCCAGCCAAACGTACTACGTAATGGGTCACGATGCGCAAGCTGTCGCGCGATCGGCCGCACTGATATCATAACATCGATTCATTCAAAACAAAAATGTGTACTGGTATGCATGCCCATGGCCAAGCTGCACCAAGCATGCAGGCCAGCGCCCCGACGGGTCGACTATACCGTCCACCACTACCATCTATATCCGACAATTGATTAATTAATTAACTACACGCCCCTTCCCTAGTTCCAGGCCAGGTGGCCGTAGATCTAACTTCTAGCTCCCTTTCTCTTCTCGTTGTGTGTCCGGCCTAGGTGTTCATCGTCCAGGGAGACGTATTAATATTAAACCAAGATCGAGAACATCGAGATCTTCGGTCTTCGGTCTTCAAATGTTTTGGTTGTCCGGATGATTCTGTTTATTCCCCGTTACAACGACGTGTCGTCCCACCATTACAACTGTACATGTACACTCTTACTACTACTACTTCTCTCCACTGTCTCTGTGCATGCATGACATGGCCAGAAGCAACTACTACCATTAGTATTGGTATTAGCTAGTAGGTTCGGCTGGATATACCTACGCCCTTTTCCACCTATTAATAGCGATAAGTAGCTACGTTCTGCGCTGGTAACCACAACACCCTTTTCCATTTCCATGTCCACAACGTCGTGCCATGCCGCTGCCTTACCTGACTGAAGCTTCCTCATTTCATCATTTCCTCATTTCCTCATTCCCTGTGTCTGGGCCCACGGTCGATTGCAACCGGAGATATTAGTATACAAGTATAGTAACTTTTGCTCTGCTACAACTGGCTGGTCTGGGTGCTGCTTCTACTCTTCCATTTCGTTCGATTCGATTCGATTTCCTATGGTCTTCTAACTAAGTTATAAAAGTGGTTGCTACAACCAACCATGCATACACGCATTGGCATGGCATGGCATGGCATGAACAGGCGGGCCGCACTCGGGCGCGCGGCGCGGCACGATGCCTACTACTATGCACGACTTCCCACCACTAACCACCATTGCATCGCACCATACTTTATATATCATATCATACATTTTCCATGCGGCAACTTGCCCGCCGCTTACCATAATGCAGGAGTTAAGAGAAGCTAGTTACTATTTTTAGAAAACTCAATTCAGCACGTGCCCAAAAGTTTCTTATTCCGGTGATACCGCACACCCTACCAACCAACCAACCCAATGCAACCCGTCAATATATTATACTTACCACATGCACACAACGAACGAACCTTTCACCGCCACTTGGCGCGCGCGCGCTCGCGCTCGCGCACCTCGTGCTATGATTCAGAAAGGAAGGAAGGAATCTTCAGGAATCTTCAGAGTTCTCCTCCCCATTTTTTGGGGGAACATGTATGGAAGCATTTCCGTGCATGAACGGAATGAACGGAATGCCAATCCGTCGGAACTGTACTTTACATTCGTTATCCCGTCGTTCGGCATATCCGTGGCCGTCGGCACCCAAAGTTGCCATGCGTGAGATGTTGTTACATGTAAAAATTGTACTGTATCCGGCCATGCATCCATGTAATGCATGCATGAATCCAACTCAACTCAGACTCAACATTCAAAACATCCACAGTTAGCAATATATATACTTTTCCTTCTCCTTCATTTCCGTAACAAAAGCGCGCAAAAAACCTAATCATGACAGCCGGCTTTTTATTCGATCCTTAATCTGCTCTGAAGCTGTTAAGCTGCTTTTTCTTTCTTTCTTTCTTTCTTTCTCCGGAGGTCTTATGACACATGAAACAACACGCACGTACAGCAACACGTACAGTACAGTATGCAGCACCGGTACCCTCAGGCTCCACCCCGTTTGAAATATGAAACTGCGCCGTGTCACTGCATGCATGCATGCATGCGTGCGGGGGGGGTTGCTTGGAATTGGCCGGTTGACCGGTCGGGGTAGTTTTAGAATTTTTATTTTTTTTCGTTTGAATTAGTGTACATGTGCGTGTCGTGCGTTGCGTTGCGTTGCCGTTGCCGTCCGCACGAGTTCAGTCACCAGGTGTAATATTCACTAGCTCGCTAGCCCAAGCGAAGCTCTCAGGCTTAGCGGATCGATTCGGATCGACGCGGCGCGGCGCGGTCGGGCGGTGTGGACGTCGTTTTGGCGAATGTCACCGTGCGAAATGTGAGTTAAATAAATTAGTTATAGTTAGTACGCGGGAACGTACTGTAGTCTTAGCGTAGGCGAGAGGCGATTATGAGAGGGGGGGTAGATCTCGAGATCGCTGCGGCGGCGCTTGATTGGCGGCGGACGGCGGCGCGGGCTAACTGGCACTTGGTCAAAAAAGGATAATGAAATTGAAAAAAGAGTTGAATTTTTTTTTTCTCCTGTCTGTCAAATTCATGAGGCATGTGATGATGATGGGATGGAGCCGGCCATGCCATGTCATGTCATGTCAATTGTCATGTCATGCCATGCATCCGCGGTGAGTCTAACGAGACAGGTAGTCGAATATATAGAAATTGAAAATCTTACAGGTATTAATATTTTGGTACATACATGAGGGAGGCAGAATCATAGCGTGCGTAGTACGTGTCATAATCGATTATCGATCTCCGCCTACCCCCATGGCCGGCCACCAACCACTCAAACTCCATGTCCGTTTCAGTTTCAGATTCCTCACCGCTTAGTGCGCGGCGCATGCATGGCATAAGGGGACATCGGCGTGCCCGTAAATTCCCGAAACGATTCACCATAATCTCCTTGCGAAATTATTCTCTGCTCTATATCTACGCGTTTATGTGGTTACACAATTTCCCGCGATCCATGATCGACCCGAGAGGTGGAGGTTTGTCGCTTAACAAGTAACAAAGTTAAGTCACGCGACCAGTCGCTAAAGGGAAAAAAAAGTTTCCCGCGCTTAGTGGTACCCGTCGCGTGGGTCGCGTGCATCATGATCATGATGCCATTGTTAGCTCGTCTCTAGCTCTAACCGGGTCGAGTCACTTGTGCACATGTGTCTCACGTCCCATACATATCGTATCATATCAAACTACTCGTTATCGACCATCGATACGACGATATCGTGTATCTCGTTTCGCTCAAATGATAATGATCAACGCGGACATGATCCCCTGTCTTTATCCAAGCGAAAAAGCTAAGCTATAGCCCTGGCTTTCACATCCTACTACTACTATGCCGCGCGCGCTGGCTATTGACTATTGATAGACACCCGTCATGATGGTATAGTACTGTAATTCTCGCGATCTCATCGAATCTTTACTGTATATCTTATAACAAAAAAAAGATCTTCGCTACATTTTGTCATATGATGATGGCTCCGTTTTTCACTTTGTTTCACTTCGGCGGCCAGGTTGGGCCCATGGGTCGTGTTTTTACTACACCCACTTTCGGAGCTCGGTAACGTGTCACCGTAACCATTCGTTTGCGTTGCGTTTGCGTCCTGACAACGGTGAGGTGGCCCGTGCACGGTTGTGGGTACTCACAAGTCGCTTAATATATGCTCACATACGCATTAATATAATGAACATTTTGTGCGCACCAGCAAGATGGGAACTTTTCTCTCTCGGCTTTTTTAGTTGGATACCCGGCCCGGCCGGACCCGATCTGTTTCGCGTTTGCGCTTGCAATATACAGCGTTTAGTAGCTTTTACCATACGATGGGATGGGCGTCTCATGCATATATTTCCATTTCCGGTATATATAGCTGCTGTCAAATGATCGATCAATTCAATTAGCCGAGGCCATCCATCCATATAAATGGTATACAACGGCCACCTTTACTCACTTTATCCTCTAGTGTTTTCCTTTTTTTTAAAAAAAAAAAACAAAAAAAAACCAGACGTAAGATGATAGTTGAAGCCGCAGGGGGTCAAGCGACAAAAGCGTGACTTTGCGACAGATTTCACTCACTTCGCTCTCAATGTGTCGTTTTTTTGTTGTCACTCGAGTTCCAAGAATGGCAAGAAGTTACATGGTGGAGCAGTGGCCTCGGGTAACGTACTTTTTCTATTGCCTGACGGCAAAGTATTCATACTGTACGCTTCTCTCACTTTGTGCGCCAGATAAGCCGTCGCAGATTGAAACTCTCCGCCCCCGCACCTTTTGCCTTATATTCTTCTCTACATGAAATTTCATTCTTCCCCCGTTCGAAAAAAAAAAAAAGTTCCCGCCTTTCGCCGATCACTCTCTCCACTTCTCTCAATAATTCAAAACACTCGATCGTTATTATCATTTATTCATTAATACAAGCAACATGTTAAAATTACAACACCATCTTACTGGTTCCGCGCTGCCACAACACGTCACGAACTACCGCTGGCCACCGCCATTCGTTCAATATCACGAGCGCGCATATAGACCCCGCCCCCCCCCAACAAAAAATGCCCGCTTGCACTTCCGCACGTACGCGCCGCCAACACTATAGAAAATATTGCGCGTAAAATTCCAACCCCTATTCAAACGATTTGCGGATACAATTTCACCACACTGCGATGTAAATTCACTGAGCTGTTGGTGGA
>Ga0307508_10001638_pt1 | contig 24937 bp, 23 predicted proteins | sample 9_EM_MG_FD_203089 | JGI IMG/M metagenome (GOLD analysis project Ga0307508, IMG submission 203089) | Populus trichocarpa ectomycorrhiza microbial communities from riparian zone in the Pacific Northwest, United States - 9_EM | ecosystem: Host-associated > Plants > Roots > Unclassified | place... | reverse complement strand
TAAGACGTCTGTGAAAGGCACAGTTTTTTTCCGTCAAGTAAAGAGTGGTTTTTGGTTGTGTGAAAACGGGCATTTTTGGTGTAAAACGGCCCCTGTACGGAAACTTTTGTCCCTGTACTTTATATAGCAATAGAGATTGGCCCAACTCGAATCCTCGCCACAACGTGAAGAATATCATCTCTCTCATTTCCTCTAAGGATCCCTCTACCCTCTCCTTAATCAAAGCATACACGCAAGGCCACAACCATTCAACATTTATTTTATTTTTTTCGGCCGGGCTCAGTGGTGCAGACATGCCAGACCCGTGTAGGCAAGTACTTACTTGTGTATGAAGCGACAGACTTGTCTGGCTCGTCGACGGGACAAAAAAATGAAGAAAAAAAATGTGGAGGAACCGAGAGCGTTAGTAGTCCGATGGCCGTCACCGACCCAAGCCACCTCGGGAACGGGGCGACAAGGAGGCGGCGGGGATTGGCTGCGAGGGCCGGCTGCTGTCGGCGCGGGGACGGGTGGCCTGAAGCCACTCCCATCTTCCGACATTCACCACCGGCTCACTGGGTAACTGGGCCTACTCGCTCTCTGCTCCCAGTCGAGGCTGGCAGTCCACCTGAAGAGCACTGGCCCAAGACTGATATCGTCGACGGGATTGCGGTCAGCACATGTAGCTGGCGCGTTGGGGGTTGCGATCCGGACAGCAGTTGCCTGTTCCTCCTGACACACGGTACTTCTCCACTCGCCTGTTTCCCTCCTTCATACGTGCGCACTTCCACCCGAACGGACGGACACAGGGCTAACAGCGATTCACTGGAGGTGAAGTCCGAAAGGCGGGCCTAGGAGGGCGCAGATAAGGCGGGGTCTTTTTTCCCTTTTTCCCCGGAGGCCCACTCGACTGCCAATTCCGAAGAACTAGCGAGCTGCGTTGTGTGACGTCTACAGCGGGGCCGAGTCAAAGCGGGCGCCAAGACAAGTAACAGCAGAGTTGGCGTGCTGCGTAGTGGGTCTTGGCAAAGCTACCTCATCGAGATTTCGGTTCCGGCGGCAATAAATTCCACGTGTCCGTCCTGCCGCCTTGGCAGCCTGCTAGACTACATATCTATCTATAGCTTTCTACTGGGGTTGCGCATCCCAATCAACACCACACATCAATCACAGCTACGCGCACCCCACCACAATCAATCGTTAACCCCTCATCTCGTCAACCGAGCACAGAAACTTGTGGTAGCTGGCCTACCTTGAATGCATCCCTGTCAAGCCGCGGAGAAATTCCCCCAACAAAAATAATTATAGTTTCAAGATCGAGCTGTGAAGCAGTTTTCGTCAGCTATTTTCAACCACGGGTACAGAAACGACAACATGCCGCGAAGGACCCGGATGGCCGAGGAGCTCAGATACCGGGAAAAGACTACAAGAAATTGCCACAGAATTAGCTTTTCTGTGCTTGAATTGTGCAGCGTGACCGGAAAGTTAATGTCGAAACCGACTGCCGTGTAAGATTTTTTGATGGAACATCCAAAATCCCCCTCTTACTCCATAACACCATGGCTCTATAGCACTACACTCCCCTAGGGCGAAAGAGAAAACATCAGGCCCTTGCCAAAGTGAACCCTTGTGGTTCTGGAGCTATTTTCACGACCTGGGGGGCCGGCCGTTTGTGCATGGGAAGGGTGTTTGGTTGCGAATAGGCCACAATGACTCCTGCGCACAACCCTTTGATCTAATGCCTTTATTCAGGCCTTACACGAGGGCGGGATACTGCGTAAACTAACCAGAATGCACTGATGACTTGGTAAGATCGAAAGAGCTCTGCATACAACCTCAGAAAACCGCTGATTATTATCCTCTCTGCGAATGATTAAATACTCATGCGCACATTGTCTGGGTGCGCAATTCTGCCGACAGTGGGGAAGGGAGGCACAGAATACTCTCCGTGACACATTCGCTCCAGGTTCATTGACGTACCCACGGCATCGGCCGCCTCCTTCCTGTCGGATTGCATAAATCGCTGTACGCAGGTGGGCAACCACCTCTGTCAGCAGCTGCCCTTGCATCGGGGCCAGTACCCCCCCTCCTTCGGGTTTTTTCCTCTTGCTCCCCCCCTCCCCCCCACTTTTTTTTTGCGCAAAGCATGTGTACCGGGTGCCGTTCCACGGCATTGCACATACCAACGTCGACCAATTGTATGTCGGGAACCGTTTTCCTTTTCCGTATCCTTGTTTTTTTCCATTTTCCTCGCGACGCTGGATAGACACACAGGACAACTGCACACAATCATGCTGATTCTGATGCGGTGCCTCACTCATGCAGTGTTCCACAAGACGGATGAAGCAAAAAGCAAAAAAAGCCTAAATTCCAACATAATATGTATCTAGCGCTATCCTGTGGGTCCTCAGATACCGGACTACATGTATATCGCTACCATCCGATCCATTACATAGCCCCACACGTTAGCGCTATCCAACAACCCTTTCCTTTCCGCCCCATCCCTGCGCGCCATCACCCCATCGCATCCGATCGCCGCATCCCTGCACCTATATCTACAGGGTTCCCTCTATTCTAGTTGGTGGCCTATCAACCTAGATGCTCAATTTAAGATTCCTTATCACCCGATAAGCTAGGTAATTGCAGCCGGTATGTGGATGACTCTACAGTAGCTGGTTGGTAGCCTCCAACTAATCGAGCGGAGATGCTCACCGCGGGGAAGTGTCACAGCGCGGAGTACACTTTTTTTTTAGCACTTTTCCCTTTTAATCATTACTCGTATGGGACCGGTTTTGATCATAGCGAGCCTAGAAGAAAATACAGGATTGAGAAGGTGAATCCCAAATACACTGATCGATGAGAAAGGGCCCGGGAAGCCATAAAACTTACCAAATTGTAAACGGCCTAGGTGCCTTAGTCACACTAACTCTAATTAATTGGGGTTATAACGAAACTCCCAAACCCTCTTCGGCACGTTGACCAGACTTAGGGTCAATAACTCCAGCCGTTTGCCGCATCAGCCGCCAGCCGGAGAGTAGGTTTAGTCGGACGAATACTATGTCTGGGGAAAGTTTTTAACATCCGACCGAAGATGCTGCGTTTTTGTCGGAGTGTCCTCTTATACAGGGTTTAAAAATCCTGACGTCTGGTAGAGTTTTGATGCAGATCTCCACCCATGGATTTTAACGGCTTCAATTTTCGGCAAGCCTCCTCAGGAGTTAAGCTTTCTACTCAAGAAAGCTCACCTTGAAACTCATATCTTGCGAGCCGTTAGATAGTGCGGACGTTCAGGCAGACTGCTTGAGACTCGCAGCGTTCACGAGCTTTGCGTGCCTCGAGACCTCCTGGAAGGGATTTTCGAACTTGCGGCATCGTATCGACGTTTCCCGACAATCTGGCTTCCTAAGCGCATTGTCAGGTATTGAAATATTTTCAGGAAACGAGTGCCTACCAAGATCTTTCACTTTCTCCAATGCGAATGGCAGCTCGTCTCTCTTGGTTTTCGGAATGAGTATTGGGATCGATACCATCTTGTCAGTCTCACTTTCAGAGCCCGTTCGCTTGATTCAGACTCGATGTCTTGAACTCGAGGTTTGCTGAAACGAGCCGATTTCGTATCTGCTTGGTGTGGTATTTGCTTTGTGGCTATGTTTGGCGAAGTCTATCATACCTCAGGATGTTGGATTCGGCTCTGTATTTGAGACACCAAAGAGGACCCTTCCTGGTTGCAACCACTTCTGCTGTCACGAGGACGAAGTCGAGTATCTGCAGGCGACATTGATGTAAAGCGCGTCCCAAAACCAGTAACTTCCGTGGAACCTGAATGCCAATGCAAGTGCTGATGGCCACTTTTTTTCTCAGGCGAAGGAGTCTTGTCAGAGACTCGGAGTGACCACATCCATTGGAAGTGATAGTTTTGGTTGAGGGACGTGGAGGAGTCCGTCGCTTTTCCCTCCGGTGCTTTTTCTTCCGATGCTTTTTCTTCCGGCGACGTCCGTCCATCTTCGCACAGAACGCCGAAAAGCCAGAGGCTGGACGGTAGGGTGGCTGGAAGCACCAAGAGGTTTACCTCGCGGTTCTAGCAGATGAAAACAGGCCACTGCCTTACTGGGCAGTACCTTCAATGGACGAAGAACTGCCCTACCGCCAAGTACTTTAGCGCGCGTGAACTTGTCTTGATTATAAATTTTACCCCTCTGTCTCCCTCATACGACTCATTTTTAATAACCACTCAAGGTTTCCCTCTTTTCACCTTTAAAGAACGCGTACTCCAATATCCTACGTCCCCATACCGCAGCCGGGGAGTGTGTTGTGTGGAAAAGGCAATTTCTACAAATTTCCGATTGAGGTAGAGAAGATTGCATTTATACCAGAGAATGTTCGTAGTAGGTTTTGCTGGCCAGGCCTGTTCCTGTTGATTTGGAAGCTGTTCCAAGAAGGCTTAATATTATGAATCTGACCTTCAATGGTACTGCGCTCGTAGCTCCGCTTCCGCCTCCATCTCCAATTCGCCCTTTTCATTGCTCACCCCAGCTGGGGTCTACATTATTGACACCCCACAATCTACGACCGCTCCTCAACTGCAAGAATCACTAACTTGGACTTACGAGGCAGTAGCCTATGTTCTTAGAGGCATAGACATCGCTTAGAAAAAATTCCAGATGCTCAAATTTCAAATCTACACCATAACCTTGAAGAATGAATCGAGACAGAGGCCAAGTGGAAAGAGGCTAGAAGACAGTAGAAACCCTAAAACGGCACGGAATTCTAGACGAGGGCCGGGCTTTCACCTCAGTGGCCGACAGAGATGACCATGAGGCTTCGCTGAGTCGCTGACACACAAGTTGAAGGTTGCCCAGTTTGCAAACCTCCCAAGACCGAAGGGAAAAGCAGATAAGTTGGATCTTCGGGTGAGAGGAGTCGAGTGAATGGAGGGAGAGGTGTCTGGTGATGGAGAATGAGGGGGAAAGGCTACCAGCAACTTGGAAATCAGGATTCAGTTGCTCTGTTACAAGAAGGAAGAGAAGGAGAGAGATCACTTGCAAAAGATGCAAGGAAATATATGTCGTATATAACAGGCATGAGAGGGGGTGAGTAGTAGTGGGTCCGAGAAGATCTTGAGTTGGGGCCCAGGGGGAATTGTACTTGATTTTTAGAAGCCTATATTACCTGAATAATGAAAACTCAACGCCCCAAAGCCTAGAAATCAAGAATTTAGCGCAATGTATGAGATGTCGTGAAGATATGGGCATCGAAGATGGGGTTAGGTAGAGAAACAGGTAGCTATAAAAGAGCGTGTTGACGTGCGCAACGGAGACTTAACCACATAAAATCACTCGGGCTAAGCCATCTTGAGGAACGCTAGTTTGTTAGCGTCTGAGAGGTTGGACTCGACTGCAAGACACTTAGACAGGTTAGGGTGGAGCAGTTTTCCATGCACACCAAGTCGACCGCTGTTCCAACACCCAACCTATGTAATAATTAATTAAACGAACGTAATATCAAGTGGAGAACAACTTTACATCTTCCATTTTCTATTTCGTGTTGTGATGATAGGGGTTCAAAGTGGAGCAGATATTTGGTGGCGGACACCTAAATTTGTGGGTACCTGCAGGGATTTTGGCGCTAGGAAGTTGCCTAATTAGGCTAGCGTCAGAGTAGGAATTCACAACCTCCTTTAAATTTTTATTTCTTTTCAGCGTACCGTATAATCCCGGACAAGAGTCCTCTTTTGAAATGGGTTTAGCGCAGTGTGGCGCCCGCTAGTTCTCTTGGGATTAACAGCAATACAACGTCAGCTAATTTGGCAGAAGCTTGTGAGCTGAGCAACATCGTGACAAAACGCCCCACAAAGATCAAGTCAACAGGAACGTCGGAGTCAATTTCATAATGCCAACCACACCTGACACAATTGTATCGCAATTCGCAGCTCTCATTCTTGCACTTTCGCTTCAACAACCTATCGGCGATGCCCCAGATGAAGACGACAATCATATCGTTTCCCGTCCACCCCTATCGCTCCGTAAACCGAAAACGAAGCTCGGCCTAAGGAGACAGGCGACCGCAGACCTCTAGCGCAAGTTTACGACTGTATTCAAATTGGGAGCCCTGTCATATGCGACATATGGCAGGATAGATGACGGGAAAGGCGGTCTACGAGCTCCGAGAGCTAAGGAGGTGTGCAAGCGTTACAACCTAAAGCATGCACGATATTTGCACAGATAGCGGCAGGAGGAGGAGACATTACTTTTGATGAAGCCTTCACAGAAGAGACACCGACCATCTCGCGGACGTTGGCCTAAGCTTGAGAAGGCTTTGGTGCAAGCGATTCCGATCGATGCAAGGAAGGCAAGACTGTACGGAAGAAGCGGTCGCGCTATCGGCGGACTCGGCGGACGCGTTGTCTGGGGGCGGAGCTCGGAAGCAAGGGAAAACTTCCGGTTGAACTAGCTACCGTATAATCTCGGATAAGAGTCCTCTTTTTGAAAATGGTTAGCGCACCCTTGGCGTTCTTGGTGCCGCTCTTGGCCGTCTTGGCGCGACCGCTGCGCGCTTGGCGCTTAGTCAATATCAGATTCACTAGCGCAAGAAACTCCGTGATATTGTCTAGTACATGCGGCCTCAGGCTTCGTCTCTCCAACAGATTTCCACACCATCATCTTCGGTATTGCTGATACTAGGAAACAGCTCTGCAATCACATACTGCCTATGTCTCCTTCCAGCCTCTTACTTCTTCTACCTAGTCCTAAGCAGGAGATCCCCCAAACGCTAATCATCCCCCAACGTTGGGGTTGCAACCCCCAATGTTGGGGGATCTTGGGCGCTGGGGATCGTGGATTTAACTGGTTGCCACAGCGATACCCCCAAAGTGATCCCCAGAACGATCCCTAGCGAGTTGCGAAATCCCTCTATTGGTCGCGCAACGAGTGCAATCTCAATGCCGTCAAAACACAAGCAGGTTACGTCCACAGCGAGGTGCTTGCAGCAAACCAAGAATCAAGACAATAACTTTAAAAGCTGGCAGGGTTGTGGGATGATAGGCGGAGGTTCTGGTCGCTTACATATGTACGGAGTTCGCGCGGGGTATGCCGGGATTATTTAGCGGGGTCATTGGCGAGCACTGGGGATTAGTCACCAGAACGGACAATTAGTAGTTTTGCCAAGCCTTGACCCCGTCGAAGTCCTACCGTACGGCGAAAAGGCGAGGCCGCACAATATGACGTGTTGTGGGTGCCGAGCAATCACCGAGTTTCCATAAAACGGAGCTGTCGTTCGCGGCTTCTTCTTTCTTTTTCGGGGGGCGGCGACGAGACCGTAAGAATCCTTCAGTAGATCACGGCAGAAACAAAAATTATCGTCAACTTCAACCCTGTCATTGAGCAGAATTAGCAAGTCCAGCACATACTGGAAACGAATGAAATCACGTCCAGTACTCCGCATGCGACCTTACAGGGAGTTGATAACCGCTACCGTGAGCTTGAACCCTGCCATTGCGCACGCGCGGCATAGCTACTACTGGGAAGGAAGGTAGAAAGGGGGGAATAGAAATACATACCAGCAACGGCCCGCAGCATGCATGGTGGTTGCTACATTTCGCATCCTGACAGGTCCCGGTCCCAACCTGCTGAACCAGCAATCGTTCTCCCCCCCCCTGGAACCACTCCGCTCCCCTCGGATATCGCCATCACTGAAGTATAGACGCAGTTTAAATGTGTGGTCAGCGTGCACTATTCGATGCCGCCGAGCGAAGGAAAGCAAAAGCAAAAAGGAAGCCTGTGCAATTGCCTATAAAATATCGCATCCACCCCTCCGTCCGCCATCCCATTCTTTCCTCTCATCAGTGCCCAGCTCAACAATGGCTTCACACCACACCGCAACCGCTGCCGCTAACACTCCCGCTCACTCCCCTCCGCCCACCCAGAACGGCAGGTCTCACCCTCCTCCAGTGCGCACCCACTGACGTCCGCCAGGGCTCAGCCACACCGTTCCAGCCACAGGTGCGGGGACGATGGTGGCTTCGCAGCAGGCTCCCGCCTCCACCGCTGCCGCCCTCCTGCCGGCGCCCACCCCGGGCCATGTCGGTAGGACTCGGTCGTTCTCCGGCATCCATCTGCTGACGTCTACCAGGGCCAGGTTACACCATTCTCGCCTCAGGAGCGGGGACGATGGTCGCTTCACAGCACGTTCTCGCCTCCGCCGCCGCCGCCCTCCCGCCGCCGCCCGCGCCTGCACATATCGGTAAGTCACACCCGCTCTCTCGCACATCCACTGACACCCGCCAGGACCAGGCCACGCCGAACCCGCCGCCGCTACTACGACGATCGTGACGTCGTACACACTGAACATGTGGCTACAACAGACGCCGGAGGAGGACGCTGTGGTCGTGTTTACGCATGTTGCCGGACTGCAGTAGGGGGCGGGCGTAGCTACGGGGTAGAGGAGTGTATGCGGGGACGGCGGGAGGGCGGGAAGTATATGATGGCCGTTTTGAAGCACGGGAGCAGACGTCGTGAAGCACCTCGCGGGTCCAAGTGTGTTCACCCTGTTTTTTTTTGTTTCATCACCTTAGCATTCGACTTAATCGATCTGGCTGATAACAAAATTCCTCCCCGCGCTTCGCTGTTTTTTGTTTGTTTCTTCACCCAGAGCGTGTGACCTCTTATCGTGGCTGGGTACGTATTTCCTTCGCTTCCCGCCTTGGGAATGCCCCTGCGGTAAGTTGCGATTCTGCCGCACTTCCTTCCCCGGAAAAGGAAGAAAAAGCGCGGACCGGGAAGGACAGAATGAAAACAAAGTAACCCCTCCGACCACCGTGAACCGCCCGCGGCCTCACTCCTCGTCCCTCTCCCAGTCCGCTGGTGGTGCCAGCCATCCAAACATCAGTACTCCTCAGGGAAACCAGGATCGCCTCAGATCACCGCTCATACGCGAACATCTGGTGAATAGCCGTAGGCCGTTTTATTCGGTCAGTCTGCACCAGCACTCCATCCAAGAAAACCCGGTAGACAGTCCACCACCGGTTACAGGTCATGAATGGGTGTTTCCCTTGGCTGGCAAACGCCTTCCCTTCGGTCGGGGTCGCGCCACCAGCAGTGATTGCTGGGGTGGTTGTCAATCTGCTTGAGATACGCACAAATACCCGCCCGTCATCCGTAGTCACACACCGTGCAGAACCCGAGCCGCATGGCCCGCACCGCCCTCCCCAATGACCGCCCAGCCGACCGGCCAACCGTCCGCACTTGGTGGGTGGATCGGATTTCCGGACCTGCAGAAAAAAGCGTGACAAAAGCAGTTTCCTCGCTCATGGTGGGAACAGAAAGGAGAAAGAAACACCGGTCTGCAGAGGAGCTGCAGGAAGGAATGCAGAGGAAGCTAACTACCCGTTCAGCCACCGTTAGCCCAGCGGCCCCCACAACCGCAAATTTCATATGTATGGGGGAACAAAGGAATTTAGGTTCCACAAATCTCGTACAAGGGGACGTGTCTACGACGCCAAGGCCGGTGGGGCGAGTCTATGACGCCAAGGCCGGTTGGGCGTGTCTAGAACGCCAAGGCCGGAGAGCTTGGCGCCTTGGCACCTCGACTAAGGGTTGAGGTTTGCCAGTGGCGAAGCTTCGCTCGGGCTCTGAACCTACATAGAATACAACCATCTTCCCTCGCTTATTCGCGGACGGTCCGTCCACGTTTCCTGTGATCCTCTTTCCCGCGCCCTCAGTGCCGGGAATCCAGAGCCTATCGACCGTAACGGTTCGCTATGCCTCACCCTCTCCACACAGCGCGTGTCAGTGAAGGAAGCCAAAGAGAAGAGACTTGGCACCTTGGCTATTCGGCGGCTTGGCCATACGGTGGTGTTTGCTGCCGGGAGCAGCCGTTCTTTCTTCTTCTTCGGCAGACATCAACACGTACTTCTTTCCTCCTTCGACGGTTCGTCCCCGCGCTTCTCGTGATCCTCTCCCCGTGCCTCCGCTGCCGGAGACCTTGAGCTTACCTCACCTCCTCACAGGGCGGCAAAAAAAGAAATTTAGGTTACGGTTGGGGACGCCTTGAGCCCACAGGTCAGAACGCCCACTTTCAACCCGAATATTCTCCCACCACAAGTAATTAAATAACGAATACCATTGCACCATAGAGGAGATGTGAGAAGTGACTGCAATAGACTTGAAAAAAAATGGATGCGTGGTGAATTAATATAATCGGGGTGAAGGCCAATTTGTACGTGCGGGTTTCCGGCAGTCGCTTAATACGGCAATACCAAGCTACACTAGCGTACCAAATTAGGCAGCTAAGATCCATATTGGGATCGTGTAATACAAGCTGAACTCTATAAATAGATATGGCATTACCATTTGCTCTTATCCAGGTGCCCCTTACATACACGCTCAGTAAATTCCGGGTGCCATACTTCTGGACAAGTACGGTTGTGTTTGCGGTGCTGTGGAAGCGATGCCAGTCGAGAAAATCATTTGCGTCACGAGGCTTCGATTGGGGCACGCCCTGGACGAGCGCAATGAGAGCAATCAAATAGTAACTAGCCTGGGCAGCTGGGCGGGAACTGGCTTGTGCCTAGTAGCTTCCTAAACGATGGTCTGGTAGTGCTCATCATGTATGTAGTCGATAGTGGATGATATGTATCTTTAATTAGATAGCTGTTGTATGGGTTCAGGTGATGGCTTGATGGGTTTGGGTGACGGCGAGCAGAATATTCGCTTTACTCGATAGCTTAGTCAGCCAAAATGAACGTCGCGGCCTGACGCCCCAAGGTGTCATAACTACAGAGAAGGCGCGGCAACAAAAGAAATTTAGGTTAGACTAGTACAGAAATTCCATATAGACGTGGCGCTCATGGTCAACCAGGAAGCACGGGTGGCGGCGGGTTGCTTGCGGACAACCACCTCGGAGCTCTGTCGATGGAATCAGGGCTCAGAGCAGCGACACTGCGACAGCGCAGCTGGAGAATAGACAGGCGGTTTGGGCTACGGCTACTAAGCCTGCCGCACGGAGATCAGGCAAGGGATATAGTGGGTGCACCAACAGCCATCAGCCGAAGACTCGTGGCATATACGGGCAAGACGGAGAGTGCCGTTCTGCTAGAGGAACCGAAGACCCTTGATGTGGACCTACTGTAGGAAGCAGGGCTGTCAATCGTCGGTCCGGACGCCTGCCCAACAGGTGCCAACAGTTTAGTCCCGTCCTCGGAGAGGTTTTCGTAAGACTAGACCGTCCAGCCCGGAGAGTGAAAACAGTGCTGTGCTAATCTTTGTTGCCACGGCGGAGATGAGTTGGAACCAGGAATGAGCAGAATACAGAGTGGAACGAGGCTGGAGAGGAATATCAGAGTGTATAGGCAAGGGATAATCAGAATTGGAGTTTTGGGCGGTTTGGGCGGTTTGGGCGTTCCCACAGCGTTTCCTCTCCTCGTTAGTTCGTAGGTTCCGATCTTGTGGAGTAATTCCTATATATGGCTATATGTACTAGAGTAACCTTCGAAAATCCCTTGTATATTGGAAGGTTTGTAGCGTGAGGTGTTAGTGGCAGTACATTTGTCACTGTCACAGCAGCCAGCTATATCTCACCGCCATCTTGGCCCTATTCACATCCTGTTTGGACGACGGCTGGTGGAGATCGATGAGGTCGAAGTGAGGCGACCAAGGTGTACGGGAATGGGAAACCACTGCGCTCAGCCACTAAGCCACTCAGCCACCGAGTCGACGTCCATTCCGAGCCCTGTAGGGTATCCGTCCTGATCTCGCGAGCCCGCAAGACTGTGGTCCTCGCTTCGCTCTTCCCGATTAACGCCGTCCCGTCCCGGGTGACCGCCAGGACGCACTGGGCGGACGATTGACAGCCCTACATGTGGGAGTATCCAGCGGAGCAGTATCTGCAGAACTTTCTCGAGCGATGGAGGTGGCGGGGCAAAATCAACACTCAACAAAGCGAGCCCAATCAATATCGATCGGAGAGAAAAGATACCAAATGAGGTGCAGATGAGCGACGTAAAACCGGTCGACGTGATTATGCATGAGCAGTCGAGTGAGACGGTCATTGATGTCGTTGACAATGGCTACGAAAGTGTTGTTAAGGTCCTCAGCACCAGCAATCTCTTGACCGGCAACCGTCACATGCGCGTTAGGTTCCACCACCCTGTCGATTGTGTTGCAAAGTAACAGTTGTCGATCGGCATGTATCCACAGGTGATATGTGGGCAGATGGGTTAACCAAACTCTTGGGAGGAAACAAGCACCAAGAGTTTCTGCAGGTCCTTGGTGTGAACGGTGGTATGGTAGGAGGAAAGATGGACGGTACGGTAGCATGGGGAGTGCTAGGGCGCGAGGCTTAGGGCTTGCTCCCGCTACCTTTGAGTGAGTGAGGGACGAGGGATATTCGGGGGCTAGTGCTTCTAGTTCTCGTTATGTCGTCTCCTGTAACCAGACTTCTTCTCACCACTCCTATGAAGAATAGACACACATTACTCTACTACACGAACAGATTTGGTGTAGAAAGTTAGAAGAGAAAGGAGCTGTTTGCCTTCACCCCTCATAATCAGGTGTGGCCTCAATGCGTTCAGCCAGCGTTGACGTACAAAGTTCATGCAGTTGGGTTCTACTCTGTTTGGGAAATGTATTCGCCTTGACTTGAGTCGATCCGACGAAAACTGGGCCCTGGCTGAACAACGATGGATTTTGTCCGAGTTTGGGCATGGAGAGTGAAGATATCTGCCATCCCTGAACGCCCCCCCCATCTTCCACCCTGCGTGTGCGCCACCTCGGGACAATTGCAGCGAGACTTTCCTGTTCTTGGGGGAAAACTGGCCGAACAATGATGGATTTTGTCCCGGTCCGGCATGGAAAGCTCGTGCGACGAAGATACTCGGGCTCTTGGGACCTCTCTATAGTACGCTAGTGCACTAGCGGCGCCTTGGTGCCCCAAAAAAAGAATATGGTTCGACTAACTGGCAGCTTCGACTCTCTATTGGCGCGATGGCCCCACCACCAGGGCCTGCCTCGAGTTCGCTACGTCGCATGCGAGTGATACACAAACAAAAAAACAAAGCAGGCTGCCTCGAGGTAATGGAGGGGGGGCAATGGTGGGATTGGCGGGGGGCGTGTTGGGGATTTTTAGTTGGGGTGGGATGGAATAGTTAATAACAATGGGTTATGGACGTGTGCATGCATATGGTTTTGCGTTACATATAGAATCACCGCTCTTCTCTTTCTGTTGAATGGTTATGGCCGTCCGTGTACGTGGGTGTGCTTCTTGAGGCTCTCCGGTTCCAGCAAGTATCCTGTTGGAGAGAGCACAGGGAGGATCTTCGAAAGAGAGAGAGAAAGAGAGAGAGTGAGATGGGGTTGTTCACGTTTGCGGCGAGGATTCGAGCGGGGATAACTTCTGTTGCTATGTGGAAGGTTGTCTAAGTCAAGAGAGAAAAACCACAGAACAGAGAACACAAAGTACATCTCGCTGCTTCCCTGCTTTATCCTCATTGGGCTCTCTGCCTTGGCTCTTGCAGCAGCGTTCGCTTCCGCAGCAACGCCGCCCACTCAACCCCATCCGCCGTACGCTCAGCGGCGAGAAGCTTCTTCCAACACTTTCCCTACCTGGCTGGCCAGCTCCAACGCCCCTCCCCCGTGCGTGCTCACTAGCGCTCGCCCCGACTGAGTGAGGAAAGAAACTGCGGGACGTGAGGCGTGAAGATGAAACGGATTTATTCCGCATGCAGCCTTTCGAGAAAGGCTTCTCGCCGCTCGGTATGGGGCGCAGAGCGTACTGCATGAGGTGGCCGTCACACAAGCTTTTCTGTGTAACGGGATACTGTAATAGCTTTCTCTTTCTTGTTTGTTCTCTTTCTTCTTTACACTTCACAACCTAGAGACAAAAACGGGTTGCTCTATTACAACTCTCTACTTCCATTGAGATCTCGCTATTACAATACAGCCTAGTTAGGCCAGAGTGAAATGGCCGACGGAATAAGACCAACCCGACCGACGATCTGATTGGCATTGTGTTTAGAAACCTATAGCTAGGATTCATAGCATTCTAGAACCATTCACCTTACGTTGCCAGCGCCAACGAAGCCCTTGCCGAATCAGATATGTGGACAGGTCAGCAAGGCAGAGTCACGCTTACCCGACCACTCTTAGCATCATGTAACACCACAGAGGTAAAGCAAAAGAAAAGCAATAAGCAGCTCCATGGAGTACAAGTATCGCTTCCACCCCATCCGGCGGCCATTCCATCCTTCCGCCGTCACATCCTTTTCATCTCTCTAGCCGACAGCACAACGATGGCTTCGCAGCACGTCCCCATCGCTCCCGCTCCCGCTCCCACCCGCTTCCCTCCACCCACCCACAACGGCAAGTCTCTCCCCCCTCAGGTGCACGCCCACTGACGCCCGCTAGGGCCAGGTCCCGCCGCTCTCGCCGCAGGTGAGAGGACGGCAGCAGATCGGCAGCACGTTGTCACCCCCGCCACTACTGCCCACCCCACCCCCGGCCATATCGGTAAGAATCTCCCGCTCTCCGGCACCCATCCGCTGACGTCCGCCAGGGCCAGGACAGGCCGTTCCTATCGCAGGTATGGGCGCGGCGGTGACTTCCAAGCACGTTCCCACCGCGAGGACGGCGTCGTACACCCTCGGCGCGTGGATGAGACAAACGCCGGACGAGGACGCAGTGGTCGTGTTCACCCATCTTGCGGGACTGGGGTAGGGGTCTGGGGTATGTACAGGGTGGAAGGAGGTATGTGTTGGAAACGCTTTTCGCTGCTGGCCTGTTATGTATCTTAGTACAGCATTGTTGAGCAGGGCATGGCGCCGGAGAGGAGGCGAGGGACGCGAGCGCTGGGCGAGACAAAAGTTGGGTGAGCACCTGAATAGAGATAGCGCCGTGCAGCCACGGGAGACGGAGTGTTGTTCTGCGTTCCGTTCGTCTCCTTCTACTTCTCCTTTTCATACATACGTATTAGATAGTAATCGAGAGCCGTTTCCTCGTATCGAGTCGTCTCGCCATCACCTCGATTCAATACATCCCTAAACGCTGACATCCCCCCCCCCCTCTGGTGAACTTTCCCTCTCTCATTCGGTACTGATCTGGTAATTTTCATTGGTTCTTTTGAGAGGAAGCTTTCATGTGCCGCGCTGCGAGGCGTTATGCGGCCTGTCACTCCCTTGGATTATCCTAGGCAACAAGGAAAAGGTGCGTCATGCTATAAATTGCGGGAATAGCCGATGTTTTGGACTGGTGGAACGCGCAGCATCAGTCGCACGCTCAGATGTAGTTTTGCATGGCGACTAGGGCGGGACAGAGTGGTGAAATGTAAGACTGTGTGTCCTGGATGCCTTCACTGATCTGCTCCTCGTGCCAGGGTTTTCAAGTAATTGCGGGGTTTCGGGGCTGTTGAGGCGCGCGCGGCGCAGTGAGGTCGGGGCGAGTTTTAGTAAGGGTCACCAAGCGGGTGCTGACAGCCCCTGGGGTTGGAAATGTGGTTGGCGAAGGCCCCGAGAAATACCGGCAGCACCAGGCGCTCTTCTGTTTCTTTCGCCCCCGTATTTGCCGGTGACCTGCGGTACCTAACGTAAACCATGCAAAATTTTCATTCTTTTTTTGGTTTATCCATTGATCGTATGTGACCTATCTAAATCATAGCGTTGTACGCACTTTTCCTTTCCTGTCCTGTACTTGCGGCTCGTCATGGCTCCCGTGCCCTACGCGCAGGCGACGCCTTCTTTCCTTTTCTTCTTTTTCTCCGTCCAGACTATGTAAGTGCTCTATGGCCTTGCAGCCCCGCCAACTGCCGTGACTGAGGGTGTGGGCGACGACGCATCTGCCGTGCCGTTGGTGGCAAAAGCACATGCATGTCTCACCAGCAGACAGAACAAAAAAGAAAAAAAACCTACATAGTGCGCCGACGCGACGCGAGGCTCCGTTATGTCATTGTTGGCCTGAAGACCGCCGCCGACACGGGCCGCCTCGAGGGGATGTAGGCGACGAGCGGTGGCAGAGTGGGATTGGCTGCGAGCACTCGTCAGGCGCAGATGTGTAGCTTTACGTCTGGGCCGGCGTGATGACATATTGCTTTTCTGAGGGATTCATCCAAGGAGAAGGCCCGCGTCGCTGAGTAAGTCTGGATGTATCGGCAGTTTAGATTCGAGTCTTTAGTCTGCGCGCCCCGCCGCGGACTTGGGCCCAGTTGGGTATGTGCTTGGGCCTGAGCTAGGCAGATGACCATCGCGATGCGCATGCCACCACACATAACCCACAGCTACGGAAGCCGGCCGCTCCCGGCTGTCGGTACTGGGTGGCTGGCCTGTCGGCCGCAGTCTCATCTGCCGACATACGTCACCATCTCACCGGGACTCACTCGCTCTCTTCTTCCTGTCGAGACTGGTAGTCCCCCTGCCCCAGACGGTGGCATCACCGCGAAGAAGTACAGGATGCCGGAGAAGCAGTGCTCGACTAGAGCTGCAGCTGGGTGTTCGAAGAGGCTGGAGGCCCGGTTCTACTAGCTAAAAACGGGGCACTTCCTCACCGGTCGATGCTTGCAATGGATGGGAAATCGGAGCAGCGCGAAATTTGAGCGGTAACCTCATGCGTGGCGATCTGGCCAAGAACCTCCAGCGCTGGAAGCCGCAACAGACATGTGGGCAGAGGTGCAAAGGGAAACAGGAAGGGAGAAGATCCGTTTCAAGGTCCGGGACCTCTTTGCGGATGAGCCGTGCACCCGGCCAATCTTGGGCTTCCTGAGTCGTACTGGGATGGGACGCAGGGAGGTCGGGGGAGTGAGCAGAGAGGCACAGAGCCGGGACGATTTCTGTTGTCTTTCCTTTTATTTCTCCTTCGTCCTCTCTTAATATCTCAAAAGCGGAGATAGGCGAAGCCGGGGCAGGGAGTTACCGCGCGCCACTGGCGGACTGAACGAGGTCGAGGTGAACGTTGAACGGGAAAGGGCCGTATATAATATCGCCATGATCCAATAGGGTCGCACGCGATTAACAACGCATCATCATCACCATCCGCCCCAGACCACTGGTATCTGTAAAGTCCCTAAAACCATCGACACCGAGCTCCGGGCACACGAAAACTGAGCTGTCCTGGGAAGCCAACAACTCACCCCGGGGCCCGGGGGTTGGTTCCTATTTTGAAAGTATCGATAATTTCGACTCGGAAGGGTCCTCAATTATTTGGGAAACTATAATCACCCCGGGGAGGGACTTTTCCGGTGGATATACTGTGTCATGCCAGTCCTTAGCTCGAGTTAGAGAGAAACTATCGGACTCGGGTTGGGAAATGGTAATGTTTGAGCAACCACCTTCCTGATATCTCGGTAGGAATGATCCTCACAACGGCTCTGGTGTCCGGAGGTAGATGTTGGCGGACTCTTTTGCCCCTCCTTCGGCGGAACGCAGGCCTCGGTGCGTGCGCATTCTACCAATTGCCCTTTTTTGGCCTCGGAGGGTGGTAGGGCGCCAGCCTTCAGCACTCGTCATGATCCCAAGGGTCGCATGCAAGTAATGAATAAGCAAAGGGAAAAGTAGTGGTATCTCTTAACGTTGAGGAAGATTAGGGTGGGGGAAAGGGGGAGCCACAACGAGCCGCCCGCTGGCTGATCGAGGTCGGGGTTGGACAGTGGACGGGAACCAATATAATGTATGTGGCCATGATCTAGATAGGTCACATGCGATTAGTAGGTAAATTAAAAGATAGAATAAAAAGACGTAGACTGCTGTCATCTTCTATCGCCATGATCTATGCAGGTCATATGCGGTTAATGACAAAAATAAAAGACTGCTGTCGTCGGTGGGTTTGTAGCCAGCACACGCGTTGAAGGGTGCGGTCCGGTCAACTGCTATCTATTCCTCTCGACACACGGCACTTGCCCACTCGACAGCTGAAGCGCCAGGGAGCTGAAGGGGGCCCTGGCCGCCCTGCAGCGACGCCATCAGCAGCCGGGGACTGCCAACGGAAGTGAATTCCTTTCCCCCGCCTTCGCACGTGAGCTCTTCTCACCCGACCAGTCAGCTGGATGGCCAACCGCGATTCGCTGGAGGTTTCATAGTCAGAAACGCGTGGGTAGGAAAGCGCGGCTGGCCGAGTGTAGAGGTGGATGCACAGGGAATATTCTCTCACATCGCTTGCTTGCCGTCTGACGTGGGCTATTCTAGACAGAACTGCACGGTAGGGTTTATGCAGGATATTTGGGGTGGAAATGAGGGTCACGGGGGCTGCAAGCTGGAAAATAAAACCTGCCTCTTTCAGGGCCAAAGGGAGAGCCGCATAGCTAAACTCGCGGACGGATACGGGTTGGTGTTGCTGGCGCTCGCCGTAGTCTTAACATGCTTATAAATACGAAAGAAATTGATGTCCCCCCCTCCCCTCTCTACTCTCCGGTGCCGGGCTGTACAACCACCAACAATGTACTCCACACGCCCCATCTCTACTTGGAATATTCCTCTACGAGCCTACATCTTCACAACGGTTATCTGACACAACCATGAACCAACTGATGCACTAATCCTCCGATATGAGCGCCTCATTAGCTATTCCACCACTTCGCCATCTTCACTCTGGGAAGATCGAAGTTGGCGTGCGTCGAATAATTACGCCATGCTGAGGAAAAGGCATAGAATGAGGCAGCGGCACTTCTGATGGCGGATGAAGAGGACTTGGGCTCAAAAGGAAAGTCGGCGATCGGAGGTGGTAATGACAAGCATGACCCACCAACCAAGGACTGTGGGCCTACTGTGTCCACTCACCACAGGACCATGCGTCGACGTGCAAAGCAACGCATGACTAATGGTGCTGCGAAGGAAGGCAGAACGCAAATCATCACAGTGCGCCAAATGTGAAGGATTGGGCCACTACACTTCGACATGCCGCAGAGCACACACCTAGGATAGCACGCAGAGGTAGAGTAGCAGTCGATCGATGGTGCACAATCGCCTGCGTGGTTATGTATTTCCGCGATAAATTCAACACCACTATCTTCGACCCTTATGGCAAATTCTGGTTCCTGGTCGCCACGCGACGTGCACTTGCCGACGTGGGCTGTTGTCGGCAGAATTGCAAGGAAGGGGTAATGCAGGATGTCTGGCGTGGGACGTGTCATGCGGATAACAGCCGTATTATTTTTTCTTTTTCTGGCGGTTTACATACACACATACTCGGCTGCGAAATCCTAATATGTACCTGTCTAGTCTAGATACTGTATGTGTCAGGCAAGATCGCCGGAGCGATTCGCTTCGCAATGGCAGACATCAGGTCCAGTCAGGTTAATCCATGCATACTGGTGCCGGCCCCGGGTACAATCCTATTCCGAGTCTTGGCGGAGTACATTTAGGGACACTTCAATATTTCCAGCCCGACGTCGCACGGTAAATGCCGTATGCGTCGAAAACGATTTCCGTTTCCGCAGAGTGTCTGTATCCTTCATGAATGTGTCAGTTAGCCGAATGACGAGCTCTAATTTGTCGGTTTCGAGACCGCGCCATTTGCACCATCCAGCGCCAACACGTCTCCCGGCGAAGACACGCGTACGTCCGGCCGCGCATTAACACATTTATCCCCGTGGGACCAAAGCAAAGAAATAGAAACAACTCTGTGGAGTACAAATATCGCTTCTATCCCATCCTTCCGCCGCCCCATCCTTTCATCTCACCAGCCCACAGCACAATATTAATGGCTCCGCCGCACGTCTCCGCTGCTCCCGCTCCCACCCGCCCCCCTTCACCCATTCACAACGGCAAGTACCCCCCCACCTCCGCCGCAAGCCCACTAACGTCCGACAGGACAAGGCCACGCCGCAGGTACGAGGGCGGCAATGGCTTCGCAGCACGTTCCCGCCACCGCCACTACCGCCCTCCCGCCACCGCTTGCGCCCGTCCATAACGGTAAGTCTTGCCCACTTCCCAGCGCCCATCCACTAACTTCCGCTAGGTCCAGACCAAGCCGCGCCCGCCGCAGGTACGGGGACGACATCGTACACGATCGGAATGTGGCTGCGACAGACGCCGGACGAGGATGCAGTGGTCGTGTTTACGCACCTTGCTGGCTGGTTTTAGGGATCAGAGGTAGCTACGGGGTAGAAATTCTGGCGGCGCGGGACGGACATAGTGAACCATGGCCGGCGTTGAAGCCCCGGGGCTAACGTCGTGCAGCACTACCCCACCATCCGAGTTCTCATCATCTCGGCACTCGATCTTGTAGATCGTGGCTAACCACGACATTCATTCATTTTTGTTTCTTATTTTGCCATTATTTGCATGCGACCTATATAGATCATGGCGATGTACAAACTTTCCGGCTCCCGTCCGCCGTGCTGTCCGACCGCGACCTCGGCCAGTCCACACGCGGCCCATTGCAACCTTCCCTTTGCTCTTAGCCCCGGCCTATTCTATCTCTTACTACTACTGTTGCAATATCTCACTTGTTCTGCTTTGTCATGTATAGAATCACGTCATACTCATGTATTCAGACTTTTCACTTTTTCAACCTTTCTCCCTAAGATAATACAACTCATGCAAGACTTCATCGTTCCATAAAACTTCCATCAATATCTTGACAATGACTGCAGAAAAGACCCCTTGGACGCCATCGCCCTCGGTGTTGTGGGGTATGTATCACTGGGTTAGCGGCTAAGCCGGCTCTGCATAGTTTTACCGTAGCTTCAGCCTGGACTTATGCTCTAGTTACCTGCGTCGGTCTGTTCTCCATTCACTCGAGACCACCCGTCGGCTGGCAACTGTTGGGTACTGCCTTGATTAATTATACGATGGCTTGGGGGTTGCGTGTAATTGAATTTGGCGTCGGGTAAATATCGGGGTTTCGGACATTTTGTATGTATGTAAGCATGTAAGAAGATACTTTCCCTTCCAATCCTAGCCATAAGAAGGGGAGCTTGCAACGAGCCGCCATGCGTGGACTGCGGAGAGGAAACGGACTGTACATATTTTTCCCATAATCTAGCTAGGCTGCATGCGAATAATTACTAAAAAAAAGTCCTAGCCATAAGGTTAAACGTCTACAGTAAGGGCCTGTTCTTTTCGGGCGTGTGTCCCGCAGCGGATATGCCAAGCCTATTTCACAACATACGCTTCCTGGCACGTATAATTTAGTGCCCCAACCTCTGGACAGTCACCGCAACGCCACACCTACTACTGCTGCTGCTTACTAGAAGTTTCAGCCGGTAAGAGTACATAGTTGAAGTGGAACTAGCGCAGGTGAACCATTACTGGCAAGAAGAAATCGTGCAGCGGGCGGTTTCCCCATCCACTGTGACCACGTATACAATTCTCAGCTGGCAGCTCCCTGGGCAAACTTTCAATTAATTAAGGAAAGTGTTAATTCAGAGTAGAAGGGTGTCTATTTCTCTTATTTTCTCTAGAAGATTGAAGTTTCTCGACATACTGGCTGCCGGTCAAAACTGATGAATGGGATGGAATCCTATCGTGCGAAAGAGAAACTTCGTGTTTGCAGCAGGGGACTCAATAGTCCTGCCGGCCCGTGTGCTTTTGGAACGGTCCAGTCCAGGCCTGGCTTTCTGATGACCCAGTCCGGCCGGGTAGGCCCAGTCACCGTCAGTGGCTGGACTGCGTGGACCCCGGTCGGCCGGCGGGCGCCCGCGGGCCAATGCTAGTACTAGTGGAATGAAATCTCATCGAGCGACCGCCAAGGAGCGCAAGTTAACCGCTCGCACAGTGGTCAACCATCGAGCGCGCTTACACACAACAAGTGCCAAGCAGTCAACTAAGTACCCGTGATGCCAAACAGCGATACCATCTGTGATCCGTATGCACCGCCCGATTCCGCTCACCCAAAACTGGTGGCCAAGAAATGCCGACCGGATTTCGCTTACTGTTCCGCCATCCCTTCTCCAATTAACAGAGTTTTTAGATGATCTTGTTCCCCTTAGTGTTCTGCATAGTCCAGTCCGTCCGTCCTGGGACTCGGGCGTGCCTACATGAAATCCAAGCCGTCCGTCCAACCTCTGGACTACGTCTGATCCCGTCTGAAGAGTCCTAGGACGAAACGGACTGTAGTCGGCGTTGGCCGACTGCCAAGGCGCCACCAAAATGGTGATATTTCTGGAACCCCTAGTGAGTTCTTTCTAGCGGGAGTTACGCAGGAGCTGCACAGCCTATGGAGGCGATCCAATGGGGTGAATATCAGTCGAGGCCTAATGTGCGGGGTGGGGTAGTAGTTGGCACATCACGGCGGTTGTAGAAACTGTAGAAAAAAGTAAGGCAACAGATTCAATCTCATGTAGACTAAGCCAAATCCTCCTCGCATACGGAGGGGGCGGCGAGACAGTAACAGCAGAGCTGACGATCGGAATCCACGATAGGGTCTCTGCTGTTGGCGAGGCCTCCTCCGAAGATTCGTATGTACTAGCATTGGAAACTCGGTTTTTTTTTTGCTTTATTCATTACTCGCATGCGACCTATCTAGATCATGGCGAGATTATGTACAGTCCGTTGCCTGTCCGCTGTCCGCGCGGTGGCGGCACATTACAAGCTCCCCTTTGCCCTCCGCGGAGGCTCCGACCAGGCGGCCAGGCCTATCCCAAGAAGATGTAAAGCGAACTAAGGGACCGGCAAATGAAAGGAAAGCGAGCGTGAAGGACAGAGGAAATGAACAAAGGAAGAGACGCTGCCTAATCCCTACTCCTCTTCTGCATCGCCACGAAGTCAGGCGTAGGCAAGAACAACGGCGGTTCCCCCCCCAGCGCCCGGCCACTCGGCCCCCGCTCCCTGCTCCTCACTCACTCCCGCCGCTCCGCCCCTGACACCTCGCTCACTGTGTCCCCCTCCTCGGTCGGCACTCGCCTCCTAATGTCCGTAGTGGTAAGGAAGTCTAACACCGCCCACTTGCACCTCTCGTCGGCCAAGAGGTCCCGGATCTTCCACCGGCTTTCCCCCTCCCTGTCTCCCACCTCACCTCCGCCCACAGGATCTTCTGCTGCGGCTTCCACTCGGGGTACTCCTTGAAGAGGTGCTCCCGGGTCTGCGTCCGACAAACGGAGGAACCCTTGTGGCATTGTGGACATTTTTGCCGAATGTAGACCTATTCTCTTACTTCTTATGCACTGCATTAGTGCAGAACATAAATCCCCGCACGCGTCCCCATCCCGTTGCGTCCCACAGGAAACAGCAAAACAGAAAAATCGCAATGCGTCCCCCAGAAAAAAGCAAAATAAAAACGATTGGACATGCGGCTGCGACGGAGGAACCCTTGTGGCATTGTGGACTTTTTTGCCGATTGTAGACCTTTTCTCTTACTTTTTATGCAGTACATCAGTGCAGAACATAAATCCCCGCACGCGTTCCGATCCCGTTGCGTCCCACAGGAAACAGCAAAACAGAAAAATCGCAATGCGTCCCACAGACAAAAGAAAAACAAAAGCGATTGGACATGCGGCTGCGACGGAGGAACGTGTGCTCTGCTCGTTACTTTTTCCACGTGGCTGGTTGTTTCACCGATTCCCCTCCCCCTCGGCGTGGGTTCGTGCTCATGCGCGCGCGCAACCGTCGACCAGAAGAGGAAAGGCGCGACGACCGGAGATGTTGCGAACGAGGCGGAGCGGGACACTGCGCCGCCGGGATAGATAGTCAGCACGTAACTCTGCATCGAAGGTATACACTCACGTGCGTCATCGGCATCGCACACGGATGTTGCAGCTGCGAATTCTAGAGCAGCAATTGGCACGTCGCAACCGTGTTGGCACGGTGTGGAGCGCGAAGGTGAAAAGAACAATCGTATGGAAAGGTGTCTCAAGCTCTGGAAAGGTGGGCTGCCGTCGCGGGTTTTCTTTTTTACTTGTAGATATGTATTCCCTTCTTTCTTTCTTTTCTTTTTGGAATATGCCAAGGTGCGGGCACGCCACCCGGATTTGCGAAAACGACTTGCAGGCTACATTATCTATTCCTTTCCTCCCTTTTTTTTTCTTTTTGGAATATGCCAAGGTGCTGGCACTCGGCACAGATTTGTGACAACAACTTGCAGGCTGCAAGTCGCGGGTTTTCTTTTTTTCCCGTATATATTCCAGTCTTTTCTTTTTTTTCCTTTTGGGATACGCAGTGATGTCGACGCATTCTCTCGTCGCCCCACATCGACTGCCACCGACACCCACCTCGATCACAACACCCCAAGGCAACGAAGAACGATGCAAGCCGAGCCCTACCGGGGTACCGCCCGAGCCAGACCACCTATTCGGGGAGGGGAGGACACACGGAGTTATCGTTCTGAAGAAGAAGAAGAAGAAGGAGGAGAAAATGAAAAGGAAAGAAGAAGGGGAAAAAGAAAAGAAAAGACTTTGAAGAAGAAGCAAAAGAAAAGAAAAGACTTTGAAGAAGAGAAGAAAAAGAAAAGAAGAGAAAGGTCTTTTCTTTTTCTTTTCTTTTTCTTCTTTTTCTTCTTCTTCTGGCGCCCAAGATATCCCCCCCCCCTGATCTTGCTTCTGCCTCACGCGAGACGAGCGATATCTAGTGACCGTGTCGGGAGAGCATATTGTCCGGCGCCGGCCGCAGCTTTTTTTTTGTTCATTCATACCCGCATACAGCCTTGCTAGTTGTCCCATTCCTCCCACGTGATTTCGAGCCTCGTACCACGGCAAGAGTCGCTGCTCGCTACGTAGGGCTAGATAGGCAATCTGGCTGCTGAACCTTGTCAGTCGCCAAGTCCCACCCACTAAAAACCGACGCAGCGCCCTATGTACATACCAAAATCTTTACGTCATTCTACATACGCGCGTACAGCCTTGCGACAATTCCTATCTTTCAGCTGCCGTTCACAGCCGAGCGATGTGACAAAAACCGCAAAATTTGGGGTGGTCACTAAGCGTCTTAAAAATAAAACGTGGTGAGATTTATCTCACCTCGAGATAAACAACGCGCTTCTTTTAAGAAGGATCTAACAATTCAATTTATACAATACATGATTGTTTTGCTGTTACAGCTAACAATGTAGAA
>Ga0307508_10001637_pt1 | contig 24947 bp, 19 predicted proteins | sample 9_EM_MG_FD_203089 | JGI IMG/M metagenome (GOLD analysis project Ga0307508, IMG submission 203089) | Populus trichocarpa ectomycorrhiza microbial communities from riparian zone in the Pacific Northwest, United States - 9_EM | ecosystem: Host-associated > Plants > Roots > Unclassified | place... | reverse complement strand
ACAAATGAAGGACCAGACTCCCACTACGATCGCCCTTGTCGTCGGGCTCATTATCGCGAGTGGGTTTACCGCCTGGCTGCTGATTAAAAATCAGGATGAGGCGATGTCTGCGGCAGAGAAAGACAAAGAGGCGGCAGTCGCGACTGCCGAGCGGGCACGGGTGAAGCGCGAGGCACAGCTCGCCGAGGAAAAAAATCTGCGCGCACAGACGCAGGCGGAGGATGTGGCCAGGCTCAAGGAGCAGTTGCGCGAACGGTTGGAGCAAAAAGATACACGTGCGCACGAAGCTGTCCTGACCTTTGAAAGCGAGGAGGCGTACCGAAAGTTTCTGGCGCGCGCAGAAAAAGCCGGACTCAGGCTGCGGGGGAAAATTGACGCACTAAGGACCGTGCGGGTGGGCTATGAAACGCTCGATTCACTTTTCGATGAGCTGACGGGAAATTCGTCCGACTATCGTGGGGTCGACGCCAATTTTCTCGTGCACGTGCCCACCATGCCATCGCCGGAAGATCGGGCGAAGGTCAGCCAGGTGCCGATAGGAAATGGCAGTCTCGCATTTCTCGGTGCTAAAGGCGACCGCAGCGTTTGGGGCAAGGGAGTGACCATCGCCATTCTCGATACCGGCGTGGCGCCCGATCTCACACTCGCGGGCGGACGGCTTCAATATCTCGATGTGGGAATGGGTATGTCACCGGGAACGGGAGTGGAGGACGGTCATGGCACGGCGGTGGCAGGCTTGGCTGCAGGCGCGTCATCGGATGCGCCTGGCGTAGCGGCGGCGGCAAATATTTTGAGTATCCGCGTGACAAGCGCCGATGGCTCCAGTGACAGCTTTACTTTGGCGCAGGGAATTATCGCGGCGGTCGATGCCGGCGTGCAGATTATTAATGTCAGCATGGGCTCGTATGGTGCGACGTCGGTCCTGACGAATGCCATCGATTACGCCGCCGCCAAGGGCGTGGCGATCGTGGCTTCCGCGGGTAACGATGGTGCGGCGCAACTCACCTGGCCGGCGGCGGACCCGCGCGTGATTTCGGTTGGAGCGGTCGATGCGCTCGAGCAGCAGGTCTATTTTTCCAATTCAGGGGTGCAGTTGAAAATAACGGCGCCCGGCTACGGCGTCGATGCGGCGTGGCTCAGTGGACTGCGCGTAAGTTTTGACGGCACTTCAGCGAGTGCGCCGTTGGTGTCGGGCGCACTTGCTGCACTGGTGTCGACGAATCCCGGTATGACGACCGCCCAAGCGTGGTCGTTGCTGCAACAGTATGCCAGCGATGGCGGCGTGCCCGGCACGGATTCCGAGTATGGCGCGGGAATTCTCAATCTTGGTTGGGCGATGAATCGCAACGATTCGACGCGTGTCGATACTGCCATCGCGGGTGAATACTATGACGCGGCGGCCGGGACGATGAATGTCGTGGTGCAAAATCGGGGAGGGCAGGCGATCAGTGGGTTGCAACTCAAGGTGAGTGTCAGTGGTGCGAATTCGAGTTCGCTGATTCCCGCGCTCAATCCCGGACAGACTTATCTCGTGCAAACTCCCGTGAGTGCCGAACAGCTGACATCCGCGGGCGGAATTGTTTTTCGCACCCAGCTCAATAATCCCAACGGCGTCGTCGATCAGCAGCCTGCGAATAATGCAAAGGCGGGCGTGATCGTGCCGCCGGTGAAGTAGCGCGATTCAACGAATCGCGCTACCGCTGCCTCGACCAATCCCTGCGCTCCCGCGCAGGGCTACATTTTCAAAGTCGGATTTCTGCGTAGCCCGCCGCGGGAGCGGCGGGACGACTAGCGGAATAATTTAGCTCACCTTGAAAGCGCACTAAAATTACAAATCGTTTGGAAACCGTGGCTCAATATCGACGGGCACGTCCGTCAGTCCATCGATCACGCGTTTCACTTCGGGGCGGAGAACCATCATTCGATCGAGCAATTGTTTTGCGCGGGCGTAGTCTCCGGTCGCCTGGATCGTCATGATCTCGGTCGTGAGACTCGCGACGCCTTCCTTGATTTTGGCAAAGTTCACCGCGAAGCGTCCTTGGTCGTCGACAGCGCACGCACCTTTGTCGAGCAGCCAGTTTAACTGCAAGGCCATGCCTTTGGCGTGGGCTTCGGTCAGACCGAAACGCAAGGTTCGGAAAGTTGAAGCGAGGAAGGTGGCGTAGGTGGCTCTCTCCTGAGATTTATCCAGCACGCCTTTGTCCATCAAGTATTGCAAAGCCCAGAGGCCGGAAATGTCCGCCTTGGCTTCTTCGAGCGTGCCATTCAGTTCCTTAAGTTCCAACCGCACGGTTGTGGAGCGCCCGTTGACTTTGATTTCCTGCGGCCCAAGTCCGTGCATAAGTTCATGCATCAGGATATGCGTGATAAAAGGCTCGAAGGCGACGAGGGCCTGGTTTTCCGGGACGACGGCGTGCGCCGCGATCGGGACCAAAACCTTCGCGAATTTTGCCTCTTGGAAATTTTTCAATAGCACGCGCTTGGAGCCTTTGGCGGCGACGACGCGCTCGTCGTTAGGCAGATTAAACGCGGCGGTTTGTACGCCTTTGTTGGCGTCGCCCGAGCAGAACACGAGATTGACGACGCGAATGGGGGAATAGCCGCCAAGTTTTGGCCGGCGAAACGCCGGATCGATGGGCAGATGATCCTCAAGCTCCTGCAACTCGGCACTGAAACGCGTGAGTTTCGCTGACTCGACCGGATCGGTAAGGGTAATGAAGGACTCGAAGGCGGCCTTAAAATTGAACCACTCGTCCTCGTAAACCTCGTAGGGTCCGATGGCGGGTTCAATCGTTGCATCCAAATCCATCCAAGCCATGTCGCTTTCGTAATAATCGTTGGTGCGAAATGCCTGCGAGCGCTTTTCGAGAAAGGTTTTCAGCGTCGGTTGGGAGGTTGCCTCGGCGGCCTCATGGAGCAGTCGTGAAGCTTCGGTGAGCTCTGCCTGATATTCGATGCTATAGGGAACGCAGGTAAGTTTTCCGTCTGCCCCGCGGCGGATGGTCGTGAAAAATCCGGTCGCTTCCGCTTGTTGTGCGGGCGGCAGGGAATGCGTCCATTTTTCGATTTCCTCGCGGGTGGAATCAGCCGGATAAAAATTCCCATTGAGCGGTTTGGGACCGACGCCCGCGATAAAAGGCGCGTATTCATCGAGTCGCGACCATGGCCCGGCGTTGATGCTGAAATAGTGCAAACGTGCGCGCCCGAGCGGCGAATCATCGCGGACGAGTGTGGAAAGGTAAGTCGGATTAAGCGGTGCGACTTGTTTCAGGAAAAGCGCGTCGAAAATCCGGGACGCCTCAATCATCTTGCGCAGTGCAAGCTGCTCGTTAGCGGGGAGCTGGGATGTGTCGACCTTGATATCGACCGGCGCGAAACGGCGCGTCATCTTAACCAGTTGCGCTTCGTCCGGAGGGCCATTCTCCGCCGTGATTCCGGCGTTTAAAAGTGAGAAGAATAGTAGCCCCGCATACGGCAGAATGAATTTTCTCATCCGGCCTCAATCATTCCCGGCGCGCGCGATGTCAAGAGCTCCATATAAAATGGAAACGACGTCAATTTTAGCGTCAGAGCGACAAAAGAACTCAATTGAGGGTGTGATGGTTCAACATTTTTGCGACAGCGGGCCGGTCGCGGAGCCTGAATTCGCTGTGATGGTCGCAAGGGGCTGCGACTGATTTGAAAATGTCACGTATCTCGCTTGCCAAGGCATACGTCGTGCTTTTCATTGCGGGCGATTGACGACATTTCCGTCGGTCGATCAAAACGATCAACACTCATCACTACCATGGCAGTTAAAGTAGCAATTAATGGTTTTGGCCGCATTGGCCGTCTTGTTTTCCGCGCGCTGGTCGAGCAGGGATTGCTCGGTACCACCCTCGATGTCGTCGCCGTCGGCGATATCGTGCCGGCTGACAATCTGGCCTACTTGCTCAAATACGACTCCACCCAGGGCAAGTTCCAAGGCACGGTTTCTTCCAAGAAATCGTCCGCCGACAAGACCGAGGATGACGTATTGGTCGTGAATGGCCGCGAAATCCATGTCGTTTCTGCCAAGACTCCCGCAGAACTTCCTTGGGCGAAGTTCGGCGTCGATCTCGTCATCGAGTCAACCGGTTTGTTCACCGAAGCCGAGAAGGCCAAGGGACATATCACCGCTGGCGCCAAGAAGGTCATCATTTCCGCTCCGGCCAAGGGCGAAGACATCACGGTCGTGATCGGCGTTAACGACGACAAGCTCGACCTGACCAAGCACAGCATCATTTCCAATGCCTCCTGCACGACGAACTGCCTCGCGCCGATCGTCCACGTGCTCTTGAAGGAAGGCTTCGGCGTCGAGGAAGGCCTCATGACGACGATCCATTCTTACACCGCGACCCAAAAGACGGTCGACGGCCCGTCCAAGAAAGACTGGAAGGGTGGTCGCTCGGCTGCGATCAACATCATCCCGTCGACGACCGGTGCCGCCAAGGCCACCGCGCTCGTGCTTCCTGAGGTCAAGGGCAAGCTCACTGGCATGTCGTTCCGCGTTCCGACCCCAACGGTTTCAGTCGTGGATCTTACAGTGAAAACGGTGAAGGCCACCTCCTACAAGGAAATCTGCGACGCCATGAAGAAGGCGAGCGAGACCTACTTGAAGGGCATTCTTGCTTACACCAGCGATGAAGTAGCCTCGAGCGACTTCATTCATGACAACCACTCCTCGATCTTTGACGCCGGCTCTGGCATCGAGCTGAACAGCAAGTTCTTCAAGCTCGTGAGCTGGTACGACAACGAGTGGGGCTATTCCAACCGCGTCGTCGACCTGACCAAGAAGATCGCCGCGAAGCTCTAACCGGCGGCAGAGCCGCCAGCAGTAGCGAGGAGTGAGTAGCGAGTAGCGAGCAAACGCCGCCTTTCGCCTCACTCCTTTTTTATTTCTGCTCGCTACTCACTACCCGCTACTCACTACTTTTATTTTCCCATGCCCAAGTTCAAATCCATCCGCGACCTCGATCTCTCTGGCAAGCGCGTGCTCATGCGCGTCGACTTCAATGTGCCCCAGGACAAAGTCACCGGAGCCATCACCAATACGCAGCGTATCAGTGCCGCGATCCCGACGATCCAATACGCTCTCGATCAGGGCGCATCGGTCGTCCTGATGTCGCACTTGGGCCGTCCGGATGGACGGAAGATCGAAAAGTTTTCCCTGAAGCCAGTGGCGGCGGCACTGGAGAAACTATTGGGGCGGCCCGTCGGTTTCGCCAATGACTGCATCGGACCAGCGGTGGAAACGCAGGCCAACGCGCTCAAGCCAGGGCAGGTTCTTTTGCTCGAAAATCTGCGTTTCTACATTGAGGAAGAGGGCAAGGTGAAGCTGGAGGACGGCTCATCCAAGAAAGCCGATGCCGCAGCGGTTGTGGCTTTCCGTGACTCCCTTTCAAAGCTCGGTGACGTTTATGTGAACGACGCGTTCGGCACGGCACACCGCGCGCACTCGTCGATGGTCGGCATCAATCTTCCCACGAAGGCAGCCGGGTTTTTGATGGAGGCGGAGTTGAAAGCCTTCGCGAAGGTTCTGGATAATCCCGATCGTCCGTTGCTCGCCATCCTCGGTGGCGCAAAAATCGCCGACAAGATTCCGCTGATTAACAACCTCATTGAAAAGGCCGATGAAATCATCATCGGCGGCGGCATGTCTTTTACTTTCAAGAAAGAACTCGAAGGCATGTCCATCGGCACGTCGCTCTTCGATGTCGAAGGCGCGAAGATTGCCAAAGAGCTTTTCGCGAAAGCGGAAGCCAAGGGCGTGAAAATCACTTTGCCGGTGGATTTCGTGACAGCGGACCGTTTCCCCGGTTCGCCCGCCGACCAGGCGGCCGTGCAAACGGGCATTGCCGACGACAAGCAGGGCATTCCCGATGGCTGGATGGGCCTGGATGCAGGTCCGAAATCCCGCGAACTTTTCGCACAGGTAATTGGCCGGGCCAAGACCATCATTTGGAACGGACCTCCCGGTGTGTTCGAAGTCGAGAAATTTGCCGAAGGCACGAAGGCCATGGCTGCGGCGTTTGCCAAAGCGACCGAGTCAGGGGCGATCACGGTGGTCGGTGGTGGCGATACCGCCACCGCGGCCAAGAAGTGCAAGATCGTGGACAAGGTCAGCCATTGCTCGACCGGTGGCGGAGCCAGCCTCGAATTCCTCGAGGGTAAGGTTCTTCCCGGCGTCGCATTCCTGGAAAGCTGAAACTCACCAGTAGCGAGTAGGGGTAGTGAGTAGCGACCATCAACCGCTCTATTCTCACCGCTGCTGCTCCCAGAAAATTTCTACTCGCTACCCACTACTCGCTACTCACTACTTTACACATCATGATCCGCAAAAAACTTATCGCCGGTAACTGGAAGATGAACAAGTCGGCCGCTGACGGCGTTACTTTGACGCAAGATATCGTCGAGGCGATCGGCCGTGAAACGTCCGTAGACATCGTGCTTTGCCCGCCGTTCACCGCGCTCGAGAGCGTGGGTCGTGCGCTGGAAGGTCAATCGGTGAAGTTGGGCGCTCAAAATTTACACCCGGAAAAGAACGGTGCTTTCACCGGCGAAATATCCGCGGAAATGCTGCGCGCGTTGTTTACCACCCACGTCATCGTCGGACACAGCGAGCGCCGCACGTATTTTGCGGAGACCGATGCCTTCATTAACAAGAAAGTGCTCACCGCGCTGGCGAATCAGCTGAAGCCCATTCTGTGCGTTGGTGAAACCCTCGCAGAACGCGAAGCCGGATCGACGCTCGCCATCGTGCAAAAGCACGTCGAAGGCGGACTGGCGGGAGTCACAAAAGAGCAGATTACGACGGTGATCATTGCCTACGAGCCCGTGTGGGCGATCGGTACCGGCAAGGTGGCGACCACGGAGCAGGCGCAGGAAGTTCACGCATACATTCGCGATTTGCTCACGAAGCTTTACGGCGCGCCGCTCGCACAGAAAGTGCGCATTCTTTACGGTGGCTCGATGAAACCCGCGAACGCTCCCGAATTGCTCGCGCAAAAAGATATCGACGGTGGCCTCATCGGCGGCGCGTCGCTGGAATCGCGTTCGTTTATAGACCTGGTGAAGTCCGCGGTAGCAGCGGGCTGAAATTGCGAGAGTTCGGTCGGTCGCGGTTGGCATTCGGTAGGGGCAACGGCGCCTAACATGTAGCAGCGGTGGTGACACCGCTGGGCCAGCCGTGTGACCACGGCTGCTACATTAATTCACGGAACGGCTCCCGCGAAACTGCACGTCAGCCGAGCCGCTGATACGCTTCCAATAATTCCATCACTGGCGGATGCAAATTCGCGGGATCCACCTCACGACTGAGTTCATCGACCAGCGCATGACTGCTCTCTGGTGACGCCGGCTGATCCAACGCGATCGACAGAGCGACGTGCAACGCCAGCTGTCGCGCGCCAGCGGCAAGATCATCGCGATCGCGAAATTGGTAAAGCTGCGCGGTTTCCTTTAACAGTGCGGCATAGGTCAGGCACTTCTCATGTCCGGCTGATTTCGATTCTCCTGCGCAAAGCGCCGAAATTTGTTCTGTGACCTCAAGCCGAAGAAACTCCGTGGGCGGAACCGGGAAAAGTTTTTCCTGCAAATGAAATGCCAGCTGTAGCGCCTCATCCAAACCGGCCTGCTCACGCTTGTTGGTCAATCGCGCCACGAATCGGCGCAGTAATTCGATTTGCGTGAGAATATAATCCTGACGTTGGGCGGGCATGGGCGAAAGTAAGAAGAGTTAGTGAGTCCGCGCCGCCATATCCTGAATTAACGCGGTGAGAAAAGTTTTGTCGCCGGGCAAGCCCGCGAGGGCCGCGAGGGCCGCGTCGCTTTCTTCGCGGGCCATTTTCCGGGAGACGTCGAGACCGTGGAGTTTGACGTACGTGGTCTTGTCAGCTTTCGCGTCTTTGCCGGCGGTTTTTCCGAGCGTGGCGGTGTCGGCGGTGGCATCGAGGACGTCGTCCACGATTTGAAAAGCCAGGCCGAGGTGTTGCCCCACCTCCCGCAGTTTACCGACGGCGTCAACGGGAGCCTGGGCCACGATGCCGCCCATGGCGAGCGACGCCGAGATCATGGCCGCGGTTTTACCGAGGTGAATGGAACGCAGTTCGTCCGGCGTCGTACCGGATTTTTTTTCGGCGAGCAAATCCTCCATCTGTCCTCCAATGAGTTTTTCACTGCCCGCGGCCTGGCCGAGTTCGGCCAGCAGGCCGGCGACGACCACCGGCTGGCTTGAATAGGAACTTAGTTTCCAGAACGCGAAAGTGAGCAGCGCGTCACCGGCGAGCAACGCGGTGGCTTCGTCAAACTGCTTGTGCGCAGTTGGCCGGCCGCGACGCAGATCGTCATTATCCATGCAGGGCAGGTCGTCGTGGATCAGCGAATAAGTGTGAACGCATTCGATGGCGACTGCCGCGGCGTCAGCCGCACCGGCATTGGCGCCGAACAAGTCGGCCGCGGCCATTAGCAGCACCGGGCGGAGCCGTTTGCCGCCGGCCTCCAAACTGTAGCGCATGGCCGCATGCAGGCGGGCGGGTTTTGTCTCCGCGGTTGGCAGATAAGCATCGAGCGCATGTTCGACGCGTTGACGGTAGGTTTGTAATTGGACCGTAAAATCCATCGGCGGGTGACAGTTTGCGGGGTGTTGCGCCTTGGCAAACGCATTCCGAACGGCGCAAAATCAAGAACAGACTCGCCAAGCCTGCCTGCCCAAATCATATCTTGGTTACTTTTACCGGATGCCTACTTACGAATACGTCTGCACGAAATGTGGTCACGAAATGGAATCGTTTCAGTCGATGAAAGACGAACCGCTGAAGAAGTGTCCGGCCTGCAAACGCCAGGCCCTGAAGCGGAAGGTTGGGGGCGGGGCCGGTTTGATTTTTAAGGGCACCGGTTTTTACATCACCGACTATAAAAAGAAGAGCGGGAGTAAGACCGATGGGGGTGACAGCAAACCCGCCGCGAAAACTTCTGAAACCAAAACGGCTACTCCGGCCGCGAAATAACCCCGGGATTCCTTTCCACCATGGCGCATAAAATCGAAAAAGCACTTTATGGTCCGAGCATCGTGGAGGTAATCTGCGGAGCGATTCTCGGATTGATCGCCGGGGTGCTGGCCGCGTGTGTGTATCTCGTTTTCAAACCGGTTCCCACAGTGCGCGAGCTCCCCAAAGAGCAGCCGCGTGGCATGATTTACTATCTTCCTGGCTCCGAAAGCAAAGCGCGCGGGACCGCCTGGCAGACCAAGCAAAAACAATTTCTTTCCGGCACCACGGTGCAGGTGGTCGAGGACGAACTGAATTCCTGGCTCACCTCGTCTATAAAACTGGATGCTCCGCCGGCGGCGCCAAAAGCGAAAGGAAATGCGCCTGCTCCAGCGCCCGCAGCGGGTTCGGCTACTTCGAATCAGATTTTCATTCCGACTAAACCCAATTTCAAAATTGCCAACGACAAGCTGCAGATTGGCATGAATTGCACGCTGAATTGGTATGGGGTCATGACCGATGTCACTTTGCAATCCACGGGCACCTTCACCAAGGATGGAGGCCATTTTGTCTACACTCCCGACACCCTCTATCTCGGGTCGTGTCCCTTGCATTTGCTGCCGGGCGTATCCCCGTTGCTGATATCGCATTTGTTTTCGAAGGGCAAATTGCCGGATGAGTTTCGCGACGCGTGGTATAAGCTGAATGACGTCGTCGTAAGCGGTACTTCGCTCAAGCTGGTCGCCGCACAGTAAACCGCCGGCGTTTTTCCGTCTGCGGTTGTGTCGAAGAATTTAAAAAACATCGGGGTCATCGCCACGGCCACGGTGTTGTCGCGGGTGCTGGGGTTGGTTCGCGAGATCGTGATTGCGGCGGTGTTCGGCACCAGTGCGTTGAGTTCTGCTTTCGTATCGGCCTTCACGTTGCCGAACCTATTCCGGCGGTTGTTAGGGGAAGGGGCGTTAACCGCGGCGTTTGTGCCGACGATGAGCCACGAGTTGGAACACAGGGATCGCAAAGCGGCGTTCAGTTTGGTGACTAAGATTTCGAGCTGGTTGTTTTTGGTGACGACCGTGCTGGTGATAGTCGCGATGCTGGTCATGGCAAATGCATCAGCGCTTCTTCGGATCACCGGTAATCTGGGAATGGACCAGAGCACAGCTGATCGCTTGTTGTTAGGTGCCGATCTCGCGGTGGTTTTGTTTCCGTACATGGTGTTCGTGTGTCTCGCAGCGGCGTTTAGCGCGGCGTGTCAGGTGTTGGGACGGTTTTCAGAGCCAGCTCTTTCGCCCGTCTGGTTGAACCTCTCCATTCTTGCATCCTTGGGAATTGGTGTTTGGTGGGCGGGCGCGGACGAAGAACGGATGCGCCTTTTATGCGGCGGCGTCCTTGTCGGTGGTTTTCTGCAGGCGATCGTGCCGGCGGGCGTTTTGTGGCAGGAAGGGTGGCGTCCTTCATTTGATCTTAAAATCGATGACCGCGTCCGGGAAATTGTACGCTTGATGGCACCGACGTTGATCGGATCGGCGATTTATCTGATCAATATCGCGGTCTCACGCTTCATCGGGCTTTCGCTTAATGATCAGGCGGTGTCCGTGCTGAATTGGGCGACGCGCGTCATGGAGCTGCCGATCGGTGTGTTTGCCGCGGCGATTTCCCAGGTGGTTTTTCCGCTGATCTCACGTCATGCCGCACGCGGGGATTGGGCGCAGCTGGGCAAGGATTATCACAAAGGGTTGAGGCTCGTGCTGGTGGTCAACGTGCCCGCGGCGATCGGCCTCGCGTTGCTCAGTGAGCCGATTGTGAGACTGCTTTTTCAACGCGGGGAATTTCACGCCAGCGATACGACATTGATGGCGCCGATTCTCGCGGTCTACGCGCTCGGTCTGCCTTTTCTTTCGTTTACGAGTGTGGCGCTGCGTGGCTTTTATGCGCTCAAGGACACGGCCACACCGGTGCGCGCCGCGGTGCTCAGCTTTATCGCCAACCTGGTGTTCAGCGTCCTGTTGATGCATTGGTTTTCCACAGTCGGGCTCGCGCTGGCCAGCAATCTTTCCGTGCTGGTGCAGGCGTGGTTTTTGCAAACGCGACTCACGCGAAAACTCAATGGGTTGGGTTTTTCGCCGCTGTTGCCGAGTCTGGGGAAAATATTGTTGGCCACGTGCCTCATGGGCGCGGCGGTATGGGGGGGACTGAAACTCGCAGCCCAATTTTCCATGACCGGAAAAGCGCACGACTTGGTGGTCGTGGTGGGATTGATTCCCGCGGCCTGTGCCATCTATGGGGCGCTATTGTGGCTTTTGAAAATTGAAGGCCGTGAAGATTTGGAAGTGATGTTTGCCAAACTCAGCAGTCGCTTGAAACGCAAATGAGCCGTGGGGACGACATCCGGGTGATCCACAACGCTGCCCAAAACTGCTACGAGGCAGTCGTGCAGAAACAGCGCTGTGTCGCGGAATATGTGATGAAGGATGGGCGAATGATTTTCACCCACACATTTGTGCCCCCGGAATTACGCGGACAGGGGATTGCAGAGCGAATCGTTCGTTTCGCGCTCGATGATGCCCGGTCGAAAGGGCTGAAGGTGACGCCAGCTTGCTCATACGTTGCCCGGTTTATCGACCGTCATCGCGAATATCGGGATTTGGTGGCTTAGGATCGATGCAATGGGGTGGGCGTCGGTTTCCATACCGACGCTTCGGCGCGCTTGGGCGTCCCCCGTCGCCGGTATGCCCCCACGACGGGCTCGGGGTCCTGAGCTTGTCGAACGGAGAACCCGGCGACCACCGTTCGGTCGCGAACTCGAGGGAGGATATAACGTCCGACTGAATGGATTTTTGGTTTGGAGTTCGGCCGGATCGCACACTATGGACGCAAAAAAACCGCAGCTTTTGGCTGCGGTTAGAAATGAAGGGAAAGGAGTTTTAAACTCAGGCTTTCTGCACGAGGCCGGCCTTGATGGCTTTGACCGAAACCCACATGCGCTTGGAGCTGCCGTTTGGCAACTTGACCTTGATCCACTGCAAATTGGGGCGGAACAAGCGGGTGGTCAGGCTGGTGATGTGTGTACCGATGCCGCCACTCTTCTTGGACTGACCTTTACGGTTGATGATCTTGCCCTTGGTCGGGCGTTTACCGGTGATTGCGCAAATTCGTGCCATGGTGTTTCTTGAGTTGAAGGGTCGGAGTAAAGGATCGATCGCCCTCTTAGCAAGGGAAATTTAGTTTTCCCGCAAAGTTCGTTTTACCTGCGTAAAGCATGGAGGGCTTGGAACTTCTGGCCCATGTTGGCGGGGTGTAAAAGCTGAATAAGCATGCGTTTGCGCGGACTAAAACTGCTGGCCTCCGCCTTTGTGATCGCTGCGAGGGCGTCGGACGCATGATGCATGAAAAACTTCTCCTGTGAATCCACGCGAGGTTCGCCAAAACCGGCCCGCACCAGCCCGTCTTCGAGCCAGTCCCAGCAAATATGGCAGGTCAAATCCTGCTTGCCCGGCCGGGCTAGCAGATCGCCGCCCATTTTCTGGCGATGATAGGTTCGGCCAGTGCCGGCGGGGGCGTGTTCCGCTAGTTCTTCCCAGAATTTGCCATAGTCGAACGCGATAAAAAGACCGCGCCAGTCTTGTCCTGCTCCGACCAGCCGCTCCAGCATGGGAATCGTGCGCAGCGGCAAGTCGATGTGATAATTCTCCTCGGCCGTTTTGGGGAGGCGATCCACGTTGGCGGCAACCTCGCCGGTCAGCTCCGGGAGTTCGATTTCGCGCAGATGGCGTCCGTGCAGGACCACCCCGAGTTCCCGCCAGCGGCCCTCGCGCCACACGACGCGATGGAAAGGCTGCGCGTCGAATAGTTCGTTGGAAAAAAGCACCGCCTTAGGTGGAATGACGAAAGGTTGCCCGAGCGAAATCGTTTGGTAGCCGGCGAATGGATGAGAGACGTCGCGAAGAATTCCGCCGCCCGGTTCGGCACCGACTTCGACAAAAATATAGTCCGCCGGAATTGCGGGCGAAAGCAGTTTGACCGCTGCGGCAGCTACTAATTCCCCAAACACGGGGCTGAACGTGGTTGCCGTGAAGAAATCCGCCTTTTCGTCGCGTCCCACGCGTTTAAAATCCCGGGTGTAATATCCGGCGGTTGGATGATACATCGCGAGTTCCATGAACCGTGCGAACGACACGCCATCGGTCGCGCCCGGCTCTGTAGCAAAAATCTCAAAAAAATCGGAAGAGGAACCCATTTGCCAACTTAAGCATTTGTGCCCACTGAAAGCCATGACCAAACCATGATTTGTGGTGATCTTTGCCTTGTGCTGAGGCCCGAAGCGTTTCCTCTTTCATTTAGTTCATGCTCAAACGATTTTTTGTTATTCTTGTTGCCGCGGTCGCTGGCTACGGTGTCGCGCAATTCGCCTCCCATTCAGGGGCGCCCAGCTGGTGGCCGGACCGCGAACGCGACAGGAACGTGCGCTATTTTCGGGAAGTGATGCAGTTAGTGAAGGAAAATTATGTCGGCGATACTCCGGCGGGTTACAACGACCTGACCCGGGCGGCATTATCCGGCATGGTGAGTACGCTCGATCCTCATTCCGAATTCATGCGGGCGGATGAGTTCGAGGAAACCGAGGAAGAGCTGAGCAACGCGTTTGGCGGTGTCGGCATGCAAGTGGAGCAGCGCGATGGGCAGGTCTTCGTCGTGTCTCCGATTGCGGGTACTCCGGCGGAACGGGCCGGTATGCGTCGTGGCGACCGGATCCTCAAGATCGATGGCAAGGCGCTCGAAAATCCCACCGTCGAGAAAACCGTGAAATTGGTGCGAGGCGAACCCGACACCGAGGTGATCATCACCGTCTACCGGCCAAGTCAGAACCGGACGATTGATTTCAAAATGAAGCGCGAACGAATCCGGCTCGAGAGCGTGCTCAATGTCAGCCTCACCGCCGGTGGGATCGGCTACCTTCAAATTACGCAATTCAGCGAACGTACGGGCGAGGAATTTTCCGACGCATTGAAGAACCTTGAGAAAAAAGGCATGAAGGCGCTGGTGATCGATCTGCGCAACAACCCTGGTGGATTGCTCGACGCCGCGGTGGACGTCTGCAACCAGTTTTTCGACAAGGATGAGCTCATTGTGTATACGCAGGGTCGGACATTGGAGAGCCGGGAAAATTTCCGCGCCAAAGGGGAACATGCGCGACGGACTTATCCGATCGCGATCCTGGTCAATGGCGGTACCGCGAGCGCGGCTGAAATCGTTTCCGGCGCGATGAAGGACACCCGACGTGCGGTCATTGTGGGCGAAAAAACTTTTGGCAAGGGATCCGTGCAGAGCGTGCTCGAGCTTCAGGATGGTGAGGGGCTGCGTCTGACAACTGCGCGTTATTATACGCCGAGTGGCGTAACGATTCACGAGAAAGGCATCCTGCCGCAGGTGGAATTGGAGATGTCGTCAGACGACGACGGCAAGATCCGCTTGCAGCAGTCGCGTCCCGACCTCACCGCGCCCACCGAATTCAGTGAACGATTCGGTTTCCAACGAATCGACGACGCCCAGCTCGACGTGGCGGAAGAGGTACTCACGGGCGTTCTCGCGACGCGGGAAACGAAAAATTAGCCCGCGCGTCGTTTGGACGAATGATTCTCTCTCTCGAAAGTTCCTGCGACGAGACCGCGCTCGCGTTATTCGATCCCGCCAAAGGCCTCGTCGGGGAGTGGATCCACAGCCAGATCGCTTTGCATGAAACCTATGGCGGAGTGGTTCCGGATCTCGCGAGTCGCGAACATCTCCAACATTTCGCGCCCTTGCTTGGTCGCGCGCTACCGCTCGTCCCATCCGGCGGGATCAGCCGGATTGCAGTGACGAATGGGCCGGGCCTGGCCGCCTGCCTCGCGATGGGGCTTTCGGTGGCCAAGAGTCTGGCGCTGGCGTGGAATATTCCCGTGGTCGGAGTGAATCACCTGCGTGCTCATGCGTTTTCGCCGTTTATTGGTTTGCATGCCGCGAATCCCGGGGGTTTTGGCGCGGCTATTTCGAGTCTGCTTCCGCACCTGGGTTTGCTGGTATCGGGAGGCAACACCGCGCTGTTCTCGATCGATGCGCAACGCACCATTCGATTGCTCGCGTCCACGATGGATGACGCGGCGGGCGAAGCCCTCGACAAAGGCGCGAAGCTGCTTGGCCTTGGCTATCCAGGAGGTCCCCAAGTGGAGAAACTGGCGCGCGAAGGGAATTCCGGGGCCTTTGCTTTTCCGAAGGCGGTCGCGCAACGTTCGTCGCTGGAGTTTAGTTTTTCCGGTCTGAAAACCAGTTTGCGTTATCAACTCGAAAAACTTGCTCCGTCCGTGATCGAAAATCGCCGCGCCGATCTTTGCGCCAGTTATCAAAAGGCGGTTTTCGAATCACTGGTGCGAAAATCGCGGCTCGCGCTGGAGCGCGGATTTTACCGGAGTTTTGGACTTTCGGGTGGAGTGGCGAACAACCGGATTCTTCAGGGCGAACTCGAAAATGTGGCGCGTGATTACTCGGTGAGTTTTCATCGAGCCCTGCCGCAGCACACCGGCGACAACGCGGGCATGATTGCATTCGCCGCGTGGATCGAGCGCGAAGCAGGCGGCGTCAAGGACAACGGCTTCGCCTTGGAGATCGAGCCGAGTTTGCCGCTGGCGCAGAGCTAGCCGCGGTCCGGGGTAGGGCGGATTATCCCTAATCCGCCGGGCTTGGATGCATGCGCACGTCCTGACGGCGCATTAGGGATAATAATGCGCCCTACCTTCAGAGATTTTGAGATGCTTACTTTGTTGGCGCGCCTTTGAGTTTATCCCGCAGATACGGCGCGGTCGGGCTCTGCTTTACTTTCAATAAACCGCCGAGCGTACCTTGATACATGATTTTTCCTCCAGCAGGACCGCCGCTTGGGCCGACCTCAACGATATAATCAGCTTCAGCGAGCAGATCCAAATGATGCTCGATCACCACGACCGTATGACCTTGTTCCACGAGACTGTGCAGGACGCGGATCAGTTTTTCGCAATCGCTCAAGTGGAGACCGATGGTCGGTTCCTCAAGGAGGTACAGATTTTGAATCGCAATACCGCGCGAGCGTTCCTTGTACGACTGGAGGCCTTTCGTCAATTCGGTCACCAGTTTCAGCCGTTGGGCTTCGCCGCCTGATAGCGACGGACTAGTCTGACCAAGTGTCAGGTAACCGAGGCCACAATCGATCATGAGTTTGCACACCTGCGAGAGCTGCGAATGGAAATCGAAGAATACGGCCGCCTCGTCGAACGAAAGCTTCAGCACTTCGCCAATGGTTTTATTTTTCCAGGTGATATCGGACAACTCCGCGCTGTAGCGCGAGCCGCCGCAATTATCGCACGGCAGATAAGAGTCGGGCATAAACGCCATTTCCAATTTGATGCGTCCCGCCCCGGAGCACACCTCGCAGCGTCCCCCGGTGGTATTGAACGAAAAGCGGCTGGCGCTGTACCCGCGCATTTTCGATTCGGGCAACGACGCGAAGAACTGCCGGATCAAATCGAAAATCCCGAGATAGGTCGCCGGCGTGGAGCGCGGCGTTTTTCCGATGGGAGATTGATCTACTTCGACGACCGACTTGAACCCACTCGCGCCCACCAGCTGCTCGAATGGCGGCTTGGACGAAAGTTCTTCGCTCTCGAAGGCCGAACGTTTGAGGAAATCCCGTCCGCTGAGGTTGGCTTTCTTCTGCTTGATGGCATAGCTGACCGCGGGATGCAGCACATCGCGAAAGAGCGTGGATTTTCCCGCACCGCTCGGACCGCAAACCATGATTAACCGGCCCTTAGGAATTTTGAGGGTTTGATTTTCCAGATTCCGGTAATTTACCCCCGATAATTCAAGCCAGTCGGTATTTTTTGGACTTTGGCCCTTGGCTTTTGGGATTTCCCTGTACGCTCCTCGCAACGGATGAGGAATTCCCTTATCCAAATAGAGCCCAGTCAAGGAAGCGGCATTTTGCCGAAGATGTGCTGGAGTGTCATTGGCGAGAAGCGTGCCGCCGTGAATGCCGGCGCCCGGCCCGAGATCGATGATACGATCGGCACGCTCCATCAGCACGTCGTCGTGTTCGACGACGAGAACCGTGTTTCCTTTGTCTCGCAGCGTGAGCAAGGTTTCGATCAACCGGTCGTTGTCGCGCGCGTGCAATCCGATCGAGGGTTCGTCGAGCACATAGAGTACGCCAGAGAGGTTCGAGCCGAGCTGGGCGGCGAGACGAATTCGCTGAGCCTCGCCACCGGAAAGAGTCTCGGTTGAGCGATCCATCTGCAAGTAGTCGAGCCCAACCTGGTCGAGGAAACGCAACCGTTCCTGAATCTGCGGAATGATATCCTGCGTGATCAACTTGCCGCGACTGTCGAGCACGAGCAGCCGTAAACGCGCGAGCAGATCCTCGGGCGTCAGGCGAACCAGATCGGGGAGCGAAATGAATTCATTTTTTCGCAGGGGCAGCTTCACGGCGCGGGCGATTCGATTCAGTCGTTCACCGTGACAGGTCGGGCAAACTTTTCCGTCGGTGGATAATTCGTCGGCATCGACCGTGCGTAAGGCGTCAACCACTTCGTCCGAGCGTTCCTCGTCTTCGTCTGGATTTAGCATCCAATCATAAATGCGGCCGTGACCGCGACAGGTCGGACACCAGCCTTTCGGCGAATTGAACGAGAAATATTTCGGGTCGAGTTCGGGAAATGATTCGCCGGTTTCGATGTCGGTACGCGTGGTGGAAAACCACGACAGCACCTCGTTCGTGGGTGTCAGGAGAAAACACGCGCCTTTGCCCAGCTTCAGCGCCAGCGTGAGCGCGGCGGAGATTTCCTTGGCCGGTTTACCCTTCAGGTCCGAGACGACGACTTCGATGTCGTGCTCCTTGTAGCGATCGAGTTTTTCGAAGGTATCGACGCGTACCAGGCGTCCGTCGGTGCGCATTAGCTCATAACCCTGCTTGCCGATCCATTTTGCGATTGGTTCGTGATGTCCCTTGCGCGAGCGAATGAGTGGTGCGCAGAGATAGAGGTGTTTTGCTTTCCGCGCTTTCGGGCTGTTGAGAATTTTTTCCAACAAGGCGCGAAGCCGGCTGGCGGAGAGTGGCGTGACGGGCTTGCCGGTTTCCGGATGATGTTGCACGCCGAGTCGCGCGTAGAGGAGCCGGAGATATTGGGCGACTTCGGTGATGGTCGCCACAGTGGATTTGCGCGAGCCGCGGGTGACGCGTTGCTCAATCGCCACGGTCGGCGGAATACCAGTGAGGCGGTCGATATCGGGGCGCGGCAGCTGTTCGACGAACTGACGTGCGTAGGGCGACATCGATTCCATGAAACGGCGCTGGCCCTCGGCAAAAATGATATCGAAGGCGAGGGTCGATTTTCCTGAGCCGGAAACGCCGGTGACGACGGACAACTGCCGATGCGGAATCGTCAGCGAAATATTTTTAAGGTTGTTTTCGCGTGCGCCAATCAACGTGAGCTCGCTGCTGCCAGAGGTAAGACTGTTCCGATAAGGTGCGGGATCTTCGGCGGCGGCGAGTTGGTCCGCGGAATAATTGGTGGCGTATTCCGACATTGCCGCACGCAGAAATGGGGAGGTGGCGGTGTCGGCTTTCGCGATTTTCTCCGGTGCTCCTTCGGCAACTACCCGGCCACCGTTTGCCCCCGCCTCGGGTCCGATCTCAAGGATCCAGTCGCAGGACTTCAACACATCGAGATTGTGCTCAATCACAATGATGCTGTGGCCCCGATCGACGATGCGCTGCAGCACACCGAGCAGGCGCTTCACGTCGTGCCGGTGCAATCCCGTCGTGGGTTCATCAAGCAACAACAGTGCAGCGTCGGTCGCGCCAGTGGGTTCGTCGGTAAAATCGCTGAGATAGCGGACAAGTTTCAGTCGTTGCGATTCACCGCCGGACAGCGTGTTTAATGGCTGTCCCAGAGTGAGGTAACCGACCCCAACTTCATCTAGCGCCGCGAGCCGGCGTCGGATTTCGGGATGAGCGTCAAAGAGCGCGAGCGAATCCACAATCGTTGTGGCAAGCAGATCGGCGATGGATTTTTTATTCCAGCTGATGGCAAGCACCTCGGGTTTGAAACGTTTTCCCTCACACACCGGGCAGGGAATAAACACGTCGGACAGGAACTGCATTTCCACGCGCTCGCTGCCCAAGCCCTGGCAGTTGTCGCAGCGACCGTCGCCACTGTTGAATGAAAAACTGGACGCATTGAATCCTGCCTCCTGAGCCGCAGGAACTTTGGCGTACAACTCGCGAATCAATTCCCACGCTTCGCAGTAAAGCGCTGGGTTCGATCGCGGCGTGCGGCTGAGAGGGGACTGATCAACGAGGACGACTTCGGAAAAATTGAGATCAGATGTAACCGACTCGATGGGCGCGGGGTCGTCGGTGACGAGGTTGCGTTGCGTGAGCAAGCCCTGGCAAATGACGTTGTCGAGCAAGGTCGATTTTCCCGACCCGGAAACGCCCGACAGGCACACGAGCCGCTGAAGCGGGATGCGGAATGATAAGTTTTGGATATTATGCTTCGATGCGTTTTTGAAATGCAGCCATTTTTCCGGCGCGGGCCGACGGTCCGCGAGGGCGTCGATGCGTTGACGTCCGGAAAAATATGAGCCGGTAATGCTTCGCGAAGAACGCAGCATTTTTGATACGGAGCCTTCAAAAACAATTTCGCCGCCGCGTGCGCCCGGTTCAGGACCGACTTCGATGACGTGGTCGGCGGCGCGGATCATGGCCTCATCATGTTCGACGACGACGACCGTGTTTCCCGTATCGGTGAGCGTACGAATGATGCCGAGGAGACGATCGATGTCGCGTGGATGAAGGCCGACGGAAGGTTCATCGAGTACGAACAGGGTGTCGACCAGCGACGTGCCAAGGCAGGAGGTGAGGTTGACGCGTTGAACCTCCCCGCCCGAAAGTGTGCGTGAGGTTCGGTCGAGGGTGAGATAGCCGAGCCCGACCTGAACGAGGTAGCGCAAGCGCGTGACAATCGAGTCGTAGGCGAGGTCGCGTTGATGATGCGAATGAGCGGTTTCCCGGGGAGGTGGCACGCCATTACCCTGCGTCAGGATTTGTGCGAGAAGGTCGCTGACCGGCAGCTGATAAAGTTGCGGCAAGGTGAAACCGCGCCATTTCCAGCAGAGCGATTCGGGTTGAAGGCGGGCACCACGGCACTCCGGACAGGAATTGTAAGCACGGTAGCGCGAGAGGAAGACCCGCACATGCATCTTGTAGGTCCTGGACTCCAGATAACGGAAAAATCCTTTCAGCCCGTACCAGTACTGTGGCCATTCCTTTCCATTTTCCGCGCCGTAACCGGGTTCACCTTCGACGACGAAAGTTTTTTGTTCAGCGGTGAGATTGACGAAAGGAACGTGCGTGGGAATTCCGACTTTCTTAGCGATCTTAAGGAGGTCGCGCTTGGATTCGCTGAAAACTTCACCCTCAAAGGCTTTGATCGCACCATCATTGATCGACACCGAGTGATCAGGAATCGCGAGTCGGTAATCAATATCGATCACGCGTCCGAAGCCGCGGCATTTCGGACAGGCGCCGAGCGGGGAATTGAAGGAAAACAAACCGGGCGAGGCTGCACGAAAGGTGCGGCCCGTTTTTGGCGAATGAAGCCCGCGTGAGTAATGACCGGCCGTCGCGAGATCACTCGCGGCAAACAGATGCACTTCGCCGTTGCCGAAATGCATGGCGTTTTCCGTCGCTTCCAAAAACCGGGTTTTGTTGTCCGCGGTGACGGTGATGCGATCTTGAACGACGTAGACAAAGGTCGCGTGTTTCAGTGCGGCATCCGGCTTCGCCGCCAGCAGTTCGTCGAGCTTGGCGACCGACAACGTTTCGTTTTTGGCGGGTGCGAGGATGCGCGTATAACCTTGTCCTTTGATGCTGGAGAGAATCTCAGTCCATTGAAGGTTGGCAGGTTTTGTGATTCGAAAACAAAGGAGAAGCGTATCGCCCGGATGAGCCGCGTGCGTTTTTCCCCAGATGGTTTGCGGGTTGTCGTCATCGACTTTTTCGCCGGTCGCGGGATCAAAACAATCCGCGACATGACTGAACCACACTTTGGCAAAATCGGTCAGCTCCGTCATTGTGCCCACCGTGGAGCGCGAGGTTTTGACGGTGTTGGATTGTTCGATCGCGATCGAGGGGCGGATGTTTTCCACCGAGTCGACCTTCGGCTTGTCGAGCAGGTCGAGGAACTGACGCGTGTAAGCCGAAAATGTCTCCACGTAACGCCGTTGTCCTTCCGCATGCAGTGTGTCGAAAACCAGCGACGATTTTCCCGCCCCGCTAAGTCCGGTGACCACGATATACCGACCGAGGGGGATATCGAGATTGAAGCCTTTGAGGTTGTTTTGCCGAACGCCGCGCAGACGGATGGCTTCGGGGGCAGAGCTGGGTAGATTGGACACTGCTCGCAGCAAAGGGAGGAATCGAGTGAATGCAAATCCCGGCCGGTACGGGTCCGTGTCTCCTGACATAACGTTGTCAGGACCGGGTGTTTCAAAAGATAGGGCCCGTGATCCTTAACGCGCCGTCAGGATGCACGCAGCCTTCCGAGCCCGGCGGAACCAAACGATTCAGTTGGGTGGGCGTCGGTTTCCATACCGACGCTTCGGCGCCTGCCTTTTGCGAATCGTTTATTTTGCAGAATCGCGGTTAACTTTTCGTATGTTCCCGGAAAAGCCGGAGGTGGGCTTCGACTTGGTGCTCGGGTACGAAATGCGCCTGGGCATGACGCCGGGCGTGTTCGGAGAAACGCCGCCGTTGAGCGGGTTCGCGAATCAGGCGATCCAAGGCGGCAATGAAACCAGGTTGATCCTGGTTGGCGATCAGGCTACCCGAGCGACCCGGTTCAAAGCACTCCCCAACGCCGACGATGTTGTAAGCAACGGCGGGCAGGCCATGCAGCTGGGCTTCGATCAGGAAATTCGAAAGCGATTCACTTTGCGACGCCAGTACTGCGATGTCGGCAGCAAGGTAAAGAGGCGCGGGATCGGATTGGTATCCGAGAAATTTCACGCGTGAGCCGATGCCTAAATCGTGCGCCAGACGCTCGCATTTTTTTTGCGTGGGACCTTCGCCCGCGAGCCAGAGTTGCCAGTCGAGATAACCCGGCAGCTTTGAGCAAATTTCAATCAGCTCACGCTGATTTTTCTCTGGCCGGAACATCGCGACGTTGAGCAATACCACGGTGGTCTGATTGACGCCGTGGACGCGGCGCAACGAGATGTTTCGCGGCGTGTCTTCGTCGGAAAAGCGCAGCACCGGATTGTGGATCACCGTCACCTTGGGCGAGGGAATGTCGTAGACATCGGTGAGCACGCGTTTAGCCACGTGACTGTTGGCGACGATGTGCCGGCATAACCGCAGCGAACGAACAAACAGATACGGGAGGATTTTTCCCGTGCGCATTGTGCAAATCACCGCAGCCTTCGGTACGCGTCGGGCGATAAAACCCGCGTAGCAGTTTGCCATGCGTCCCATGCAGAGCACGAGCTGGGGGGCGGCGTCTTCGGCCGCGCGCAGCAAGCCGGGCGCAAACCAGTCGAGGCCAGTGTCGAATGACTGAAGCGATCGAAAGGCGAAAGGCTGTTGCTCCGCATCCAGTTCCAACGCGCCTCGGGGGCGAAAGGTCAGGAGGGTCACCTCATGGCCCACCTTGGCAAAAGCGGTAGCCATGAAGACGGATTGGCGCTCGGTGCCACCACTGCGAAGATAGTCCTGGACGATAAGAATTTTCATTGCTCCGCGTGTTTACGCGGCAAAAGTCCCTTTAATCATTCAATGAACAACGGATTCGTCAATATGCTGGTGCGATGGCTGATTCTGGCGCTCGGCGTCACGTTGAGCGCGAAGATTGTGCCCGGGATTAGCTATGACACAGGAACCACGCTGTTGGTCGTGGTGCTGCTGCTCAGTTTTTTTAACGCGGTGCTTAAGCCGCTGCTGTTGCTTTTCACTCTGCCGTTTATCGTCTTAACCCTCGGAATCGGCATCTGGATCATCAACGCGATCCTCTTTTATTTCGTGGGCCGGCTCGTGGACGGATTTCATGTCGCCACCTTTGGCGCGGCGCTGCTGGGCGCACTGATTGTGAGCCTGACTAATATCATTCTGAACAAAATCCTGACTCCGCCCCGTCCTCCGGGTCCGCCGGGTTCATCAGGTCGCGCGGGATCCCCCAAACGGGACGATGTAATCGACATTTAGCGGCTGGCTTATGTCTGGGAGGTGACGGAGTTTCCGTTTGACGGACAGGGTGGGGAAGGCGACTTTGGCGGCCAAATTACTCAAATTATGTCCGATACGATTTACGATCTGGTGGTCATTGGTGGCGGTCCGGCAGGCTACGTAGGCGCGATTCGCGCCGGCCAGCTTGGCAAGAAAGTGGCTGTGATCGAAATGGAACGCGCCGGTGGCACCTGTCTTAACTGGGGTTGCATTCCCACCAAGGCATTGCTGAAAAGCGCGGAACTCTATCGGACGTTTCAGAAAGCCGAATCGTATGGTCTCTCGGTGACCGGCGCGGGTTTCGATTTTCAGAAAGTAGTCGAGCGTTCACGCGGTGTTTCGAATCAGATGGCGAAGGGTGTGGAATTTTTGTTTAAGAAAAACAAAGTCGATTATTTTACGGGCAAGGCGCAGGTCGTCGTTCCCGGAATGGTTGAAATCACCGAGGGCGAAAACAAAGGAAAATTTTTCCGCACGAAAAACATCCTTCTCGCCACGGGTCAGAAAGCAAAAGCGCTGCCCGGTCTGCCGGTCGACGGTACGCGCGTGATGACTTCGCGTGAAGCACTGGTGGCCAAAGCGCCGCCAAAGACGATGGCGATCATTGGCGCGGGCGCGATCGGTGTGGAGTTTGCCTATTTCTTCAATGCCTTCGGCACCAAGGTCACGTTGATCGAAATGCTGCCGCAGGTTTTGCCCGTCGAAGACGAGGAAGTGGCCAAGGTGCTTCAGCGCAGTTTCGAAAAACAAGGCATCGCGATCCACACTGGCACCAAGAGTGAGAATATCCGTGTGGGCGAGAAGAGCGTGAAACTCGATCTTGTGAAGGACGGTGCCAAGACGGAATTGGAAGTGGAGACCGTGCTGGTTGCGATCGGCATTACATCGGCGCTCGAGGGTCTGTTCTCTGCGAAAGTTAAAATCGATCTCGATCGCGGCTTCGTGAAGGTCGGTAACGATTATCAAACCAGCACACCTGGCATTTATGCGGCGGGCGATATTCAAGGTCCGCCCTGGCTGGCGCACGTCGCCTCGTTCCGGGCGATCCAAGCCGTGGAAGGCATGTTCGGTCACAGCAAACCGAAGCTGGTCGGCAATTTCCCTGGTTGTACCTACTGCCAGCCACAAGTGGCGAGCACTGGCCTGACCGAGAAAGCAGCGAAGGAAAAGAAGCTCGATTATAAGGTCGGCAAATTCCCGTTCACGGCGGTTGGCAAGGCGGTCGCCGCTGGCGATACCGAAGGTTTTGTGAAGGTGATCGCTGATTCAAAGACGGGCGAGATCCTCGGCGTGCATATCATCGGCAACGAAGCGACCGAGTTGATTGCCGAATACGGGCTGGCGATGAATCTCGAGGCGACCGTGGACGAAATTCACGATTCAATTCATGCGCACCCGACGCTTTCGGAAGCGCTTGGCGAAGCGGCGCTGGCGGTCTTGGGGAAGGCGATTCATATCTGATCGACCAAGGAGGCTGGGTATAGGGTGGAGCGAGCCATCCGGGCGCGCTGAGTGTCGCATGGAAGCGGGTAGGGCGCGTTATCCACTGCTGTCCGGTTAAGAGCGGAGAAGAGCTTTGTTAGTGACGGAAAGAGAGGGATCTAAGATGCGGAAGGGGTGTGAGCGGTTTGGCGCTGACAAGCATTGAGGAAGGG
>Ga0307508_10001636_pt1 | contig 24953 bp, 26 predicted proteins | sample 9_EM_MG_FD_203089 | JGI IMG/M metagenome (GOLD analysis project Ga0307508, IMG submission 203089) | Populus trichocarpa ectomycorrhiza microbial communities from riparian zone in the Pacific Northwest, United States - 9_EM | ecosystem: Host-associated > Plants > Roots > Unclassified | place... | reverse complement strand
GCTGAATGTCGCCCCCCCCCCCCCCCCCCCAACCGACCGTGAGTTGGTGACAAGAGTGGCTATTTCAGTCGTCATTTTTCCTGGCTTTCGGGGGTGGAGGCCGATTGTCTCTCTATCTTCACGTTGTGTTGCAGTTTGATCCCAGCCATTCGTCCGCTGCCTCTGGAAGCGCTAACATCCTTTCCATAAAGAGACACAATAATAGGTTATCTTGTCTGCCTCCCCTTCAATCAGTCAATCCGGCGTCTCGAACTGAGCACCACCAGCAAGCATGGCGCGGTCTCGGAAAATCCCTCGGTATGCAGTGCAGCGGAGGACAGGGATAGCAGATAACTATGTAGAGCGAGCTTCGGATATCGGGGTTCGGTAGTTGGGTTTCGGAAGTTGGGGTTTCGGAGGTCGGGCTTCGGAAGTGGGGAGCTTACAGAGAACCAATAGTTTTTAGCAGGGGTTCGGTTTCTTCTGCTCGTTGAATGACCGACTACATACTCCAACTCTTAGACAAACCGTGCTGATCGAAACAATGCTACAGGGCATCTTGTCTTCAGACCTTCGCGTGCCGAAACTCCCTGCAGCCGCGTGTAGACCACAGCCATTTTTGCCTTTATCCGAATGAATTGGAATGGATTTGTAGATATGGCACGAGAGTGCGGTGGGGGAAAGACTTTTCCCTCGAATTTCGAATTGACACCACTGACTGCGAGCGGCTTATGGCGGCTGCGACTCCTTGTATACTGCGGTCATTTTTTGCCCTTAGCCAATAGAATTGGAGTAGATTTGGTTGAGTTATGGCCGGATATGTGAAGTTCTTCACATAAGTGCATGGGCCACGAGATATCACTCGATGCTAAGCCATCTACAAGAGAATTTCTCCCTGGTCTTGGCATTCTCTTATATAAAGCGCCGACTGTAGTTATGGAGTACATACTAGATGGTCGGGAAGAGAGAATCCGGCCACAGGGCATTTCTGTTTTGGCTGTGGTTTAGCTGTATGTGCAATTTACATGATGACGAGTGAGTAAAGTACTTTTGATGTCTCTTCCCGACAACCTTGAGTAGAGTACTCCTACCAAGGGTCCTGGTCGCTCCATTGGTAGCTCCGTCACAGTTTCGACGTAGTAGCAATTGCTCCCAGGGAATCAAGGTGCCTCATGTGCAGTCTCTGTGCTGACAGTTTTGGCGTGGGGTTTTTCCATACATACCTACCCCGGTAAATTTAGATGATGACCTGCAAAGATCGAGTGCCTTCAGCCGCTGATGATGATGATGATGATTCATTAATCGTGTGCGACCCTTTTTTGGATCATGACGATATTATATACAGTCCTTTCCTGTTCACCGTCCGCTGTGACCTCGAACAGTCCGCCAGCGGCTCGCGGCAACTCCCCCTGCCCCCGCCTGGCCTGTCCCATAACGAACTGAAAAACGAGAGATAACATCGGAAACGACCGTGCCAACTAACGGAGCCCCAAGTTCACGCCCACCCGTCTGCTGTACTCACTCTGCTTCCCCTGCTCCTCCCTCCTCTGCTTCTTTGATCTCGCCCGGCTTCGGTGGTACTGCGCGCGGTCCCACCATACTTCCCACCTTCGTGGTTCGCAAGAAGTCTAGAATCGCGCTGGTGCACCGCTCATCTGCGAACAGGTCCTGGATCGTGAACCTTCAGCCGCTGATGATGATGATGATGATGATTCATTAATCGCATGCGACCCTCTTGGATCATGGCGATATTATATACAGTCCTTTCCTGTTCACCGTCCACCGCGACCTCTCACAGTCCGCCGGTGGCCCGTGGCAACTCCCCCTGCCCCCGCCTGGCCTGTCCCAAGAAGAAAGAAAGAAAGAAAGAACGTAAAGAAAAACAGAAGCGACCGTATGAAAGAAAGTTCTGCCCAAGGAAAGGCCCGTTCTCACTCCTCCTCGTCCCCTATTTCCTCCCCTTCCCCCCCTTCCTCGTCCTGACCCTGCCCTGGCCGCGGTCCTCGAGGACCCGTCCGAACTCCCACCCTCGTGGTTCGTAGGAAATCCAGTACTGCTCGGGTGCATCACTCATCCGCTAACAGGTCTCGGATCTTATGACGATTCTTCCCTTTTCCTGTCTCCTTTCGTACTTCTGCCCACAGAATCTTCTGCTGCATCTTCCAGCGCCCACAGTGCTTGAACAAGTGCTCTCGTGTCTGCACTCTGTACTTGCACCATCCGCACTCTGCCGTGTCCGCGTTCCTCGTCCATTCCAGGTACTGCCCCGTCCGGCAGTGGCCCGTTCTGATCTGGTGAAAACGGCCCGCCAGCCGCTTGGGGGCTCGCTCCACCTCTTTGCTCGTCCGCTTCGACATCCTGTACTTTCTCCCCTTCACTCTCTCTTTCACTCATTCTTGCGCTTCCGCCCACTTCTTCTCTGATATCTCCCTTTTCAGGTTGGCTAGGGATCTGGGAGGGGGCATCCGCCGAGCCCCATACCTGTCCCCATGCTTCAGCCACTCCACGCCCCTCGCATCTGGTTCCCCGGCTGCCTGCTTTGCTCCCTCGTCTGACTTCTCGTTACCCTCTACCCCACTGTGCGCTGGACACCATCTCATCTCAATGCGGATGGCCGGCCGCGCTTTCCTCAGCTCCGCTATCCATTTCCTGGCTAGGATCGCATATTTCTGGCCTGGGCCGGGCTCGTCTGTCATCATTCTTTCGATTGCCGCCTGCGCGTCTGTGAAGATGGTGACCCTCTCTGGGGTGATCCGCCTTCGCGCTGCTGTTTCCAGTGCTCTTGCTATGGCTGCGCATTCCGCGTCATAGGCCTCCTGATTGTAGCCCATATGCGTCTTGACACTTGCCCATTTCGTGCCGTTCTTCCAGGTGACTGCATACCCTGTGGCCCCGCTATCGATTCTCGAGCCGTCTGTGAATAGGGTGAGCCCTGGTCTGTCTCGCTCCGCTTCCTCCTTCGCTCCTTTCGGTTCCTCTATGATGGTGACTGCCCCTATCTTCTCTGGGACTGCCAGCAGGACTATCTCCTCTGTCCTGCCTGCGTACCCCAGTACCGTCTCGATTCTTCTCCCGATGCCCGATGGCGCTCCCACCACCTGTCTTGCCTGCTCGCCCGCTGGTAGGCCCAGTAGTCGTGCTCCGAATCGTCTCTGCCTGTTCTCCAGTTGCGCGACCGCTGGTCGTAGCCCTGCCTCGCTGGCGAGTGCCCCTTGGTTGGTCGTCCGGAAGCATCCTGTCACCCCCCTTCCTTCTAGGTTGACCAACTTCTGTAGCTCTCCTGCCCCCGAAGCCATACCCTGCTTTCCTTCTCCCCGCCACCACAGCTCACTTCCGTACATCGCCACTGACTGCACACAGGCCGTGACTACCTTCCGGCAGTTGCCTGAGGTCAGTCCCATTTGCCCCATTAGTCTCCGCAGTCTGGCTTGGGCATTCCTTCCCTTCTTCTGCATCGCTCTCCGGTGATCCCTCAGCGTGAGGTGCCCGTCAAGCCAGATTCCCAACCATCTTGTCGCTTCCTTATTGAACGGTATTTCCCAACCTCCTGACTTGATTGTCGCGGTGGGGGTTTTCCTTTTCCTGCTGAAAAGCATTGCTTCGCTCTTTCCGTGATCGAAGGTTACTCCATTCTTGCTCGACCATTCTTCTGCCACCTCTGATGCCCTTGAGAGTTTCTTTGCTACCTCCTCGTCTGTCTTCCCTTCCGCCCACCAGGAGATGTCATCCGCAAACGATAGCGCTTTCACACCCTCGTACCTTTTTTCCACCTCATCAAAGATTCCTGACAGGTATGTAATAAAGAGGATCGGAGCTGCTGGCGAGCCTTGTGGGATGCCTGTTTCCACCTTGTGGGCTTCTCCTTCCTCTCCGTCCAGTACCAGCTTCACCCTCCGGTCTGACATAAAACTTATTGTCCATCGGATCAGGTCTGCTTCGACTCCCAGTTCTTTCAACCTTCTCGCCAGCAATCCTTTGCTCGTGTTGTTGAAGGCTGCTTGCACGTCCATCAGAAGGGTTCCTGCCACCTTCTTTCTTCCCCAGCTTCAGCCGCTGATGATTCGTCCCTGTCTGTTTTGTATTTGAAAAACTAGTGAGTTTTGATGATTGTAAGGTCATGTCGGGTTACCCACCAGATAGAGTTAGCGGCCATGTGATCATGCGGGAACGCAACCTCAGAACCGAAAAAAAAAATGTCTTTCGCACTCGCAGGACCTCGCGAAAACCTTCAATCGCCCGACCCTCGTCCCGCGCAGCAGAGCATTGTCAATATGCCAGTCTCTACCACTGTCAAGCCAAATACCTCTTTCGAAATCCTGAAGCGGGAATCCCTCTTTCAGAACCCGCCGAAAGACAAATCGGCTTTCCCGGCGCTCATTGCTGCAGTTCAGCCCCACATCGATTCGTTCAATGCCGTGACTGAGGAGGGAGGCTTTCTGGATCTGGCGAGGAAGGATATCGGGGTCAAGAGCGTGTTTGACGGGAAGGACGGAAACAGAGGAAACAAGATCTCGTGTAGGTTCGGCCCCGTGGTTGGGCGGTTGCTTGGACTAAGTGCGTGGGGAACAGTGCGCATTGACAAGGTTTACGTTGGAAAGCCAGTCATCAGCTCGCGCGATAAGACTTCGTTGAAAAGAGAGATTTACCCCTCCGAGGTTTGGCTGTCTGTCCGGCGCTGAGTGTTTTGCAATGGCTGATGGAGAATAGGCCAGAGAGAGACATGTCACATATCGAGGGAAACTTACAGTCCGGATTGGATACAAGGTGAACAATGGACCCTGGGGATGGATTGATCGAGAGTGTGGGAACCTTCCGATCATGCTGCGGGTATGTCATTCAATCATCAAGCCGCGATTTGAAGGAGCGCGTCAGCTAACAGGACGGACTAGTCCAACCGGTGCCATCTGGAGAACATGTCACCTTACGAGCTGGTTGAGCACAAGGAAGAGTCCGAGGAGCTCGGTGGATACTTCGTCGTTAACGGTATCGAGAAGATCATTCGGCTACTGATCGTCCAGCGACGAAATCACCCCATGGCGATCATCCGTCCGTCGTTCGCGAAACGAGGAAAGTCCTACTCGCAGTACGGTGTGCAGATCCGAACTGTACGGCCCGATCAGACATCGCAGACCAATGTTCTCCACTACTTGAACGACGGCAACGTCACCTTTCGATTTTCGTGGAGAAAGAACGAGTACTTGGTGCCGGCAGTCATGATCCTCAAGGCGCTGTGTGAGACCAACGACCGGGAAATTTTCGACGGATTGTTGTCCATTCCCGATCGTGAAAACACTTTCCTCACGGACCGTGTGGAATTGTTGTTGAGAACCTACAAGGCGTACCAGCTTTACACGCGAACGGAAACTCTGCAGTATTTGGGAGAGAAGTTTAGGATTGTGATGCGCGTCTCAGCCGACATGACCGATGTTGAGGTTGGGAAGGAGTTTTTGCGCAAGATCGTCCTGGTGAACCTGGAGGATCCTAAGGATAAATTCCGGATGCTTCTCTTTATGATCCGGAAACTTTACGCTTTGGTTGAAGGAAGCTGTCAGCCGGACAATCCTGATGCAGTTCAGCACCAAGAAGTCCTTCTCGGTGGTTTCTTGTACGGCATGATTCTGAAAGAGCGTGTTGATGAGTACCTGGACAACATCATGACCGAGATTCGGAAGCAAGTTGCTCGGGGTAATCTTATCGACTTCAATAACAAAGACCACCGTGTGCGGATACTCTCCAAATTAAATGAGAATATCGGCAACGCTCTGGAATACTTTTTGTCTACCGGAAACCTGGCGTCTCCCAGTGGACTGGACTTGCAGCAGGTGTCTGGATTTACTGTTGTCGCCGAAAAGATCAACTTTTACCGGTTCTTGTCCCACTTCCGAATGGTACATAGAGGTAGTTTCTTCGCTCAGTTGAAGACTACGACAGTCCGACGACTACTACCTGAGAGTTGGGGTAAGTCTCTTCGCTTGCCAAGCTGCCATCAGCGATGTGTTGACAGCAATTCCAGGCTTCCTTTGCCCTGTCCACACTCCCGATGGAAGTCCTTGTGGCCTGCTAAACCACTTTGCGCACAAATGCCGAATCACGACCTCTATTTCCGACACGTCGGCCCTCCGACCGGCTCTTGCCGCCCTCGGTGTCGTTTCGCCGGCCGCCGCTCTCAAACCACCGTCTGCCACATTTTGTATCCAGCTTGATGGTTGTATTGTCGGCTGGTGCTCCGCCAAAGAGGCCCGCGTGGTCGCTGAGACTCTGCGATTCTGGAAGGTTGAAGGATCACACGACATTCCTGTGGATTTGGAGATTGGCTACATTCCTGAGTCTACTGGAGGCCAATATCCCGGTCTCTTCCTCTTCTCCCAGCAAGCGAGAATGGTCCGGCCGGTGAAATACCTTCCCTTGGATAAGGAGGACTTCGTTGGGCCTTTCGAGCAGCCCTACATGTCAATTGCGGTCCGAGACTCCGAGATCGTCGCTGGAGAGAGCACGCACGTCGAGTTTGACCCCACCAATATCCTCTCCATCGTTGCCAACATGACCCCGTTTTCGGACTTCAACCAGTCGCCCAGAAACATGTATCAGTGCCAGATGAGTAAGCAGACCATGGGAACTCCTGGGACAGCCATCCGCCACCGCACCGACAACAAATCGTACAGACTTCAGACCGGCCAGACTCCTGTGGTTCGTTCGCCCCTGTATAACGAATATGGGCTGGACAATTTCCCCAACGGAATTAATGCCATTGTCGCAGTCATCTCCTACACTGGTTATGACATGGACGACGCTATGATAATGAATAAATCAGCACACGAGCGCGGCTTTGGACACGGAACCGTGTACAAGGTAGAGAGGATCGGATGGGAGTCGGGGAACAAGTCTCGGGGCGGCACGAAGTCGGATCGCATTTTTGGTTTCCACAACCCCACGGCTGTTGCAGATCTGGTGAGCGAGATTACCCATAGCCCGGCGGACTGGCCCGAGGACGAGCGCCGAAGGGCATTCCGTAAGATGGGAATGAATGGAGACTGGTTGCAGACTGTCGATGAGGATGGTATGCCTGTTATTGGAAAGAAGGTGAAGAAGGGTGATGCAATCGCGGTCTACCACGAGATCCCTAGTGATCATACTGCAACTGTGGTGCACAGGGCCTTTATCTACAAGGGAGACGAAGAAGCCTATGTTGAAGAAGTGCGATTACTACGTGAGTTGCCTGTATCTCGGCCCCTGAACTATCCGTCACTGACCGGATCGACAGCGAATGAGTCTGCCGACAAGCCGATGCAGCAGTTCTCCGTTAAGTACCGTATCCCCCGGAGCCCCAGTATTGGCGACAAATTCTCCTCCCGCCACGGGCAGAAGGGTGTCTTGTCGCAGAAGTGGCCCGCCACAGACATGCCCTTCACGGAGTCAGGAATGCAGCCAGACATCATCATCAACCCTCACGCTTTCCCATCACGAATGACGATCGGTATGTTTATCGAGTCGCTGGCTGGAAAGTCGGGCGCACTCCACGGTATTGCCCAGGACTGTACTCCGTTCAAGTTCAGCGAGGAGAACACCGCCGGCGACTACTTTGGCGAACAACTTAGAGCCGCCGGATACAACTTTCACGGAAATGAGCCCATGTATTCCGGCATCACGGGCGAAGAGCTCGCTGCGGATATCTACATCGGAGTCGTCTACTACCAGCGCCTGCGCCACATGGTGAACGACAAATACCAGGTGCGAACGACCGGGAAGATCTCCGAGCTGACGCATCAGCCCATCAAGGGAAGGAAGAAGGGAGGAGGCATCCGTGTTGGAGAGATGGAACGTGACTCGCTACTCGCCCACGGATCCGCGTTCCTGTTGCAGGACCGTCTATTCAACTGCTCGGACTACACGCAGACCAGCATCTGCAGGCAGTGCGGCAGCTTCCTGAGCACCATGAGCACCGTCCGCAAGCTCGGGTTTGAAAGCCGGATACGCTGCAGACGGTGTGCGAAGCAAGCGACCGGATTCGAGGACGATGGTGTGGTCTGGGAGGACGGTTTGGGCGGGCGGTTCGTGGGCGGTACCGATACCACCACCGTTGCGGTGCCGTACGTACTCAAGTACTTGGACGTCGAGCTGACGGCCATGGGTATCGCCATGAAATTCAATATCTCGCCTTGATTCGAAGCGTCGAAAACGGGGTGTGGTCGGATAGTGGCTACTGTTAGTACCATCTATGGTCATCTGCGAGCGCACATAAGGGTACACAATAGAGAGCTTATTTTGTGATTGAGAGTTTTTGGCAACCCGTAACACCTGTCCGGGTGCATGTAGTTACAGCTGCCGGCTGCGTGCACAGCTGCCGGCAGCATGTAGTGATGACAACAATGAATCTGCAAATTGGGACGAGACAGCCGGGGTGTGGGTTTTTTGCTCAACCATACTCGCATTCGGCCGATGAAGACAATGGCGGCACTGTAAATAGCCCCAAACACACCCTCACAGAGTCACGGACCAGTGTCCGACCCGTCATATAAGTAAAGCCCTCATCCTGCGCTCCTGGTCTCGACGTGCCACAGCTCCCATCCATGCACTACCTCTACCTACCGCTCGCCGCCCTGGGCGGCTACATGTTCATCTTCTCGACGCTGACAACCGAGCAAGGAGTGCGTCTCGGCGCTCTACTCGAAAAGGGCGCGTTCCTCGACGGAACGCCGGTGCGCCACACATACACGCACGTTCCGATACTGGACGCGGGCCTCAGTTTTCTCGTCGGCTTCTTCTACGAATACATCGACGGCAGCAATCCCGACTCTCGCGAGTTCTCGCTCTACTTCTTCCTCGGCCTGCTAGTTCCGTTTCTCGGCCTGCTAGCGATCGAATCGAGCCGCGGACATGGACGACTGTAAGTATAACTATAGCCAACTTTACCCACTCCCGCTCGCCCCCTCCCCCCCCAGTTTCACACGCACACGCACTCCGATTTGCTGACCGGGAGGGTGCAGTCTCTTCCCGTGGATGGCAGCGATGCAGCTGCTCGGGTTCTGCACCGTCTCTCCGCTGTTCTACTTCTACTTCTCTCACAGCGGCGCGGCAGAGGCGCCGGCGACGCCAGCGCTGCCAGCCGCGGGCGCAAGAGCGATCGCGCCGGCGCTCGCGATAGCCGTCATCGCGCCAACGGTGGCGATGTTCGCGGCGGCGGCGCCGCAGCAGCGCCAGGCCGTCATCGCCTTCTGGCAGGGGCTGCCGATATGGTATGCGCTCGGCCACGCGCTGCTGTCCCGCGCGCTGCGGGCGGAGCCGCGTCGCGAGCGCGTCTACGTCAGCCGCGTCTACTCGCTCCTGACGCTCGTCGCCGCCGCCGCCCACGTCCGCCTGCTGCGACACGTCCTCGCCGCCGACCGGCCCTGGAGCGCCGTCGTCGCCGTGTTCTGGCCCGCGCGCGACGTCCGCTCCGTCGCGGATGCGTCGTTGCTGCTGCTGGCCGGCGATTGGGCTATCGGCCTGCTGGCGACAATGGCGTGGGTGGTCGGCCAAGTGTGGCGCGAGATGGACGCTGGCTTCGGGAGGAAGCTCGCGGTGCTGCCGGCGACCGTGCTGGCGTCTGTGTTGCTGGGCCCCGGTGTGGTCTTGGCGGAGTGCTGGAGGTGGAGGGAGGGGCGGTTGAGGGAACGGATGGCAGGGAAGAAGAGGGCATAGTTCGTCTCTACTGTACATCTAGGATTGGTGAGGCCAAGCGTGACGGTGTGAGGCTTGAGGCAGCGCCCATACTGGACAGTGCTTTTCCGGATGGGCAGGTACACTTGCCAGCGCTCGGGCTCTGGTGGTTACTTTCAAAATCAAAATACACACGGTGACTGCCATTGCCCTAATACATACAGTAAATGCTAAAGTACAACCTCAAAACCTCAACCCCCCCCCCCCTCAGCTCCCCAGAAGTTCCTGCTATGTAGTTATGCACAATCATGCCCGCTTCCGTTCACAGTGTCCGTCTATATCAAAACGAGTACCGAAGAAAAGAAAAAGGCACATCCAGATCAAAGAACTCCACGGAAGAAAGGAAAAAAAAACCGGAAAAAAAAAACAGATACATACCGGGCACCCCGACCTGGCATTGCGGGGGCTACCAAGTAATATCGTACAGCTACCAATTCAACGTACCAACTCAACGAAACTCGATAGAATGTGCAGTTTTTACAGCTCGCGGTTATTCTTGTGGTTGACACGCATCGCCGTCTTCTTGCACACCTCGTAGCTTGAGATCTGTGGGGGGTCAGTCGGTCGTTCGATTGTGAGGGAATGGATTGCAGGAGGGGGGGGGACGGATAGCAGGTGACAAACCATGATGGCACAGGCAGGCGCAACCTTCAGCATCCTCGGCGTGCACCCCTTCCACAGACCCTGCAGGCCGCCCTCCCTCCAGATTTCGAGCAGAACCTTGGGCATGCTCATGGCCTTGGCACCGATCTCCTCGCCACGGGCATGGGCGATCTGGCGTCGCGTCTTGCCAACATCGTAGGGGGTGGTAAGAAACGCTGCTACAGCACCGCTCGACGCACCGGCAATGAACGCATCCAAGAATGTACTCTGTGCGTGGGGGTCTTCCTTCCGCCTGGACTGGGCGGAGGGAAGCAGGATGCCAGCGGGGTGGTCGTGCAGAAACGACCACCGAGCTTCGCGGTGGGAGCGAAGACGCTCCTTAACGAACTCGTACCCAAGCCAATACACACCGGAGAAAGGAACGTCGCGCCAGAGCGTCAGACCCAAGCCGCGCCAGAGCGTCAGCGGGCCCTCGGTGCTGACCATCGTGCGGATTCCGTGGAGGGTATCCTGGAACCCGAAGTTGCTCGTGGCTTGGAGGCGGGTCTTGAAGAGTTCCAGTGGTGAGATCACCGAGGCGGCGATAGCGCGCGCGGCAGAGCCAGCTATCAGTGGTGCCGAGACGTCGCCAAGCGCCGAGAACGGCGATGCGTGGGAGGTGCGCAGCCAGTCGTAGCCAGTAAAGTAGATGACATTCGACGGGACGGCCATCACGAGCGTTGGCGATAGTCCACGCCATAGCGACGACAGCCCCTCGTATCGGGCAATCTTGACCAGCCCCTCCCAAGTGCCCGAGAACCGGCGGCTGGACGTTTGCTCGACGATACAGCTGTCCGTAAGCGTCGTGGAGATCGTGGGCGATGCAAGACAAGCCTCGGCCGGGTTGCCGACCCAAAACACTTCCCTACAGCACGCGGTCACGCCCAATTCCGGGGCCGAGAGTGCCGCCGTCGACTGGAACCGTATGGGAGAAAGCGGTAGGTTTTTGGCGCGGCCGAGGGTGTCCGAGGAAAGGTTCGGAGCTAACGGCGACGGCGATTGGGACGGAGTCGGATGCTGAGCTTGAAGCCGTACACGCACGACATCCAGAGGCGTTACTGTATCCCGGGTCAGCCACTGTCACCGTGCGCGCATGGACGGCCGGATCTACACACCAAGCAAGCTTGTCAGTAAGCTTCCCGAACAAGCGGCCAGCATACGCTGCGTGATAGAGATCTGCCCATCGCCGCGTGCCCGCACTCCGGGGATATCTTCTAGCTCGAAAGCGCTACTGCGGACCATGGCTGACTGGTTGTGGCTATCGTTTCGGTGGTTGCGGAAGTTGCCCACAGTGGAGGCGGAACTGGCAGTTCCGTCGTCCATTGGGCGTATGATTTGGGGGAGGGGGCGATAAAGGACTCAAGAGGGAGTGCGTACGTGACGGGAAGGAGGATTGGTAATTAAGAGCGCAACCGGAAGTGGACAGGGAAACAGGGCTGTTGGAGAATGGGCGTTGATACAAGGCAAGATGAAGTAGATGAAATTCAGATGACGCTCAGAATCTGATAAGAGAAAAAAAATGCGCTTTGGGTTTAGCGTGCCGTGCCGAGAGGGGCATTCTGATTATCAAACTAGATAGCCTCGGGTTTATGTAAGAAGGTGGGGCACTCTATTTCTCCGTAGTGGCTTGGCGGACGATAACGATGCGACAACTCATCGGGACCCACGATTACTCACGGAGTACATATAGATACCTTGACAGCTTCAACCACTATCTAACCAGTCTTATAAGTTTCCACTTCCACCCACAAATCCAAAGGCCAGATCCAACCCCGCCGCCCCACCACCCTGGACCACGGCTTCCCGCCACCGCACAACACAATCCGCAATGGCCGACGAGACCGAGCTCTCTCGTTTCCGCGAGCAATGGAAAGAGGAAGTCACAGCACGTGCCCTGCCGCCAGCCACTTCGCCCTCCGCCTCCGTCTCCGGCGCCGAAGCGCGGTCGCACAAGCCCCGTCCGCCGTCGTTTTCTCACATTCGACCAAGCGCCAAGGACAGCCAGATCGATGGCGATGACTTCGCGGACGGGCTCCCGGTTTCGGGCAAACACATCCCGACGTCGCCACCGCCGCGTGCTGCGCGCCGGCCCTCGCTCTCCGTTGTGGGCGCTCCCAAGAGCGCGCTGGAGCACTACGAAAAGGCGGTGGAGAAGGAAGGAGAAGGAAATCTGGGCGAGAGTTTGAAACTGTACCGCCAGGCGTTCCGAATGGACGATGCTGTCGACAAGGCCTACAAAGACAAACATTTTCCTCGTGCCCCGGCGGCGAGCGTGCGGGACAAGGGCAAGGACAAGAGCAAGGACAAGGGCAAGGCCACTGCCGCCGCCCAGGAATCCACGACGCAGCGCCCAGTTCCGCCGGGAATCTCGGAACTTGTGGCTTCGTTCGCCGGGTTGGCGATTGACCCGGCCCCCGAGACAGCTCTCGCTGCCGGCGACGGTGCCGCCGCGGAGACGGAGGAGGACGTGGAGACGAAGAAGAAGTTCAGTCTCCTTGCAGCGGTCCCGTTCGAGCTCCTCCTGCACATCCTCCGCTTCGTCGCACTGGCCGACGTCGCCTCCTTCTCGCGGCTGGCTCAGGTTTGCAAGGGGCTCTGTTACATCGTGGGCACCGAGGACCGGATTTGGCGGGACGTGTGCAAGGCCGCTTTCCGGCGCCAAGTCTGGGACTGGAACGTGAGCGTCGGCGGGAAGCCTCCGATCGATGGGGTGCTGGGTGGCGATGACTTCGCGGCCTCGGTCGAGGAAGACGACGACGAGGAGGAGAAGCGCACCGTCCCCGTCGACGAGGAACTGCTCCGGCTCTACCACGGCTCCTGGCGAGAAATGTTCCACCTCCGTCCACGTCTGCGCTACAACGGCATCTACATCAGCACCTGCAACTACCACCGATCCGGTGGTCACTCGGGCACGAGTCTATCGTGGGACACGCCCGTGCACATAGTCACGTACTTCCGCTACCTGCGCTTCTACCCCGACGGCACGCTGCTGTCCCTCCTGACGACGCACGAGCCCGCCGCCGTCGTCTACTCCCTCAGCAAGCCCGCGCTCGCGACAGCGCTCCACGACTGGGCTGCGCACGTCGCGCGCGGCAGATGGAGGATCTCCGTGGACGGCCAGGTCGACGTCGAGACCGAAGCGCAGAATCTGCCCCGCTACCTCTTCCGCATGCAGCTGAGGATCAAGAATGCCCGCGGACGGATGAATACCACCCGCGGCAACGCCAAGCTCAACTGGGAGGGCTTCTGGAGCTGGAACAAGCTCACCGGCGACCTCGGCACGTTTGAGGGGCGCAACGACAAGCCGTATTTCTTCTCGCGCGTGGCGGCGGTCGAGAAGGAGGGGGGCTTTTAGGGTGGAGCCTGGTGGGGGCTGGGACGGGGAGGGCTGGCGTTTGGTCTGTTTGCTGTACGCTATAGAGTGCGATGGCTAGTGAGGGTTCCGCGTAATTAGGTCTCGCGCGGTAGATTCGTGTATACATCTTTTCATCACCCTGCCGGACCGCTGCGGACCCGCAACGTGAAGCAAGCACAGGCCATCGAACATCACTCCCGGAAACCATCGCACGCGCGAATACAAACGTGAACACCGGAACCCATGGCTTTCGTCTACGTATCTTTCCTTCGTCCTTTGCTATGTCTTTTAGTTCGAGTAAGCCAGGGGGGGGGCAGGGGGAGTCACTGCGGGCTGCCTGCGGACTGGCTGAGGTCGGGGCGAACGGCGAACGGGGCCGGACTGGCCATGATCTGCCAAGGTCGCATGCGATTACTGATTCATCATCAACGCCGGTATCCAGACACGAGCCAAAGCAGCATCCGCCGCGTTTAACCGGCGATTCCTCTCCCAAGCCCTCCGTCCCAGGCTGCGCATATTTCCGCGTCGACAGGTATCTACCCATGCGGTTGATGCGACCGTCCCCGGGCGTGGACTTGCGAGTGTTAGCCCTGCTATGGCATACCCTTCTCTCTCTCTCTCTCTCTCCCTTTCTCGCAGACTTCCGCACGGGGCCAGACCACCTCTGCAGAAGCGGGGGGGAAATCGAGAACGGCGGTTTTCGCGGTGGCTCCAGCGCATGCACCCAGTCACGACAGAAAGCGGAATTATGCGGGTTGCTATTGCCGTGGCGCAAACCGAGGATCCTCAGAGATAGAGGTAGATAGAGAGAGAGAGAGGGAGAGAGGGAAACGTGCTGCCGAGGGCTGAGATTTGATTTCTGCATGTAGGGTGTGGTGGTGGTGGTGAAGGTGGTGTGGTGGTGGTGGTGGTGGTGCGACCCCCCGCTCTGCGGAGGAGATACATAGATTCGTCCGTGCTATCTAGAGGCGTAGATATGCAACATGCAGGAAGAAGCATGCGGACGGGGTCGCTTCGCCTCGGCGTACACAACCACCCAGCTCCGGGGCGCATCCGTACAGGAACGTGCGGTGGTATCTTCTGGCGGGGAGGAGAGCGGCGGCCATTGCTCGGACAGTCAACGAGCCGTGGTCACGTGGAAGGGGAAGGCCGAGCGACAGAAGCGGCGGCGAGTCCGGTCGTCGACGACGTGGGGGATGCGGCCAGCGGACTGAAGGGTCGCGTGCAGCGTGGCGGCGTGGCGGCGGCCGTCACGTGGCGGCCATCGCGGAATCCAGACCGCACAGCGAGGACTGGCGGCCTCAACGCAGCGCGGCGAACGGCGGGGATCGCGATCGCAGACTCGCGCGGCGGACGCCATTCGCTCGTCTCCGTCGGCAGAGCAACAGCAGACGGGGAAAAGGAAAGAACAGCAGCCAGCGCCGTGAACCGAGCTGCAGATGCAGAGGCAGCAGCGGAGGCAGACGCGGAGGCTCCTTCTTGCTCGGGAGTTGGCTGGTGGCTGCTCGCCGGGCTTCCTTTTGCGTGCTGTGCTCTTTGCTTTTTGCCTCTTGCGTTCTGTGCGTCTTTGCGTCTTTGCGTCTTTGCTTCTTGCTTCTTGCTTCTTGCTTCGTTGCTTCTTCGCTCGCTGCTTTTCCTCGCGCGGGTGGGGGAGGGCGGAGCCAGCGACGAAGAGCGAGGAGGACGCCTCTGCTTTCTGCTGCATGCTTGGCTCCATCTCGGCGCCCATCTCCTCCCGCCAACCGTCTCGCCTCGCCTACTCAACCACCCAACCACATTCCACCCAGCCCGCTGCGCAGCAGCAGCAACAACAACAACACCACCACCACCACCATCGCCGCTCGTCGGTCTCCGCCCCCTCCCGCCTTCTCCCCCTCGCTGTGCTGCTGCTTCCGCCTCGAAGCGAAGCAGCTCCGACAAACGGCTGCCGCGTTCGTCCGCCTCCTGCATAGCGCTGCCGCTTCCGTCACCTCCCCTCCCCCCCTCCCCTCCCCCCCATCCTTACCCCAGCCGATCCCACAAAGCCAACCCGAATCCTTCGCCGATCCACCCTCCCCCAACCTCATCTGCATCCACCACCTCCTCCGCGCCCTCAACCACCACAACGCATCCTGCCGTTGTCGCTGCTGCTCGTGTCCTCCGCAGCCGCCCACTTTACACAACCAGCACTCCGCCAGTCGCCGCGCCGACATGTCGGGCTTCTTCCGCCGTATATACGATTGGCTTCTTAGCCTGTTCTGGTATGCAGCGCCGCGCCGCTGCCGGTCGTGCTCGCGCTCGTCGCCGCTGATGATGTGCGCAACAGGGCCACCGAGATGGACATCACTATGATCGGCCTCCAGAACGCCGGCAAGACCTCGCTGCTGCGGGTGCTAGCGGTACGTCCCTCGCTCGCTACTAGCCGCCCAAGTGCACGGAACCCCAGCGGAAACTAAACTGGGCGTCTAGGGCGGTGAATTCACGATCGAGTATGACGACGCCCCGCCCGCCCGCCCGCCACAGATAATGAACGCGAAGAACTGACTTGGAGTCGCACAGCTCCATACCCACCGTTGGCTTCAACATGAAGCGCGTCCAGAAGGGCCACGTCACGCTCAAGTGGTGCGTCTGCACGCGTTCCCTCCTCGTCCCGTCCGCTGTTCGATCGGAAGAAGGCTAACCGCAGCATTGCGCATCCGCAGCTGGGATCTCGGAGGCCAGCCGCGGTTCCGCTCCATGTGGGAGCGCTACTGCCGTGGCGTCAACGCCATCGTGTACGCTCCCTGCCCTCCGTTGCGCCTCGACGTGTGCGGCGCCCGACAGCTGACCGTCGCAGGTTCATTGTCGACTCGGCGGACAAGCCCTCGCACCCAGTCGCGCGCGAAGAACTGCACAGTCTCCTGCAGAAGCCGATACTCGAAGGCATCCCGCTGCTGGTGCTCGGCAACAAGAGCGACCTCCCCACCAAGCTCGGCGTCGACGAGCTCATCGAGACCATGAACTTGCAGGACATCACCAATCGCGAGGTCAGCTGCTACAGCATATCCGCCAAGGAGGAGACGAATCTGGATGCCGTGTTACAGTGGCTGATCGCTCGCGCGAAGAGATGAGCGCGGACGGGACGCGGACCCGGGGGGAGCCGTTGCGCCAGAGGCGAAGGCGGAGGTGGCGATATACCAACAGTGGGCGACCAGGTTAACGACTCTGTTTTATCTTGCGTGCATAAAACCATTTTAATTGGCTCTCTTTTTTTTTTTTTTTTTTTTTTTTTTTTGCGGTTTTCGTTTCTTTCCTTCCTTCCTCTCCGTTTGCCCGTTCCTTCCCTGCTCTGTCCGTCTCTCTTCCCTTCCGCACTGTTTTCGACATCTGTTCTTTTCCCAACGCACATTCCCTTGATGAGAAACAAAATCCGTGGGTCTCGGTGGCGGCGGGGGCAGCGGCAGAGGCGAAGAGGGGGGGGGGGGTGTGGTTTCGGGAGCCCTTTTTCTTGTATTCGTTTGCTGGTTTCTGCTTCTACGTCGACGTACGATTGATACTACACATTATGACCACGAACACTTTCAAAGATTTTTCCGCAGCTCGCGATTGCCGCCGTTCTCCGTTTCCGCAGCAGCACGCGGTAGTATGACGCACACAGAGCCTCTCTCTCCCTTCTTCCATATGTAGTATGTATACACTCACCTGTGTAGATAGGGCTGCAGGAACGGGGGGGCGGGTATGCCACGCTAGCCGTCTATCTAGCCAAACGTCCATCTAATGCCCGTGCAGATTGCTTTAGATTTAGATTCTGCCCAGATTATTGCATGTGTGCACCCGTACAGCATGTACGCCGCATGGTATTATTGTCATTCGCCCTTCCCGAGAGCCCGGACGAAGCGGTGATTGGGCGAGCTGGGCAGCCGGGCTCGAACGCTGGTGGTGGGTGGTGCGGCTGGGCTGGTGGTGGTGGTGGTGGTGGTGGTGGTGGTGGTGGTGGTGGTGGTGGTAGTTATGCGTGATGTGCTGGCAGTGCGTCGAGGCTGTTTGCTGTTGGGCGTTTACCCTGCTTTGCCCTGCCCTGCATTGCCTTGCCTTGCCTCGTTTGGCTGTATGTCAGTAAGGCAGGGAGCGTGCGTTTGGTCTTGGTCCGGGTCGGCTTGGTCCGACTCGGCTCGGCTCGGCTCGGCTCGGCTCGGTCGAGTAAACTTGCTCTACGGATTCTAGCGAGCGAGCGGAGGCGACGGAGACGGGGCGGCGGCGGTCATGGCCGCTCACTCACTCGCCCTGTCGCCGCGGCTGCTGGACGGGAGGAGGGAGCGAGAGAGGTCCCAGCCCACGGACCACCTCGGCGCCAGCGCCAGCGATCCCCGCCCAGGCCTCCGCTCCTCGCCCCGTCGTCCAGCGCTCGGCGGATGCACCGCAGCCATCTCAGCACCGGCGCGAATGGCGCCCGTGGCCGCGCTCGGCATCCCGCGGGCGCCAAGCCGGCAGGATCGATTGGTGCGGCTTGTCTACATATGTATGTGCACCGATGGACTAGTCGCTATATGTGTACACGCCAAGAAGCACGCCGTGGCGGTGGAGTCGGACTCCTTAGAGCAATGTAGGCTACGTCTGCTGAGGGTGGTGTGCTGTACGGATATCTGTGTGTGTAGATACTTATGTATTGTTCAAACCCTTTCGCCCAGCCGCCGGCCTCTTGGCATGCTCGCTTCCCAAAACACAACATATGATGCACGCCAAGAGAGGATGGCGTGGAATGCTCACATAACCGCCCACAGCAATGCTACATATCTAGTCGAGAGAAAGCTCGTTCTTGTCATTCCCACCACTCTTTCCATCTTCTTCTTCTTCTTTTTTCTCCCCCTTCTCCGCCATCGCCCCTCCACCGCCCCTCCACCGCCCCTCCACCGCCCCTCCACCGCCCCTCCTGTCCCTCCTGTCCCGCACACGCGCCACGAGCGGATCGACGACACCCCGCCCGGAACCTGGTGCAGTCCGGCAGCATCAATCGCAATAACAATAGCTCTATAGCGCGAAACGGGAGAGAGCAAGAATGCCGCAGCGCCGTCACGCATCCGACTCCGACGAGGATGGTGATGGTGGAGGTGGTGGTGGAGGTGGTGGTGGTGGTGGTGGTGGTGGCGGCGGCGGTAGCAGAAGTCGGGCCCCGCCGGCTTCGGCTTCGGCTTCCGAACTATCCAAGCTCCGCCGGGAGGTCGCCGCCCTCCGCGCGCGCGTGCAATTGCTGGAGGAGTCGAGCGAGGACGCGGATCGACTGCGGGTGGATCAAAAACAGTTGGAGGAAAATCAGAATTTTCTTAACAACGGGTTTGATAGCCTGGCGGACGATGTCCAGAAAGCCATGGATATGCTAAGAGAGCTACAGGAGGAGAAGAGACGGGGTAAGATGAACGCCGTGAGGGAGGAGGAGGAGGAGGAGGAGGAGGACTTCAGCGAGCCGAATGTGCAGCCGGGCGGTTCGGCGGTTGGCAAGAGCCGGACTGTGCGGGCCTCTGGAGACAAGCGGGGGATCGAGCAGAACAATCCGACGGATATCATGGAGGACGTGGTCGGAGCGGGGAAGAAGACGCTGAGCAGCCATAAGGGCAAGAGGAAGGCGAAGGAGAAGGCTGGGGGTGCTCCCCCCGCCGCCGCCAGCGGTGCGGATGCAGGCGAGCCCTCAAGCCACATCTCTCCGGCGCCCGGCGCGTCTTCTCCCTCCCCCCCGCCCTCCCTCCCGCCACCGCTCGTCGTCACCGAGGACGTCATCCGCGCGACCTTTGGCGCCGGCCACCGCTCGGGCGCGATCGCGACCTTTTCCCGTGCCAACGCCAGAACCAGAGGCCGGTTCACCTCAGCCTGGGCCTATGCTGTGCTTCTGGATCCATCACTCTGCGTCGATCTTCCCAACACAGCCCATTCACCATGCAGGAATCTCGATCTTATGGACTTCGAAGCGGTCATGGAACTGGGGGTGGATGCCATCGCCTCTTTCCCAGTATTCTGCCGGACAGCACCGGGCTCAGCGGAGTTCGCTTACTGCGGGGTATACCGTTGGGGGAGCTGGGACGTTGTCGAGTGGGATGGTCCCGCTCTGGAACTGAGTGATGCCCAGAAGGACGCGTGGATCACGTATGTGCTCACGTCTTCCGCCGGAAGAGCAATGTGTGACGCCCTCTTCAAGCGTACCCCTCACGAACGAACCGTACGAAAAGCGTTCAAGGATGGACAGATCAAATTCAACCATGCGCATCTCTTGCCGATCGACCACGCCGATAGCGAAGAGTTGTTCGAGGCGCTTCGGGAGATGGACAGGGAGATGAAGGCCGCTGACGGCCTGGTGGTATCCGGTGCCGCAGCCGGGGCCGAACCGCGCAAGAACAAAGCTCGAAGCCCAAACAGTTTGGCCACGGCCTCATCGAAGAAGCGTGTGCGTAGCTCGGCCCAACCGACGCCCGTCGCACACACAGCACCGCCAGAGCCCTCCACCGGCAAAGCTGGCCCCTCCTCCACGTCGCCCACCGCCCAGGCTCGTACGCGGACTTCAAAGCGCCTCCGGATAGAGCACCAATCGGCCGACTATAACGCAATCCAATTACCCACGGCACCCGCGATCGCGCCGCGTTCAGCGCCCAAATCCGCAGACGGCCCTCACGCTCCCAGCCGTAGCCACCGCCGGGCCAACGGCGTGGCTGCAGGTAGCCGGCGGCCCGTCGGCGAAGCTGCTGCGACTTCCCCCGTGGAGAACGGCAGTAGGCGGAAGAAGAGCACGCGGATCCCGTCGATGGGGCGATTCGTCTTTGTTTCCGACGATGAAGTTGAGGATATGGTCGTGGAGGAGGATACGGACGGCACGCAAGAGAAAGCGGAAACGAAGCGTAAGAAGGAGAAGACTACCCGGCCCAACACGACGAAGAAGTATGGACACAAGGCAACAGGGCGAACGGTGGTGGTGGACTCGGAAGACGAAGAATAATGGGCAGTCTACCGCCTTGCGGGTTTGTTCTTATCGGTCGATCTTGGGTGTTTTGGTGGAGGAGAACTCATGTACTTTTCTTCCGGTTATCTTTTTTTCCCCCTCACTTTGTCTCTTTCTTTCCCCTACCCCACGGAGGAGGGAGTGAGCAGTCTTTGTGTTTCTCCCGGGGTGTTTGTCTATCTTCCGTCCTTTCTTTCTTTCCTTCTTTCCTTCTTTCCTTCTTTCTCTCCTTCCTTCTTTCTTTCCTTCCTTCTTTCCTTCCTTCTTTCCTTCCTTCTTTTCTTCTTTTCTTCTTTCTTTCCTTCTTTCTCTCCTTCCTTCTTTCCTTCCTTCTTTCTTTCCTTCCTTCCTTCTTTCCTTCCTTCTTTCTTTTCTTTTTTGGAGAGTTAAGCATGTATGCGTGAGTTCACTTTAGCAAGAAATCACTTCACGAGGTAGAATATCTAGTTGGAAGGTAGGTATGTACCTGCGGAGGGGGCGGAACCGTCATCTTGCTTCTATGTACGATGCAGCCCCCAAATGGAATGGCTGCCGACGGAGACGGAGAGGGACGGCAAGGCCGCAATCCCCCCTCCCCCCAAATTGATGGCAGGATGAAAAGGTGGTGATCCCACGCCATGCAAGTTCATAGCTCGTCATTCGTCGATCGCAGCGGTGGCGGTCTGGCGGCCAGAGCTCATCTTGCTCAAGTCAGGACCGATCAATATACATCCTCAACATGTATCTATCACTCATTCCGAATCACCGGACTCACTATCTATCATCCGTAGCTCTTGGAACCATGGGTAGTAGCAAGTACGTGGACATAGTAGCCATACGTAGCCATTATACAGCCATATAACTAGTAGAATCCTATACACACACTCCCCTTCACATCTCTCCAAGCTTGTCCGGAAAGAAAAAGCACAAACATCCTCCCCCACCCCCCCCAACCAGCCAGCGTTGCCCTCGTCCATAGGTATCCAGTAGTCCCCTCCCCAAAACAGATCACCCCACCCCTTCCATCGCATAAAAGTCCCAATAGAAAAGAAGTAAAACACACTTACAGGGGGTTTTGGTATAGAAAGAACACATGATATAAAAACAACAGAAAAAAAAACGAAAATAAGTCAACGCCATTCACCACCCACCCACCCCCCATCCTCACAAGCAAAAGTAAATAAGCAAAAACAGAATCCCTAGGAGTAAAATAGTTAAAAAGAAGTTGTGAAACCCCCACCTGGAGCCGGCTAAGAGGAGAGAAAAAAATGATACAGAAAAGGTGAGTTAGTCTTCCAGCGGATACAACAAAAGTTGATCGGAACAGACGGCAGAACAAAAACAAAACCCCCGAGAAATGGTATCGCAGAAAAAAAAGAAAAAAAAAGAATATATCGAGAGAAAAAAAGAAATGGATTTCATTGTGAATTAGTGTCTCCATCTCGGCTTCCCATCAGGTCCCATCGTCGCTCCGAACGGCAGACTCATCCTCTTGCTCCCGGGCGACGTTGGTCTCGGCAACATGCTGCTCCTACGGCCACTGGCACTGCTGAGACGGCCACTAGCCAAAGCGCTAGCGGGACGCACATTGATACTCGGGCTTCCCGGCATGCTAAGGTGGCGGTCGTTGGATTCTGACGGCGTCGGCGTGGTTCCGGACTGACGGAGTCTGCTGGAGCTAGCTTGGTGTCGCAGGCGAGGCCTCGTAGCCGGGCTGGGGGAGACGAGGTAGCCGTTGGCGCGTCTGGTCGCTACCGGGGAGTAGTGGCCATTACGGAGGCTACCGGGCGAACCGGGCGATGGCGTGTTTTCCTGGCTGAGCGGGCTGGGCATCGGGATCCGCGACCCGAGCGACGACGAGTTGCGGCGGCTGGCAGCCGAAGGAGGCGTCGCCTTGCGGTACGGAGATGGCGTCGTGAGCGCTAGCGGCTTGAAGTTATGGCCGATCGTGCCGTCCTCCACTTTGTTGCTCCCGTTCCATCGAGGCCGCGACGGCTTGACGTCCGACCCACGAGACGAGGCGTACGAGGCGTACGAAGCGTACGAAGCGTACGAGCCGGCAGCGCTGGGAGTGGAGGAGAACGGGGTTGAATTTCCCCATGGCGAGGTTGGTGGTGTGGACGAGGCGGAGGAGTGGCGGCCACTGCGCCTAGCAGGACTGCCGCCGATAGAGCTTCCGGGACGACGTATGGGGGCGGGCGACCGTTTACGCTCTTGGCCGCGCGGTTTGGGGGGATTGAGTTGGACCGAACTCGCCGAGGAGCTGCCGGGGGTGTTCCGACCCGAGGTGATGTCGAGGGATGCGATCGAGGAGATGGAGTCGCGCAGCGCTTGGGTGTCCAGCTGTAGGTCCATGAGCGTTTGATCGAGTTCTCCCATCTGGTCCTCTAGGTATCGCCAGCGCATCCGCAGCGACGCATCGAGCCGAATGATCTCGCCGTTGACGGTAAACCGATCGTTAATCCCCTTACCGATGATCGAGAACGTCCGTTGGATTGCGCTTCCTGAAGAACAAAGCACTGTCAGATTCGTCGTAGTCACGAAAATTAGAGCCGCGTGAAAAGAAGAAAAAAAAACCAACCGTAATGCATTTTCTTCGCCTCGTAGTTTTCCATCTTCTTCTGAAGGTCCCGCTCCGCCCGGCCCCCGCTCTCTTCCCATGCGATCACCGACTCCTTGAGCTTGTTCATGCTCCTCTCGATCGAATCGAGCATCTGTGTCGCCTGTTTGCCAGCATTGCGAAAGATGGCGACCCACCTATCCTCGCCCAGCTCCTTCTTAAGGCTACCGGCATCGCCGTTCAGCTTCTTCCACTTCCGCTCCAGCTGCTTCCGTCTCGATTCCAGCTCGTCGCACGCCGTGGGGAAAATGTCTTGTGCCCTCGACTGGAAGCTCTGCAGCCTCATGGGTAGGAAGTCCAAGCTGGCGCGCAACGGCTGCAACCTGGCGAAGAGGGCGAGCAGCGAGCTGTCCTCGATCTCGGTGGCCGTCCTGCCGTTGGCGACGGGAAACATCCCAGGGTTCTCCTCCATGATGGTCTCCAAGGTGTCGATATCCACCGACCCTCCTGCTGCTGCCGGTGACCCATTCTCGCCCATCATTGTCCGATGTCGCTTCTCCTCGAGCTCGAACACCAACGTCTGGCACGCATCCAATTCGGCTTGTATGTCCTGGAGTATGGTCGTCCACAGCTCGGTCCATTCCATGGCGGTCTCCACCTGGTCTTTGACGCCCTTCAGCAGTTGCTCGACCGACCGCCATCCTTCAACGGTGGCTTCGGTGGTGCTGACGAGATCCACGAGTGTCTGGGAATCGAGTTCATCGCTATCGGGCCGGCGCTGCAGCTCGTCGATAAGCTCGACGTAGTCGTTGATCAAACCCGAAAACTTCCGTACAGCGTTGTCAACCTCGTTGAGCGATTCCCGTCCCTGAGCCGCCCATTCGACATCGTCCTCGGCGTCGAGACCGGTCAGTACTTTCTTCGCGGTGTCGATCCATCGGCCGATCTGACTCCCCGCACTCATGAGCGCCTCACACATGTCTGCCGAGGTAGCCAGCTCGCGGATCCGGTCCTGGAGTTCCTCGCTCAACGGCAGCGACAAGCTCGTGAGTCTGCTGAGTTGGGCGGAAAAGGATATCCTCGATAGCGAATGCACACTCGAACTCCGCTTGAGGCCCTCTCCTCGCCACGACCCGCCGCCAGACATATACGGATTAATATCATCGGCCAGCCCTGGAAACGCGACTGACGTGTCGGCCGGTGGAGTGGTGGGCGTTGTCAGTGGCGGTTGCGGCGTTGCGAACCCCCCATTGGCACCACCGCAACCACAACCTACTCCGCATGCTGCAGCTGCAACCGCATCGTCCAACAGCGGATGATCGCCGCCACGTTCGTCTTCAATGGGAGTGGGGGGCAGGTCTTTAGTCGGCGGCATCGATCGAACGTCAAGATTGGTAGTCGGGATACTGGTAGGTACTTCGATCGCGGACGACACGCCGGAGGCATCCGAGCCCCTGGAGCGCGAGCGATGGCGACGGTGCGGCGACGGGCTAGGGGAGAGCCTGTTGTGATAGTTTCGTTTCTCGGCGTCGGCCTCGAGCATCTTGATTCTCGCGGCGAGAGAGGGAGACGGCTTCCGCGTTCGCACACCGTTCGAGGTAGTCGTCGCAGTCGAAGAGGATGTTGTTAGGGATGTTGGCCTTGGGTCCGAGATCCGGCCGCGCGTGTTCTCCTCGTCGGGCATGATAGGGATGTGTCGGTACGTGCGTTCGCGCACAGCAAGTGTGGTGGGTGACCTTTCCAGTCGCGGAGGAGAGTGAGCTGGGGGGGGGGGGGGGGGGGGGCCCCCCTATTTTGGGGTG
>Ga0307508_10001634_pt1 | contig 24976 bp, 28 predicted proteins | sample 9_EM_MG_FD_203089 | JGI IMG/M metagenome (GOLD analysis project Ga0307508, IMG submission 203089) | Populus trichocarpa ectomycorrhiza microbial communities from riparian zone in the Pacific Northwest, United States - 9_EM | ecosystem: Host-associated > Plants > Roots > Unclassified | place... | reverse complement strand
CAACGAGCTTGTCATATCTGGCTTGATTCATTGGCAAGCCAAGTCTCAGAGCGTCGTGGCACTCTCAACACTTGAGGCCGAATATATCGCCTGTTCGCACGCCACCCGGGAAAGCCTCTGGCTCAGGCGTATGATGAAGGAGGCAGCAGAAGGAATGGCAGTAAAGATTGTTGATGGACCGGTACCGATCGGATGTGACAACCAAGGCGCCATCAAATTGATTACCTCGGGAGTCGTATGGCAAAAGTCAAAACACATTGACGTAAAATATCACCATGTTCACGACGAACAGATGAAAGGCGCAGTTAAGTTCCAATACGTTACCTCAGAGTCTAATCCTGCCGATCCGCTGACGAAACCTCTCGCGGTTCCCCGACACGAACGACTATTGCAACTCAGCGGTCTCACTCCATTCGGCCCCGACGATGGAGAACCCGAATACGATGAATGACGCCGATCTCGAAAAGAAAAAGGGGGTGCAGTTCTTTGGCGAAGAAAAGGGGGTGCAGGTGATAAGGAATTGGAAGAGGATAGAAGGTTTCTTTGTTGGGCATGTTCTTGCATCCTGTCAGCAAGTGTGAGTCGGCACTCTTTTTCCTACTAGCAAGTGTTTTTCCCACGAGGTTTTCACTGCAGAGGTTTTAATGAGGTCGACGAGGATTCAATGGGATTGTTCTTGATTTGGTGGATTTCTGTTTGGTACGGAGCACGAGAAGAGGGGGTGTGTTGGAATTGCTTCTCGCCGCTCCGGTGTGGCGCGCCGACGGAAGCGACACCGCAGCAACGGCGGCGGTAGCAACGCCCTGGGGAGCAACGCCATGGTAGCGACAATGGCAAGGGGATCCTGGTAACGACGGCTTGGCATTCTTCCATAGCAGCGTCTTTTGCACTCTTTCTTCTATACTCTTACATACTTCTTCATAGCATTTTGAATAAGATACTCGTTACGTCTACCTCGGGCGATTTCATCACCCGTCAACAATCAAATCATCTCGTTCAAACATAATCTCTTTCTCTTTCTCTCTGCTCGTGTGAAGATTCTCAGAGAAACGGTGATCGGGCAATCTTTAACAGATACTTGTTCAAAATAAAATGTGGCTGCATTCTTACAAGTAGTAACTTGTAAGTGCAATGAAGATGTAGATGGATCTTTGTTCAGTGAGCACTGCTGCAGGGGAGTTGGGAATCCTTCTTCAGAGCGATCATATAACGGAGCGGTAGGTGTCTCTTGGTTTAGTTGTAGTTTTCCCTTATCTGCTAATAGTTTGACCAACGAAAGCGTGACGAAACGGAACGAAAAGTGACTGTACAGAGGGGCTCCTAACAACCAGCTTCCTCCATCGGCCCGAAATCCCAGCAGTTTGTAGATACCTCATGGAAGGGGAATTTTTGCAGTAGGATGAATGGCGGTAAAGGAGGTAGTGCAATACCAATATCTTCTTGGTACTCTCTAGACGGCCATCATAATATCAGTGGTGACAACCGTGTTGCAGCGCATGCCCAATGTGATTTTCACGTAGGTGGAGCAGTTTCGGTCGGTGACTTTGTGTGGTTATAGGCAGTTGGCGCAGCGGATCGGCGGGTGGTTGCATGAGTATCCTGCTCTACTGTTTGCAATCGCATAGGGGTGATCCTTCGTGGGGTGGGGTTGGGCACATATAGCACAGGTGTGGTTGCTGATAGTACAGCGCTGTGTTGGGTGGCCGTAGGTCTGGCATTTGTTGCATTGGGTGGAGGGGCCAAAGGTGATGTATTCGGCAATGGTGCATTCTCGGTTAAATATCTCAAGGCTGGTGGCACCGAGGGACTTCTTGGTCATCTCACCAATGAAGGTGACGATCATGAAGGAAGCCTCTTTACCCTGACGGCGTTCAGGGCTGGTGACCCTTCGTGGTGTTTGACCCATTTGGAGGGCGGAGTAGTTGGTCTCGATTTCTGTTTGAACGGTTTCGGGGGTGGCGGTGGTGGAGATGCTATTGACGATGAAGCGGGTCCATCACTGGCTTACCCTAGATGAGGTGATGGGGAATTCATAGAGGACCTCCTCAAGGATAGCCAGGTATGGTTCGTAGATGGTGCTTAGGAACTAAGGCGCAACTGTAAAAATGAGGTTGTTGGTGGCAGTGATGTTTGCTAGGATAAGGGGTGGGTGCTCAATGTTGGTATGGGTGATGATTGCCTTGTTGACTGCTTGAAGTGCCCGGTCAGCAGCCTCCTTATGGTCATTGGGCGCGGTTGTGAGGCTGAAGATTATCAGCCTATCTGCTGTCGGGTAAGGCTTTGGGAGGACCGTTTTCTTCCTGGTCTTCTTCTTACTCCTGGCCTCCATGAATTCAATCGGCTGCTTCTCTGCTACCTGCACGTAGGTTGGTGCAGAGGTCGGGATGGGCTTCTTGGTGGTGGGTGGTTTTGGGCATTGTTGGGGTGGTGCCGGCGGGGCCCTGGGGGCTACTGGAATGGCTGCGGTGGTGAGACGTACAGATAGGATGTCAACTTTTTTGGTAATCTCATTGATGGTGTTGGTCAAGGTGAGGATTTGTTTCTGCGTTTCCTCTTCCCGGTTCTCGATGTCTTAAAGCCCTGGGATCTTGACGGTTGTTGACTGGTTGGCTAGTTGGTGTTTCACTTCGGCGCGTACGAACTGGCATATCTGGCTGAGTAGCGCTCTGATGGTTTGGTTGATGTTTTCAATATGGTGGGTGGTTGACCTCCAGGCAAGGAAAATTGCGAGAGTGTCCATGTCGTGATCCCACTCGGAGGCAGCATCTGCCATGGGACTGAAGCCACTGGGTTGTGTTTGTTAAAGATTGCCCGATCACCGTCCCTTGTAACTTCACAAGTAGAAAGAGTGAGAGAGAAAAGAAGAAGACAGAATGAGATGGTTTGATCGTTGAGGTGTGATGAAACCAGCTCGGACAGACGTGTCAGATCTAATTCTCCGCTATGTCAAAGTATGTCAGAGTAAAGAAGTAAGAATGCTAAAGACGCTGCTATGGAAGAATGCCAAGCCGCTGTTATCAGGGTCCCCCTGCTATTGCGCTATTATGTCGCTTCCACCTGAGCGACGCACCGGCTCCACAACGGAGTGCCACACTGGAGCGGCGAGGAGCAATTTGAACACACCCCCTCTTCTCGCACTCCGTACCAACAGAAATCCACCAAATCAAAACGATCCCATTAAAGCCTCGTCGACCTCATTAAAACCTCTGCAGTGAAAACCACATGGGAAAAACACCTGCTAGTAGGAAAAAGAGTGCCGACTCACCCTTGCTGACAGGATGCAAGAACATGCTCAATAACAAGAACTTTTTATCTCCTTCCAACCTCTTGTCGCTAACACCCCCTTTTCTTTGCCAGAGAGTTACACCCCCTTTTCCTTTTCATGATTGGTCTCATTCGTCGTATTCGGGTTTCGGTACGTGTCTCGATTAAGTGAGTCCAGTGAGTTGCAGCAGCTGCTGGTGTCGGGGAGTTGCAAGAGGTTTGGTCAGCAGATCGGCAGGATTGGATGCAGATGTGATGTATTGAAACTTAACTGAACCTTTCATCTGTTCGTCATGAACATGATGATATTTCACGTCAATATGCTTCGATTTTTGCCGCACTACTCCGGAGGCAATCAATTTGATTGCACCTTGGTTGTCACATCCAATCGGCACTGGTCCATCAGATATCTTTACTGCCATTCCTTCCGCTACCTCCTTCATCATTCGCTTGAGCCAGAGACTCTCCCAAGTTACATGCGAACAGGCGATATATTCTGCTTCAAGTGTTGACAGTGCTACAATGCTCTGAGACTTGGCTTGCCAATGAATTAGTCCGGCCATGATGAGTTCTTTGCTGGCGTTGGTGTACCCCAAGCCGAACACACATCCTCCAACCGATTTGCGAGTCATAGAGTTTTCCGCCCAGTCTCAGTCGGTATACCCGATAATGTTGATGGATGTGTCGTGGGGAAGTGAGTTGTGAGGATGTGTATTCACTGATTGTGTGTAGGATGGAAGTCGTCGGTAGTGGATTTGGAAGTGTGAAGTGGTTTTGAGATATCGTAACACACTCTTCGCGGCTGTTATACGCATCTCGAGAGGTTGCACGTTGTACCGGCTGAGAGCCGTGACGCTGAAGGCGATGTCTGGTCGACTTCCGAGTGCCGCATACATGAGGGATCCGACCATTGACAGGTATTCCTTGCGGTTGGCCAGTTTGTCCTCACAGCAGGTGTTAGCCAGATCTGTCTGAGGATCAAGTGGAGACTTAGCCGGTTTTGCATCCATCAAGCCGAATCGTCGTATGATTGTATTGATGTAGTCTCGTTGGCAGATACTGAATCCACCGTCTTCAGTTCTTTCAATCTCGATTCCCAGAAACCTCTTTGCCGCTCCTAAGTCACACATCTTGTACTTCTCCTGCAGCAACTGCTTGATCTGATGTCCCCGTCCTTCTGTACTGTTGTGCGCAATGAGCAGATCGTCCACGTATAGGACTAGCAGGACCCCCGGTTGGAGGTACAGGTTTGGATCTTCAGCTGACTGTCGAAATCCGCTGGATTGCAAATATCCATCGATATCCTCATACCAAAGTCTGGGTACCTGTTTCAGTCTGTAGAGTGCTTTTCAGAGGTTTAAGGCACTTCCGCTTGACGTGCTTCCACTCGACGCGAGCCAGTCGATTCCAAGTGGTATTTCCATGTAGATATTGTCTCAGTCAATCTTTTGATTTAGGAAAGCCGTCACCACATCTATATGATCAACATCCCAGCCATACTGAGCGGCCAGTGCCAGTATCAATCGGAACATTGCCATTTTGGATACTGGTGCATAGGTCTCGTCGTAGTCGATACCTTCCTTTTGTTCATAGCCCTTGATGACTAGTCGAGCTTTGTAGCGGGTGGATTCGTCCGGATTAATCTTTCTTTTGTAGATCCATTTGCATCCAATCAGTTCTTCCACTGCTGTATCAGCCATTGGCTTATGAATGGTATTATTACTACCTTTCGACACAATGTCAAACATGTGGTTCTCCACCAATGCCTGCCATTCCTGGCGCATGGCTTCCTTTCATTCACTTGCTTGTGGACTTCGTAGTGCCGCCTTGTAGATAAGAGGTTCGCTTTCGTTGTCTCGAGACTTATTGGTGGCAAACTCGGCGGTGTCGGACTCTATTATTTGTTCGATTTCGGCTACATCTCCCGACATCTCGGCAATCGCAAGTAGCAGGAAGGCGCAGGCAAGAGGTTCCGAAGATGTCAAATCACCCCCTTCTTCGTGAGCCTTGACCATAATCGTCTTGTTCATTTCAAGGCGTGCCTTGCTATACATCCGGGCAGAGACGTATTCATTCTTGTCTGCCATATCAATCAGTCTTGATCTCAATCATATGGAATCCATGTCACCCGTTCTCACTTTTCGCGAGTATTCCACTTCCCAGCATATTCACTGAATTCAGCAGTTATCTTGCCCAGCATATTCGCTGAATTCGGCATACTACCCAGCTTTCGCTGAATTCGGCATACTACCCAGCTTTCGCTGAATTCGGTACACTGCTCAGCATTCACTATATTCAGCAGTCATCTGCCCAGCCTTCGCTGAATTCAGCAGGTATCTTGCTCAGCATATTCGCTTAATTCGGCACACTGCCCAGCTTTCACTGAATTCGGCACACTGCCCAGCATTCGCTGAATTCAGCAGTCATCTGCCCAGTATTTGCTGAATTCGGCAGGTATAACACATATCGCCCAGCCGCTCATAGAGCAATTTCACTGCATGATGAAGGAAATCAGATATTTGTTACTTACTGGTATTCTCTAGACCTTGTGGGTCATTCATTTCATGGGTCTCGCCCTGCAGCACGCCTTCAGTCAGTGCTTCTTCGGTCTGCGCTTCATCGGTAGTGTCTGGAAACTCAATGGCTTCCATCTGTTCTTCTGTGTGTGCATTTTCTCCTCGTCAAATACCACACTTGAGCATTCCACTGCTCACCCGGTTCTTCCTGATTGGAAGTCCCAAATTCTCCAGATTTTTGTGGTGTTGTGAACATATCCCAGCATCATACACATACTGGAACGATTTCCGAATTTCTTCTCCGTTCTCTGAGCGTGTGGAATATGCTTGTATACTCGGCATCCGAATTGTCTTAAGTGTCTGATTTTCGGAATGGTGCCGTACAATGCTTCGTATGGTAACCGGTTCCCCATTAGACTCGATGTAGGTAACCTTCGATGTAGGTAGTATGCCGTCCTGATGGCTTCCAGCCAAAATATTATCGGTATGTTTGCATCCAACATCATGCTTCGTGCCTTTGCATTCAGTGTCCGGATCATCTGTTCGGCCGTTCCGTTCTTGTGTTGGGTGTACAGGGGGGAGGGTTCAAACGTGATTCATTTTTCTCCCAGTAAGCCTAGGAATATCGAGTTGTTGTATTCTCCGGATCCATTGTTGCTACGGAAGCGTTTGATGTGGAATCCCTGTGTTTCCACCCAGGTTTGGTAATGTTGAAACTTGGCTGATATTTCTTCCATGGTTTTTGTGATCAGGAAGTACACTTCTGTGTATCTTGTACAGTCATCAATGTAGATGATATAGTATTGGGTGCCTCCGATACTGTGCTTCATGGGCCCACAGAGATCTGAGTGTACTAGCTCAAATGGCGTTGATGTCCGGAATGCCTTGGTTCGTATGACATGTTGTAGTTGTTTCGTATGAATGCAGGTCAGGCACAATCGCAGTGTTTCCCAGTGAGGCTTGTCTGGCTTGTCCACAGGATCAACAGTGATCAGCGGCTCGATGTCCATAGGATCTGTCACCGGCTCGACATCCATGGGATCCGTAATACGCTCGCCCGAGGATTCCAGTAGTCATCTCAAGTCTTGATGAATAAGGTATGCAAGACGCTAATGCCACATGTTGACTGTGTGTGAATGTGGAGCTGTCCGCAGCATCCTGATTTCGAAAATATGTGCCGATCCATCCATTGATAGTGTGTATAGGGCATCTTCAAGATTGGTGCCAAGAACCTTCTGTCCTTTTGCATCGGCAATCGAGTATATCCCTGATGGGAATGTCGTTGTGAATCCTTGTGAGTCGAGTTGTCCTACTTATAGAAGAGATATTCGAAATTCCGGAAGGAAGAACGCCTCAATATCCACTCCTCTCAGACGTACACTTCCTTTCTTCTTTGCTTGTATTTGGTGATCATCTCCCAACTTGATGATCATATTCGTTTCCTTAACTGAGTTCTTCCGGAAGTCTCGAAGGTTGGTGCCGTAATTGTGAGATGCTCCAGAATCAATTACCCAGGTCCTTGTTGTTATTGCTGATCGATGTGACGCCACCATTACCTCCGAGCTGAGGGAGGTAGATCCCACACGTCATTGCTGGTTACCAGATGTATAGTGAGAACGTCCATTTCCGTCATGTCCGTCATGTCCGTTTCCGTCGCGTCCATTTCCATCGCATCCGTCACGTCCGTTTCCTTCGTGACTGTTTCCACCGTTTCCACCACGGTCATGTCTGTTTCCTCTGTTGTTTCGTGCGGCTTGTCCCTTTCTTCTAGCTGGACAGTCATTCTTCATATGCCCTTCTTCTCTACAATGGTAGCAGTCATCCTGATCTCGAGCTCGTTTGTTGTTCTTCTTACTCCAGCAGTTGGCGGTAGTATGGGTGCCAGTTTTACACCAATCATACCATCCCTTCGGAGAACGCTCATTCCCCCAGTATCGTCCCTGGTAGCTTCCTCGTCCTCCTCTTCCTCCTTGTTTTGTGTAGGGTGCCTCGGAGACCACATCAGGTTTGGTTGTCATTGATTGGTTCGTCTTACACTCATTGAGCGTGTCAATTACTTCTTGAACTGTTACTTCCGCGCGAGATTGAAGAATCTGAATCGTGACTGCATAGGCGGGAGGGAGAGTCATGTAGATATGGTTCTTGAGAACCATGTCGGGAACTGCTTCTTCGGAGCCAGCAAGTTCGGTGGTGATATCAAGCAATTCAGCAAAGTAGGCATTGAGGGGCTGTCCAGGAGTGGGACAGAGTGTGCAGAATTTCCGAAAGAGTGCCATTCTCCCGACGGAGGAGTTGGCGGTGTTTGTGCGTGCTTCGAGTTCTTTCCACACCTCAATGGGATCGTCCATACCTTTGATGTGTACTTTAATAGCATTGGTACAGGAGCCATAGTTGATGGCCAAGGCCTGCAATTTCCATTGCTTGTAGTCCTTATACGCCTTTCGTGCCAGGACAATGTTACGGGTGAAGTAGTTGGGTCTTCCTGGATCTTTCGGCTCTTCTTCCCTCTCCATCACGATGTCCCAAGTCATTATTCCTTGTAGAACCTTCATGCAATCTTCTTTCCAGACTGCATAATTGGTACGGTCGAGAAGGCGGATGTTGCCCAGCGGGTGTTTGTAAGATTCTTCACTCATAATGAGAATCGTATCGATGCTCAAGGAGGGAGATGTTTTTCGACAGTTACAGATCTTCTGTTGCTAATATGATTAGTGCTTGATTTCGAGGAGAAACAGTCTAAGTAAGATGTAGAGAAAAGGGCCTCAGAATCGCCAGCCCCCATGTTTGCCACTGGCTCCTGAGGAGCTATTTTTCGCGCGAGAGTATGGCAATTGAGAAGATAGATGATCGGCGTGAGGTTTGTAGGTATTTGGAGCGGTTACGGCTTCGGGCTCATAACCTGTTAAAGATTGCCCGATCACTGTCTTTTGTAACTTCACAAGTAGAAAGAGAGAGAGAGAAAGGAAGAAGACAGAATGAGATGGTTTGATCGTTGACGTGTGATGAAAACAGCTCCGACAGATGCATCAGATCTAATTCTCTGCTATGTCAAAGTATGTAAGAGTAAAGAAGAAAGAATGCTAAAGACGATGCTATAGAAGAATGCCAAGCTCCCATTACCAGGGTCCCCCCGCCATTGAGCTATTATGTCGCTTCCGCCAGAGCGACGTGCCAGCGCCACGCCGGAGTGCCATGCCGGAGTGGCAAGGAGCAATTCCAACAGTGTTGGCGATTGGTGGGAGGTAGATGGGGTGGGTGAAGTTCGGATGGTGGGCAGTGCCGGGGCTGCGCCCGGTCTGAACATTGGTGGTGGGTTTCTTAAGGCTGCTAGAGAGCGTGCCACGAATGGGTCAGTAACCAGGGTGGTTGCCATGGTGATACGTTGTTGTTGTGGACAGGTGTCCACTTTCAGGGGAGGGGTCGGGCGTTGTCAGGAAAGAAAGGCACCCTGACGTGGAGCGAAATCGAGTGGGCAGTAACAACAAAGAAGTGAGAGGTGGCCAGCAAGTTCATAGATGGGAAGACCATGGAGTTATGAAGCTCCAGAGGGTATTTTCAGCGAAATCGGTGGTGGGGATAAAAAGTTGTTTGATAGAGAACGAAAATTTTGGGGTGAAGTGAAGGATAATAGATGTCAAGATCCTGCCTCACTAGTCCGTGCTGCTCGACAGGCAACGTAGGCTGTCGCGGTGGCCTTCTTTGTTGGCGGTATCCGACTTCGTCCTAATCTCTGCACGTCTGGCATGGTCTCATTGTGGTATTTGACTTCGCTGTGGCGGTATCCGACTTCGCCCTAATCTCTGCATGTCTGGCGTGGTCTCGTTGTGGTATTCAACTTCGCTGTGGTGGTATCCGACCTCGCCCTAATCTCTGCACGCCTGGGGTGGTCTCGTTGCGGTATTCAACTTCGCTGTGGTGGTATCCAACTTCACCCTAATCTCTGCACACCTGGCGTGGTCTCATTGCGGTATTCTACTTCGCTGTGACAGTATCCGACTTTGCCTTAATCTCTAATAGGTTCTTACAGGTAGTGGTCACAGCGCTGGGTCACGGATGTAGAGAGAGAGGTCTGTGGAGAGAGATAATAGATTGCGTGGAGAAGAATCTCCAGACTAGCTACCGCGCTCCTCCTTTATACTTTTCCCATCCTTCTGTGAAATCACAGCTTGCCCGCAAGACTGACACAGTTCCTCCTATTGTGACTTGATCGCCGCGCCCAAGATAAACACATGATTGCACTCGGTCGCCGCACGGCCAACACTCTACTTGTGGCAACAGGAGAAAGGACGCACAAGCAGTAATGGTAAGGAAACGGGAAGAGTGATGTACAACATAATCATGGGGAAACAGTACTTCGTAATGGTCATAGGAGAAGGACGTACAGCATAATCAACGGGAGACAACAAACGTCGTGGACAGGAGAAAGGACGTGCAAGCAGAATAAACAGGAAACGACATATGTAACGATGACAGGAGAAGGACGCACAAGCAACATAATGGAGACGAAGGAGAGAGGTCTAGACCAGCCAGCGGTCGGAGATACGATCGCTACCGGAGCGATATAGCGGAGGTCGGTCGAAGCGCTTAAGCTCGGAGGATGACCGCAGCTGCGGCAGCGGAAACAAGGACGAACCACAGGGATATAAGGGTCAGAATGGCACCGGCGACGGCGCCAAGGAGCCTGTCGCGCCAGGTTCGTGACAGTAAGTCCCCTTTCTAGACCGAAGCTCCGTCAAGGTCATGTCGGGTCGTTAGGGTCCGGTAACGGATGGGGGTGTGGTAGATGCAGATGGGCCGGCTAGCCTGCTGCCGGGCTTGGAGTTGTTCGTTCATTCGCTGTTGTTCGGTGATGATGGCTCCCAGGGTGTTGGCCATCAGCTGGAGTTTCTGTTGATCCGCGTTGTGGAACTCATTCATCTGCTGGGCGAGTATCCGGTGTACGACGTGATTGCGGGGAGTGTCCCGGGTGGTTGTTTGATGTATCATGGTGACGATTTCTCCCAGGAGGGTGAGTTGTTCATCCTGTAGTGCGGCGGTCATGGTTGCCACAGTGATGGGACCAGTGGCAGGGTCGGGAGTGTACCCAGCTGGAGCGGCCTCCTGATCTTCCTGTGGTGGCGTAACGTCGGCCAGGTGGGTGCATAGGGCTACGGCACTACAACGGAGGTGATGGTTTTCTATGTTCACGAGGAACCGGCACTCTGGGCAGACCCACTTCCCTTGGTGCCAGTCTGCACATGCCTTGACGGGGTTGAGGCGTCGTTGGTGGGTTACTTCGAGTAGTTCGTTTGGGTGCGGAAGCGTGTAGTCGCAGTTTGTCGCTTGGCGGCTTGGGCGAGGATAGTAGTTGTTGTCCTTGCTCTGGCGGTGGGTATTGCAGTAGTCATCGGAGCAGGCCATCCAGTGGAGGGGGGTGTGGTCATCAGTGCATGGTTGCCCCACAGCAGACAGTGGTGGTGATGGTGCAGCCGGCGGGGTGCCCCATCCGTCGGTCGTGCTGGCGGCGATGCCCCTGTCATTGGGGGTTTCGTTGCAAGTGGGCAGTTCGGTGGATTTGTTGTCGGGCTCAGTCGTGGTGGGAAACTCGGAGGGGCAGCTGCATCCAGGGAAGGTCCAGCCTTCATTGGTATCGACAGTGGTGGTGGTAGACATACTGCTAGTTTTGAGGTGCCGGCTTCTCCAGATATTCCCCGTGGAATTTGCGTATAATCTCAGGGGAGTTTTCGAAGTTTTTGGCTGGGTACCAAGTTTTGTCCGGGTCATGGAAGCCAGTCCACTTGACTCAATACTGGATCTTGTTCCAGTGTCGTCATGAGTCGAGGATTTGTTCCACTTCCCACTCTTGTTGTTCTTCTATGATAATGGGAGGTGGTGGCGGTTGGTGGTGTCCTGGGATTGGCTTGGTGCTGGCTGTGGGTTCTAAGAGGCTGATGTGGAAGACTGGGTGTAGTTTGACAGAGGCGGACAGGTCCAGCTTATATACGCGTGAGCCACCTTTCTCTAGTATGGTATAGGGTCCGATTTGTTTGTGGTCCAACTTATTCGATGGTCGCGTTGTTCAGATGTTCTTTCTCTTCAGCCAGACTCTGTCGCCCGGTTCCATGACGGGATCTGGATGTCTCGCCCTGTTGGCCTGTTCCGTCTGAGCCATTTGTGCCTCCTTCATCTCCGCTCTGAGTTCCTCGTGATGCCTCCCAAGTGCCATGGCATATTCTGAGACTTCCGGTGTTTCTTCGTTTTGTGTACCGAGGTCCGGTAGAAACCTGGGGTGATATCCATAGTTGGTGAAGAAGGGTGTTACTTTTGTGCTTCCCATCTGCATGTTGTTGTAGCAGAATTCGGCAATTGGTAACAGTTTTTCCCAGTCATCCTGCTGGTAATTGCAGTATGCTCGTAGGTATTGTTCGAGGACGGCATTGACTCCTTCCGTTTGTCCATCTGTCTGTGGATGAAATGCGGTGCTCAGGTTCCGTGATATTGCGAGTGCTTTCCTTACATGTTTCCAGAAGTCGGAGGTAAATAGCGATCCTCTGTATGATACAATGCTTGTCGGCAGCCTGTGGTGTCAGACAACCTGCTGGATGAAGTGGTCCACCAGGTCTTCTGGTTTCATTGTGCCTTTGCATGCGATGAAGTGTCCCATCTTCGTCAGTTGATCGATGATTACCCACGGTACGTCTTGTCCGTTGCTGACTGGTAGCGTGGTAATGAAATCCATTGTTATCGTATCCCAAGGTCGATGGGGCTGGTCTAATCGCTTGAGCAATCCGAATGGTACGTGTCGAATTGGCTTGATACGGCGGCAGGTGTCACAGTGATCCACGTACCGGTGTACCTATTTGCATTGTTGTGGCCAGTAGAAAGTTCGGCTAACAAGTTCCAGGGTTCTGGCTCACCCTGGATGTCCCGTGGCCCACACGTTGTGGTGGTCTGTTAATATCCGCAGTCGCAGTTCGTTGTTGTCAGGGATCCATATTAGACCGTCCTATATAAGTACCCCTTTCCTTTCCTCGCATAATCCTAGTGCGATCTTCCTGTCGTGGGTGTTCCCGCTCGCCTTTTTCCCCAGAATTTCTCGGACTTCCTTATCCTTGGCGCTTTGTTCTCGTATTTCGCTCAGGAGGTCCTTATCTATCTGGAGTTTCATTGTTTCCGTCGTGTTAACCTGGAGCGCTTGTAGTGTTTCGAAATTTTCCTCTGGCAAGAGAACTCGCCTGTGATTCTGTCAATGCTTCATATCACCTTCCCAGGGAGAGTCTTCTGACTCTCTAAAGAGGATGTTGGGCTTTTCCGCTAGTTTCCCTGGTCGGTATTTGATTATGAAATCGTAGTTTGGCAGTCGTTCACCCCACCAGGCTTGTTCCAGATTTAGGTCGTGTTTCGTTTTCCAGTACTCAAGGTTCTTGTGGTCTATCAGGATCATGATTTTTGCTGGTCTTGGAGGTTTCCTTGATTTTGTTGATTATGGTCTGGCATACTTCCCATGGGTCCGTTTCGCCGATCTCCCAGTTTTCCAGTGTTTTCCTGTAGTATTGCTCCGTGGTCTTTTCTTCCGGGACTGTGTTAGCTCTCGGTGAGTTAGATAAGCATTTCTTGGTGCAGTGCTCTGAGTGGAATTTTCCACCCTATCAGCGGGTCATGGAGCTTCAGCCATGGAAGTCCTAGGATGATCAGGGCATTTCCGATCGTGATTCAGTGTAGCCGGATGTCTTCTTCGTGATGGTTGATCATGAGGTGGATTTGAGCGTCGTGGGTTATAGGCCCACCGGTGACCTCGCTTCCGTCCACAGTCAGGACTCGTCTGGGTACTGCTTTTTGTTGCATCTGTATTCGGCTGGCTTCCGCATACGCTCTATCGATGAAGTTCTCAGATGCTCCACTGTCTACCAGGGTTGAAGTGGCACATTCCTTGCCATTGGCTCCCTGGGGCCTTACTTTGATCATTATTTTTTCCTCTCACTCGTATCGGGTTGTCCAGATTCTGTAGGGTGGTTCTTCTTCTTCTTTCACAACTGGCTTCTCGCTCAGGTGACTGTTGCTACGATCTACTCCCGAGGGCTGTCGTTTCCCTATGGTTCTTCCTCCGTTTCTTCTTCAAACCTGGCTTCTGCGGCTCTGTATGGCTTTTTCCATGGGAGTCGTATTTTCTTGGGCTGGGGCATTCCGTTGAAAAATGCCTTTCTTTCCGCAGTTGTAACATTCATCAGTGTTCGTTCATCGAGGGAATCGGTTCGGCGTTCTATGGGCGAACTTGAATCGTCGGGTGATGTCGAGGTCCATTGGGTCCCCGGGGGTACTGACAGGGGTTCCCTGGTGTGGATATGGAAACACGCTTCTGGGCTGGCAGTGGGCCGTCGACTGATGACTCCGAGGTTGCATAGGTGGCTATCGGTTTTGATGGCAGCGGTAGCATAGTCCACCAGAAATGTGGCTGGCGCTTCGCTCATGACCAAGTGTCTTTTGACTTCGGGGTGTAGTCCGTCTCGGAATCATTCAATACATACGTCATTCGCATAGGGGAGATCTGCTTTGATCCGCTGGAATTCTGCCCAGTAGGTTGCCACCATTCAATATCTTTGCTGGATTTTCTGGAATTTCTCGAATGCGATTTCCTCTGCATCTACATGGCCAAACGCATGCCTCATGTTAGTTTTCAGTTCTTCCCAGGTTAGGTTGATTCCTCCTTCCTCGTTCAGGAAGGTTTCCACCCAGTTCCATGCCACTCCTCGGAGTAGGAATGACGCGTATCCCGTTTTCTTCTCATCGTCGTCGAATCGGTTCCCTTCTGTTCTGAACTTCAGTTCACACGGTGCCAGAAAGGTTTCGAACTTTGCCTTTTCTCCTTCGAAAGGTTCTGGGTTCCGGAGCTTTGGATAACTGGTCTGCAGCGGTCTGTCGCGTGCTGCTAGGAGGGTTTGCAACATTTCTGTTGTTAACAGGTGGGGTCCTTCCGTCATTCTTCTCTGCTGTTCTGGTGTTTTCAGGGTTACTAGTTGTGATCTTGGTTCTGGTGTTACGGGACTTGGAGCCCGCTGGTCGTTGGGGACTTCCCTGAATTCGCGGAGATCGAGGGGGTCCTCAGTGTTTTCGCCCGTGGAGTCCGCTGCGTCCCTTGGTCTGCTATGTCGGGTGTCGATTGGGGAGATGCAATCTAGTGTCAAGATCCTACCTCACTAGTCCATGCTGCTCGACAGGCAACGTAGGCTGTCCCGGTGGTCTTCTTCATTGGCGGTATCTGACCTCGCCCTAATCTCTGCATGCCTGGCATGGTCTCGTTGCGGTATTCTACTTCGCTGTGGCGGTATCCGACTTCGCTCTAATCTCTGCACGGCAGGCATGGTCTCGTTGCAGTATTCGACTTCGCTGTGGTGGTATCTGACTTCGCCCTAATCTCTACACACCTGGTGTGGTCTCGTTGCTGGATTCGACTTCGCTGTGACGGTATCCGACTTCGCCCTAATCTCTGCACGCCTGGCGTGGTCTCGTTACGGTATTCGACTTTGCTGTGGCGGTATCCGACTTCGCCCTAATCTCTGCATGCCTGGCATGGTCTCGTTGCGCTATTCGACTCCGCTCTGGCGGTATCCGACTTCGCCTTAATCTCTAATAGGTTCTTACAGGTAATGACCGCAGCGTCGGATCACGGATGTAGAGAAACAGGTCTGTGGAGAGAGATAATACGCGACTTCGATCTATTGCGCTTTACACTACAGGTAATATGTGCTCCTCCTCGCCCTACCACCCCCATGGGGCTTCCATCTTTCCCTGTTACCGCCGAAAAGCACAATAAAAACAAAAGAAAACTTAACCACGGGAAAACGAAACAACATGAACTGCGACCGTACAGGGGGGCTCCTAACAACCAGCTTCCTCCATTCGCCTGAAATCCCAGCAGTTTGTAGATACGTCACGGAAAGGGAACTTTTGCAGTAGGATGAACGGCAGTAAAGGAGGTAGTACAATACCAATACCTTCTTGGTACTCTCTAGATGGCCATCATTGTATCTTTGGTGGCAGCCATGTTGCGGCGCATGCCCCATGTGATTTTGACGTAGGTGGAGCAGTTTCGGTCGGTTGCTTTGTGTGGTTGTAGACAGTTGGCGCAGCGGATCGGTGGGAGGTTGCATGAGTGTCCTGCTCTGCAGTTTGCAATTGTGTAGGGGTGATCCTTCGTGGGGTGGGGTTGGGCACATACAGCACAGGTGTGGTTGCTGGTGGTGCACCGCTATGTTGGGTGGCCATAGGTCTGGCATTTGTTGCATTGGGTGGAGGAGCCGAAGGTGATGTATTCGGCAATGGTACATTCTCGGTTAAACATCGCAAGGCTGGTGGCACTGAGGGACTTCTTGGTCATCTCCCCAATGAAGGTGACAATCATGGGGGAAGCCTCTTTACCCTGGCAGCGTTCAGGGCTGGTGAGCCATCGTGGTGTTTCACCCATTCGTAGGGCGGGGTAGTTGGTCTCGATTTCTGTTTGAACGGTTTCGCGGGTGGCAGTGGTGGGGATGCTATTGACGATGAAGCGGGTCCATCGCTGGCGTACCCGAGACGAGGTGACGGGGAATTCATGGAGGGCCTCCTCAAGGATGGCCAGGTATGGTTCGTAGATGGTGCTCAGGAACTGAGGCGCGACTGTAAAAATGAGGTTGTTGGTGGCAGTGATGTTTGCCAGGATAAGGGGTGGGTGCTCGATGTCGGTGTGGGTGGTAATGGCCTTATTGACTGCTTGAAGTGCCCGGTTGGCAGCCTCCTTGCGGTTGTTGGGTGCGATTGTGAAGCTGAAGATTATGAGCCTGTCCGCCGTCGGGTAAGGCTTCGGGAGGATCGTCTCCTTCCTGGCCTTCTTCTTACTCCTAACCTCCGTGAATTCCATCGGCTGCTTCTCTGCTACCTGTGCATAGGTTGGTGCAGAGGTTGTGATGGTCTTCTTGGTGGTGGGTGGTTTTGGGCGTTGTTGGGGTGGTTTCGGCGTGCCCCTGGGGGCTACTGGGACTGGTGCGGGGGTGGGATGTGCGGATAGGATTGCAACTTTTGTGGTGAGCTCGTTGATGGTGTTGGTCAAGGTGAGGATTTGTTTCTGCGTTTCCTCTCTCCGTTTCTTGATGTCTTGAAGCCCTGGGATCTTGACGGTTGTTGACTGATTGGCTAGTTGATGTTTCATTTCGGCACGTACCAACTGGCATATCAGGCCGATTAGCGCATCAACAGTTTGGTTGACGTTTTCAATGTGGTGGGTGGCTGACCTCCAGGTAAGGAAACTTGCGAGAGTGTCCGTGTCGTGATCCCACTCGGGGGCAGCGTCTGCTGTGGGGTTGAAGCCACTGGATTGTGTTGGCGATCGGCGGGGGATAGATGGGGCGGGTGGAGTTCGGATGGCAGACGTTGCTGGGGCTGCACCTGGTCCAAACATTGGTGCTGGATTTCTCATGGCTGCTAGAGAGCATACCAGGAATGGGTCGGAAACCGGGGTGGTTGCCATGGTGATGCCTTGTTGTTGTGGACAGGTGTCCACTTTCAGGGGAGGGGTTGGGTGTTGTTCAGGACCGAAGCGACCGCAACGCGGAGTGAAATCGCGCAGGCAGTAACAACAAAGAAGTGAGAGGTGGCCAGCGAGTTCGTAGATGGAAAGACCGTGGAGTTATGAAGCTCCAGAGGGTATATCCAGTGAAATCGGTGGTGGGAATAAAAAGTTGTTTGGCGGCGAACGAAAATTTTTGCAGTGGAATGAAGGATAATAGATTGCGTGGAGAAGAATCTCCAGACTAGCTACCGCGCTCCTCCTTTATACTTTTTCCATCCTTCTGTGGAATCACAGCTTGCCCGCAAGACTGACACAGTTCCTCCCATTGTGACTTGATCGCCGCACCCAAGGAAATCACATGATCGCACGCGGCTGCCGCACGGCCAACACTCTACTCGCGGCAACAGGAGAAAGTACGCACAAGCAGTAACGGTAAGGAAATGTGAAGAGTGATGTACAACATAATCAAGGGGAAACAGTACTTCGTAACGGTCATAGGAGAAGGACGCACACCTTAATCAACAGGAGACAACAAACGTAGCGGACAGGAGAAAGGACGCGCAAGCATAATAAACAGGAAATGACATACATAACGATAACAGGAGAAGGACGTGCAAGCAACATAACGGAGACGAACGAGAGAGGTCTAGACTGGCTAGCGGTCAGGGATACAATCGTTACCGGAGCGATTTGGTGGAGATTGGTCGAAGCGCCTAAGTGCGGAGGATGACCGTGGCTGCGGCAGCAAAAACGAGGACGAACCACTGGGAGACAAGGGTGAAAGTGGCACTGGCGCCGGCACCAAGGAGCCTGTCATGCCAGGTTCGTGACAATAGATTGCATGGAGAAGAATCTCCTGACTAGCTACCGTGCCCCTTCCTTTATACCTTTTGCTCTACTGTGGACATCACAGTCTCACCCGCAAGACCAACACAGAATCCCCTACATGACTTAATTGCCGCGCCCGAAAGAAACACATGATCGTACTCGACTCTCACCCCCTTCACCCCAAAACAGACTAACGTAAGGCAGACATGCAACAGTAAGGAAGCAACAAGGAAAGCATACAACCAGAAACCCGATAAGGAGAAGGAGAAGCGCAAGTATAGTAAGGCAGACACGCAAACAGTAAGGAAGCGACAAGGAAAGCATACAAAACCGGAAATGTGACAAGGACAAGGAGAGACACAAGTAATAAGCACAAGGTGAGTTCGCAAAGCAGACACATATGAAAAGGAAACGGATCCTGGGTGGCCAGCGACCAGGTCAGGGTTTAGTGGGGCATGGCTGCCGGAGCACTGTCGGAGGGACTGGGATGAGATGCCTAGACGCGTAGAACAACTACGGCGGCGGCAGACATGAGGAACAGCCACAGGGTGACCAGTGTAAGGGCGGCGCCTGTGGCAACGCCAAGCCTGTTGTGCCAGATTCATGACACATGCTGTTGTGCACTAGCAAAGCCCTGAGTTCATCGCCATAATCGGGTGTCAATGACGAGAATGCAAGTGGTAGTATCATCCCTCATATCTCTGACCACGGGGTGGAACAGTATTATCTTGGGCCTTCGAGCTGTCTGCGACGTTACAGGGATTCCCTACTCATGGTGTTGTTCCTCTGAGTAACATACCTCTGGAAACAACTTCACTACTATTCCGTGATCTAGACTCGCAACTCCTTACGTTTCTGTTTTCCTTCTGATTTCTTGTCTGTCCTATGATGACCACCAAGGTTGTCTTTCTCTACAGCAGCACTTGCGCTTTTCTGGTCTGCACCAGTACTTGGCCCGGGGTCCTTCAGTGCTGCAGAGTCAGTCGACCTGAGCTGAACCCCAACAGTGTTGGTTGCCCAGTCTCAGTATGCCGTCCTAAGACCATATGACAAGTTCCCGATACCTTCCTGCCCAGTCCGTATCTGAATTCCGACCCTGTAGTTTTTAGGGTGTAGTAGCCACTGTCACGGCGCAGATCTCGGCGCTCAGTTTGGTTTTGGTTGTTTGATTTCGTTGTCGATGCTGGCACCTCGCTCCGGATATCTCGATCTTGGGAAGAGTGTCATCACCTCACTGCGGATGTCTTGATCTTCGAAAGAGTGTCGGCACCTCGCTCTGGATGTCTCGATCTCCGAAAGAGTATCATCACCTTGCTCCGGATGTCTCGATCTTGGAAAGGGTGTTGGTTCTGGGCCCCGGTTGCATAAGAGAAGGTTGTATGAGTTGTGCGGTTATGAACACATATGTGAGTATGAGTACGTATGTGAGTTACGCGGGTATGAGTAGGAGAATGTATGGGAGTTGCGAGAACTGTGTATATAAGGAGTGCTGTCTCCCGTGTTTTGTCTTCTTCTTCTCTTCATGCAACCTCTGGTATTCTATTCGGAATATCAACCTCATCTCCGTTCCTCCGTTTTCTCCGTTTTCTCCGTTTCTCCGTATCAGCGACACTCCTCCAATGCCGCCCGTCCCTGTCTGACACGTCCGTCTGATGTTGTCCATCCTTGTCCGACACGTGTGTCTGATACTGTCCATCTCGCTGTTGGACATATCTGTCTGACGCTGTCAGTCTTTGTGTCCGACACGTCCATCTGACGTTGTCCATCTCTGTTCGACACGTCCGTCTGACACTGTCCCTCTTGCTGTCCGACACATCCATCTGATGCTGTCTGTCTCTGTTTCCCGTTCCCATCCCTGTTCCCGTTCCCATTCCCATATCTGTTCCCGTTCCTGTTCCCGTTTCCACTCCGCTTCCACTCCCGCTTCCGCTCCCGCTCTCGCTTTTATCACTTGAACTCACTCGAGTACCTTGGAGAACCGTCACCATTACACTAGGTTGCATCCTTTATTCTAACCTACTCGTGATGAGTTCGGAACCCATGGATACAGACGCTTCCAGCTCCACCCTCGAACCGCGGTTCACCCCGCTGAAGGCCCAGGTGTTGGCTATGGCCACAGCTCAGGGGGGTGCCAACGCCACCCAGAAGGGGTTTCCTGATGTGCCAATTTTCGACGGCGGTAAGGCCGAAAAATTGCGAACCTGGATTATTCAACTGCGCAACAAGTTGGCCATGCAACCCCATCGTTACCCCGACGACTAAGTATGCCTGCGATATGCGGTCAACCGCCACTCGGGGGCCACCCTAAACCTGATTCGCGCCTATGTATCTGAGAATACTGGATGAATCCAGCTCGAATCCTTGAACGCACTCCTTGACCTCCTCTGCCAGGCATTCGACGACCCCAACAGAACCCACACTACCAATCGCGCGATTCGGAAACTCAAGCAAAAGAACAGCACCTTTGCTGCCTATTTCTCGGAGTTTGGTTGGATCATGGGAGACCTAAACTGGAACTAAGAGGCTCAGAGAGAACAATTGTACGAAGGCCTCTCGGATGAAATAAAGGATGCCTTGGTCACCTGCCGTCCTCGTTCTGATAGTCTGGGTCAATTGATCCAGATCTGTCGGGAGTTGGACAAACGGATCCTCACTCATACCGCGGAATGGGTCCAGCCTGGCCATACCCAGCGACTGCCCCGCTCTGCACCATCTTCGGCCAGCGTCCCCGTCCCGGCTCCGGTGAATCCGACGGACACAAACAGTGGGTATTATGGCGTGGCGCCTATGGACTTATCGGCCACGCAGAGGACTGCCAAGAAGAATCGTATCAGACAGGAACGCATGGCCCGGGGTGAATGCCTGTATTGCGGAACTGTTGGGCACTTCCTCCACGAATGCCCAGAACGCGCTGCCTCTCAGAACTGCTGTCTGGCTATGGCAGCCAACATCAATACGACTGCCGAACCGGACACTGCTGTTCCGAACGAGCAGTCAGAAAACTAGCTGTCCCATGCCAACCGGTTGGCACCGGTATGGGACGTTCCCCATTGTTTTCGTCGTTTCCCTGTTTGCAATTGCCTGCTGTAGTTGGTCGAGGGGTGGAAGAATGTGAATTAGAAGGAGAGCATCTTTTTGTTGCAGCTACTCTCCGTAACGGTGACCATTCTATCCAAACTTCTGCAATGATTGACACAGGTGCAACGGGCTTTGCATTTATCGACGAAAACTTTGTACACCAACACAACTTTCCCTGCTACAGACTAAACCCTCCCCGAGATCTCAAAGTAATCGATGGACGACCCATCGAATCCGGCCAAATCACGCACCTGAACAAGATTTACTGTCATATATAGGATCACACCGAAACGTTACCCGCTTTCATCACCAAGTTAGGACACTTCTCGCTGGATCTCGGGATTCCTTGGCTGCAAAGACATGCCGTCGTTACCGATTTTGTCAGTAATTCGGTCCGATTTCTTTGCCCTGACCACCAAAATCCGCTGGTGGCACCTCGAGTGGCATTACAGACAATAGGCGTGTTGCCAAAGACGACAAAGATGGCAACAGAAGCGTTGAAAGGAACTACAATGCCACGTCCGGGCGTGGCACTGGAGCCACCAGACGTGGCATCGAACCTCAAATCTAAGTCTCCTGCGATTTACGTAATCTCTTTGGCTTCCTTGAAGAAACTAATCTGATGAAAGGAATCGGTTCAAATCTTTGCTATGAGCTTGTACGACATCAACAAAGCTTTTGAAATGTATACACCAAACCTGCAAGACACAGAGCATGCAGAGCCTCCCGACTATGAGCAATTGAAATCCCTAATCCCGTCTGGATATCACTTGTTCCTTCACCTGTTCTGTGAATCCATTGCGAATAAGTTACCTCCGCACCACCCCTACGACCACCACATTCCACTGAAAGAGGGATTCCAACCACCCTTCGGACCGCAATATTCCCTTGCCCGTTACGAGTTGGAAGCCTGCAAGAAATGGATCGAGGAAAATTTGGATAAAGGATTTATCTGGGCCTCTTCATCCCCAGCTGGAGCACCGATCCTGTTTGTCAAGAAGGGTGACGGATCGCTGCGATTGGTGGTTGATTACAGAGGCATCAACGAAGGAACTGTCAAAAATTGTTACACTCTTCCGCTAATTCGGGAAACTCTGATGTGAATATCGAAGGCTCGGTTTTTCACGAAATTGGATGTTCGTGGAGTGTACAATCTGATTCAAATGGCAGAAGGAGAAGAATGGAAAACCGCCTTCCGAACCCGTTATGGTTTATTCAAATCATTGGTAATGCTGGTTGGTTTGACCAACACGCCAGCAGATTTCCCACGATTCATCAACGAAACCTTGGCTCCTGTCCTCGATCACTTTACGTCAGCTTACCTCGATGACATCTTGATTTATTCGGATACGATGGAAGAACATACTTGGCATGTCCACCGAGTATTGGAACGACTGACCAACACCGGCCTCCACCTCAAACCGGAAAAATGTGAATTCCACAAAATAGAAGTTAAGTATCTGGAACTAATCATTGGTGCGGACGGCATCAAGATGGATCCGTCCAAGGTTGAAACAGTGAAGGCGTGGCCCCCTCCCGAAAAGCTACGAGATGTGCGAGCGTTCTTGGGATTCGCAAATTTTTACTGCAGATTTGTCAAAGGATACTCAAAGGTAGTTGAGCCGCTGATATGGCTGACAAGAAAAGGCCAGCCATTCAAGTGGGAGACAAAGCAACAGGAATCGTTCACCGGACTGAAAACCTCATTTACGATGGCACCCATTCTGCGTCGGTTTGATCACGACCGCGACATTGTGGTGGAAACTGACATCACTGACTTCATCTCCACTGCATTCTTGTCGCAATACGATGAGGAGGGAACCCTACACCCCGTGGCCTTCTTTTCAAAGAAACATTCCCCCGCTGAGTGCAATTATGAAATTTATGACAAGGAACTGATGGCAATTGTCCGGGCGTTTGAGGAGTGGCTCACAGAGTTGCAATCAGTGGAAAATCCGATATCAGTCTTAACGGAATATAAGAATTTGGAATATTTCATGACGACCAAACTGCTCAACCGCCGGCAAGCGAGATGGGCGCATTTTCTCTCCCAATTCAACTTCAAAATCATCTACAGACCGGGGAAATCGGAAGCCAAACCGGACTCCTTAACTCGAAGATTCAGAGATCTTCCTAAGGAGGGGGATAAACGACTGACCGAAAACTTCCATGCAATCATAAAACCACACCAAATCCTACGACGCGACGCCGGACTCGAACAAGAGGAACGTGGTGCCGGACTCGAAGCCGGACTCGGACTCGGACTCGAGCAAGGCGGCGCCGGACACGAAGCCAGACTCGGACTCGGACTTGAGCAAGGCAGCGCCGGACGCGAAGCCAGACTCAGACTCGGACTCGAGGAACGCAGCACCGGACTCGAAGCCAGACTTGGACTTGGACTTGAGGAACGTGGCGCCGGACTCGACGACGGATGCGAACTCAGACTCGTTAACGCCAAGATCGCCGTACTATTCTCTGAAGCCTACAACTGGGATCCTTTTCCCACGGAGGTGCTGGCTATGCTAGAGAAGGAGGTTCACTATTGTAAGGATATTATGCTATCGGAGTGCTCCCGGAGCCCAATAGGAAGATTACTGTATCGAGGAAAGTTTTATGTCCCAGCCTACAGCCCTGTGAGATTATATCTGATCCAAATGCATCACGAAGTACCAGTAGCGGGCCACCCTGGACGATCGAAAACACTCAAATTTCTCTCAAGGAACTACTACTGGCCGAAAATATGGCAAGATGTTGAAAGGTTCGTAAGGAACTGTCACACTTGCCGGCGATCGAAAACCAGTAGACACGCATCCTATGGAGTCCTCTGCCCATTGGCGATTCCCCAGCAGCCATGGCAGGACATTTCGATGGACTTCGTCATGGGCCTATCGCGATCAAAGGATCACGATGCTATCAGGGTGGTAGTGGATCGGCTCACGAAACAGAGGCATCTTGTCCTGTGCAGCACTACCGTTGATGTCCAAGATCTGGCTGACCTGTTCCTCCAACATGTCTTCCGATTTGGACTTCCACGAACAATAACTTCCGACTGAGGGCCTCAATTTGCCTCTGCATTCTGGCATCATCTCTGTGCACAACTGGGAATTGAACCGCGGCTGTCTACCGTTTTCCATCCACAGACCAATGGTCAGACCAAACGAATGAATGCTGTAATGGAACAATACTTGCGGTCGTACGTTAACTACCTGCAAGATGATTGGGCTGACTGGTTGCCGATCGCCGAATTCGCATCAAATATCCATACCTCGAAAATGATGGCTGTATCTCCATTCTTTGCGAATCTCGACTACGACCCTTGCTGGCAATTCAACCTTTCGGCCTCCCTACCCAACCAAGCAGAAGATCAACAAGTGCGTTCTGCGGCAAAAGCCTTGTCCGAAATTCATGACCACCTGCAGACAGAAATGCATCGTGCCCACCTCCGCTACCAGGAAACCGCGGAAACTTATCATCTCCCCACTCCGGACTATCAGGTGGGGGTTCTTGGGTGGCTTGACGCTCAAAATCGGAAGACTCGACCACCATCAGCAAAGTTGGATCATCGACGGCACGGCTCATTCAAGATCGCACGCAAGATTTCCTCTCATGCCTTCTGGTTGGAACTTCACGGCTCGATGCAGGTAACGTACTGTAGGGGTTACCCGGCTACTACCCATTAACCGGACACCCCGTCGGCGTCGCACCCCACCACGCAAATTCACGATACCTCAACAACCACATACCAGATCGCCATAAAAGTTCGCGCGAC
>Ga0307508_10001633_pt1 | contig 24989 bp, 23 predicted proteins | sample 9_EM_MG_FD_203089 | JGI IMG/M metagenome (GOLD analysis project Ga0307508, IMG submission 203089) | Populus trichocarpa ectomycorrhiza microbial communities from riparian zone in the Pacific Northwest, United States - 9_EM | ecosystem: Host-associated > Plants > Roots > Unclassified | place... | reverse complement strand
CCAACAGCTGAATTGTCCCATCCTGTCGCCCGACGACAATCTGCTTGCCATCAGGACCGAATGCGACTGAGTAGGACACTCCTTGCTTGGCAGAGACACCCAGATTCTCATCCACAGTCCCTACGTTCCACACGCGCATTATCCCATCCCATGATCCAGTGGCCATGCGCTGCCCATCTGCCGAGAATCCCAGACAGATCACTCTGTCATTGCGAAATGGACCACCTGCGAGTTGTCCAGCCGATTCGCCATTCGCATGCCAGATGCGGACATGATGAGGGTCGCATGTGGCAACGAATTTACCGTTGCCTGAAAATGCAGCTGCTTGAGTCCAGTAGTGGCTGTACAATCCCTCTGGCTGGAATGTTTCCTCCTTGAAATCCATTGCCTTTGTCCACGAGCAAGCAGTAAAGCCACTTTTGACATAGCGTTTATCGTGATGGAAGTCGACTGAGTCGGCACAATGAACAGTGGCGTCAATCGTACCCAAAGGTATGTCCATCTCTTTGAACGACTTCAAGTCCATGACTCTCTCTCCTGTCTTTACGTTCCAGACCCGCACCGTACAAAATCCCGACCATGACACAACATGTTCTTGATCTGGAAAGAACGACACTGCCCAAACAGGATTCTCATGCCCGCTGAAAGGTCCCACCACCACCTCTCCCTTGTCCAGGTCCCAGATCCGAATCATGTGGTCTCCTGAGCCTGATACGAGCTGTTTCCCGTCTTTCGAGAAGGACAGGGCTGATATGTGCCCTACGGCCTTCAAAATCCCCACCACCGCTTCTTGCCCCGTCATTAACTGCCAGATCCGGATCCTCCCATCGGATAAGCCTGAGGCGAGGTACAACCCATCATGCGAAAACACAATGGATGACACAAACACTCTGTCCCGTCAGCCTTTTCGACCAGCACTAATTGGCCCACAGACTTTGGTTCCTGTCGATGCAATCCAGACGAAGACATTGCCATCAGCCAGACCCACTGCAATGTACTCGTCATTCCGCGACCATGCCACACAGACCACCTGCGGTTTTTCAGGCATGGAGATGGCCATGACCAGAGCTGGCCACTGCATCAATCTGCCATGTTCGACATTGAGGGTGAAGCGAAACTGGGATGAGTATTGCTTGGCTATGAGAGAAGCTGCTGGCGCAAATGGGAGGGCGGAGATATATATATGTGGCACACTTCGTGCCATAGGGTATCCAAAGTATCTGACAAAAGCAATCGCGTCCCTGACAAGCGGATACAAGGCCTCTATTCTGTCATCCTGAACCTATTCCGACACCATTAAATTTGAAAACGGGGAAGCATAGCCTTGGCGATACTCACATTGTCTCGCATTTGATCCAACCATGTTTTCAATGATAATAATGCTTTCGTAGCAATTTCCATTTCTCCTCTGACACTCAACACTTCAAGCCAGAACAAAAACCTCATTTCCATGAGGTCTCGTAAGCAAGAGAACAGTTCGGTATCGAGATTGGACACCTGGACCAGATGATCTGCCCAAAAGCGGCACGCATACGATAGAACAGAAGGAATGAAGGCCTCGATGCGGTTGTCGAGATCTGGAACTTCGTTATTGAGACAATGAGACGTCTCAATGTCGCAAATATTGAAGTGAAGCATTGTTTGCATCGTTCTCAATGTTGCATATGCTAATTGACCACGGGCGGCGTCCACGTCGACATAGAATTTGCCGCTTCGGTTCGGATCTATGAGGAAGTCACGGAAAGAGGTGTGGACAGGCGCGACGAGGGATGACAAGCCAGGAGGGGGTATATTGCTTAGTAGAGACCCCATTTCCTTGACTATATCAAATACACTAGTCTTGAAGTCAACCCCTCCGAATACACGCAGGGTATCCAATGCCTCAATCGATAGTGGCTCGAAGGCACCCAGTATCTGGCCCATTACAGACCGGAAATTGTTGCGAACGTCCTCGTCGTCCATGTCGAAGTTCTCGAGAACTGTCATGTATACTGCATCCAAGGGCTTTGCAGCTCTCCTGCTATCGCTTGGGTGCAATAACCGTTGGATGCAGTGCTGGGAGTTGAGACCTCGTGGGGGGTCGCCGATGTAATTGCAAGCAACAGATGCCCACTGAAAGATATGCTCTGCTTTATTCACCAACTTGTGAAGACTGCTGTCGTCGACTTCGGCCTGGTGAAGATTCTTCTGCGTGTAAATAAGAATGTCATTGTCGACCGCATCCGCGAGTTCGGGATCGTTCATGTACATATGGTGGACGAACGATGATTTGGCCAAGGCCTTTAGGATGTCGGTCTCCGGTCTGGAAGTAATTAAGATGCAGAAATTTTTGGGAAATTGAAATAGGTGTTGCCCAAGGAAAGTGTGAAACGGGATCTTCTTGCCGCCGGTACGGTGACGTAGACTGGCATCTTCACTCTCGTCCAATGCATCAATGACGACAAAGACAGGGCTGACAAATTGAAGACCTTTGAGTGGTTCCAGAATCAGTGCGTTGAAAAGCGTAGTATAATCTTCTGCGGATGTTATGTCCGGGTTGTTCTTGATTACCGTATTCAACGAGGCTTTGAACGCTGGATATCTCGCGCAGAGGTTATGTGCGAGAGTTGTGAAGAACCGATAGGGCTCTCGGCTAGAGGGTCGTCCGCGGATGAAACAGTATGAGGTCGTCAGACGCCCTGTGCGATGGAATCTATTTGCGATTTCGTGGGCGATTGAGGATTTTCCTGTTCCAGCTTGGCCGAAAAGTACCAGGGCTTTGGAGGACAAAGGATCAATGTCGTTCACCCAATTGGTGATGGCAGCCAAGAATTTGACTCGTGTTCCTGGGAGGCAGCCTCCTTCCGGATTGAATCTTGCTCCTTGCACAAATGGGAATTTCGTGTCAAGATCTGATAGGTATATTAGTTTGCATGAGAGGCATAAAGACACATCACACACGAATATCCTCAAGAAGCCCATTCATACATTCCATCTGTCCAAGAATGCGTACCATGTCGATATCAATATTCACGGTGTTTTCCTCAATAAAGGCATTGTGGAGGTGCCTGAGCTGTTCCCGAAAATTTGCAATCACATCCTGTTTGCAGGCATCAAGGCGTTGGCCTAGACGTGTTGGATTAGTGCATCAATACAAAATCCAACAAAGAGGTACATACGGAAGCTGCTATCCTTGATGTAGGATTGGATGAAGTACCCGCATTCGGTGATAAGGTTCATCATGCATTTAACGGCCTCCTTGCGCTTCTCTGATTGTTCACAGTGAGACCTCAACTTTATGGCATCAAGCGTCTCAGTGCCTGGTGTAAGGCGAAGAGCATCTGCTATTGCATCAAGAAAGACCATAACGTCATTGTCGACTCGGAGCTGGATCTCTTCGAGGATGGTCTAAGGATAGTTTAGTAAGAACCTTAGACAACGAGAAAGTGGCAAGATGAGTCCTACCTTTTGGATGACCGAGAACACACTCCGTGCCAACTTGGCGTGGCAATGAATCTGGAAATGGTCGTCAAGTCGATCCAACACAGATGGAAGGTATTGTACCTCAGAAATACTATCCACAGCACACAGAACAAAATCAATCTGGTTGATAACGAGCTTCCACTTGTCGAGTAAGGTCCTTGCAGAGGTAACCACCACTTCGGTAGAATCACCGGCGTTCCCGTTGCTGGAGGTATCGGCGACACCAACTACCAGTACGTCTGCAATGACCGACAGCGGTGCAGGAAGAGGCTCGTCGTCAATTTCCCCTACATAAGGTAAAGTTGGAAGAGGAATGCGGCGAATCAACGAAGTGACTGATAGAGTGTGTGATGATGTTTTCTGGGTGATAGACAACAAAAATTCTGTGGCAATGTATCACTTTGCTGAATGGAGCGTGGACTGAGTACAAACAAACCTTGTTGACATGAGCAAAGCATCTGATACGGCAGAACAAAAGTGGCAAGAAGTTTGTCGTTGCGGAGCCTGTGTTCTTCCAAAACTCGCAGCGTTAGTTGCGAGGACGAGCCCACGATACTAATTCCAAATTACGGGTCAATTGTTGGCAGGATGGCCACAGAAGAAAGGCCTCACAAGTAATCTAATGTTTCATCCCATCGTAGGGACTTCCTCTCAAGTTGGACTAGCCTTATCTCCTTCTTGATTCTTCCATCGGTCGCAGAGATAATGAAACGCCGACTTCTGCTAGGCTCCAAGTCGGTGGGAATAACCATTGCAGTCTGAATATCTGTTGAAAAATTAGAAACATCACAGCAAATAAAAATGCCTTTTGGATGCCAAAAACTTACCAGTTATCTCAAGGCATAGATCCCCGGCTTCCATCTCAATAATGTCCAAGTCTTAGAAGAAGGCGAGAAAGGTAACAGACGGGGACACTTGGGGGATAAGTGGAACAATTAAAAGCCTTTGAATGGCGCGATTTGAAGGATGTCATTGCACAGCGCTCTTATATGTATAGCTATCTCTGCTCGCTTTGGAGGATAGAAATTGCGGTACATTGGTGATGAGAATACTAGTCTGCGGAAAGCTCAAAACAAAGAACGGAATGTTTAGTACGTTGGCAGTGTTAGCAGGAAAATCTGTTCCGTGAATTTGCTCATCCTTGAATCAAGTTGCTAAAGGTCTTAAGATCGACGTACTGCGGTCCTGAAGTGGTTTGTGATGGTAGTCCAACGATAAAGAGCTATGCATCATGCTCAAAATTGGCTATATGATGGTGTAATTGTTGGATGCGGATGACGCAAGGAAACGAGAACGTAACCAGAGGATGCCTAGAAGAGAAGCCGAATCGAGTGCAGAACTCTAAAAGAGTCAGAATGAATATCCAAGCGCCCAACGTATAAGGAAGGTAACCTTCTGATCCTATGCTGCATGTGGCAGGCTTAGGTAACTGACCAAGGTAGGCTCAGATCTACCTGTAACCTCTTGGTACAGCGCAGGCCCATTCGGTACGCCTGCTTTTTCTTTATTTTGTGTAACTGCCCACACCATTTATTGCTTGAAATGCGAAATGTGGTGTTTGCTTAGGCAACCCCACCCTCACTTATGCCCTGACGGAGGTCTGATCGGTTTGCAACCGCCGCCTCCCTCATCTCGAAACCCCAAAGACCACCATTTGTTTTTAGGATTTCGACCTCTGGTCACCACCTCTGCCCACCATCTCCCTTCCTCGCTTACGGAGGGGGTTCTTTGCCACCACCCTTCCGGTGCTCGAAACGCGATACGGAAGGCATCCACCGTCCCCTCAAATGCTGTTTTCTTGTTTTCGTTTCGATCCAACGGGGTCTCACCCTCCTCATTATGTTGTCGTTGTTTCGATGCCCCCAAAAGCAGTATTTTCAATTTTGGGAGTATTACATATATAAATTCATGTTGTAGGTAGTCTAATGCACCAAATTTGTAAGAAAACCGAACCCATACAGGTTTGAAACTCCTGGCCTCCCTGACTCTCTTCTATACAACTCATTCATTTATTTCACTGTCTCGAAATTACTGTTCATGTAAATGCGATTGAACGGCATCAACTTTAGACACATCACCTATATAAGGAAAACTTACCGTTCTATGATAAAGTAATCGGCACCCAATATTTCTCTATTCTCTGCACGAAGTCTTCAGGCGGAGACACCAAGAGATCGACCTTCTTGCCGAATGCCTTTTCGAGATCCATGTGGGCTCCGCCAATGTCCACGAAATCGAAACCAAGAGCAAAGACCACGATGTCAACATCGCTGCTTGGGCGTGCGGTGCCTTTGGCGTAGGAACCAAAAAGGTAGGCGGATTTGAAAGACGGATAGGTACGAATGATAGACGCAGCAGTAGAGAGGATATACGATTGAGAGAGGACCTGCGCGGGGGTAGTCCAGCCCAGGGTGGGGTCGCCACTGGTCTCTGTTAGAGTTAGAGTGGTCATCGCTCTGTTTCAAGTTACGGAAAGTAGAGTAAGTCAAAAGCATTCGCTCGTTTGTCTTTGTCTACATTTTGGCTGGTGCTTCCGTTAGACACTTGTTCCGGATCCTGCATTGGCTAAACAAGCAAATCATAAAATGATTCAAATTCAGTGGTGGCTTCGGCTGGTTTGTTACAATTGTTACTTACAATAGAGACATCCGCGAATATTATAGCTTAGTAAAAAATGACCGAATTAAGTAAAATAAAAATACACTACAAAATCTCATTGGTCGGGTGCATTAAAAACTCCTGTGGGGAAAGCTATCGCCTGCGGTGAGACATGGAAGAGAACAATGGGTGATTAAGAACAGCCATCCGCCTCTGAAAATCTCTGAAAATCCGTCCAGCTAATCTTACCAGTGATATGGTTGTTGGATGCTACAGCCACCGCCTTGCCAGGCTAAACACCAACTGGGCACATCTAAGAAGGTCATTTCAGGCCGCACACTCGCCTGAAGCACTTCAACGAAAGATGTTTGTTCCGAATATATGTTTGACAATGACAATGCCAAGAAAATCGTCACGGAGGTTCTTTAATGCTTGTCGACAATGTATTGACTGTTGGTGAGAATATTCTCTACTCAATAGTCCTGGCTCGGGGGTTGTCCACGGAAAATGCAATAGGCGGTCGGGGTCAATGCAGTGGAATGTGCTACCTCGTTCGCAATTGATGATTTGTCTGTCCCAGCTCGGTCAACAAGCACTAGGACCTTCAGTCGTTTACATCGGTCCTTCTAAAAATGTGCCAGTGACAAGTGCATATACTCACCACAAGTCCACAAGTCTAAATCACATCTAGGAATTTGACGGAAGGCAGCCTTTGCCTGGGTTGAATTTTGTGCCAATGCTTCCCGCAAATTCATGTCAAGATCTAGCAAGGAGATGACATTCCATTTGCAAAAAGTGGGGTCAATAATGCAAAGCACATTGATCTCGACATTGACAAGACAGCTATCTTCCCGTTGCTGAGAATGTTCTTCGTGGGGAATTTCCCTAACACATGATAGTTCAATACAAATGGCAGAACGAAGTAAAAGGAATACATACAAAAACTGACATCCTTGGGGTAAGACTGGATGAAATACCCACATTCAGTGATCAGGCTCTTGAGCGTCTTCCTATGGTTATCGGAACATCCGCAGCGAAACCTCATCATCTCCACATCCTGCGCCGGATTGGGTGCTTGATCAAGCAAGTCCACGACAACTCAGTCGAGGTCGATTTTCTCCGGGATTTCCTGTCCATTTATCACAAATGCGACACAGTCGAGGACCTCTTTCCACTTCGAACCTTTTTTAAAATTTGTTGATGGTATCCACAGTATCTGTGATGCGACCCGAAGGCTTTTGCATGCGATAATGCATCGATGCGGTGAGGCATAGCCCCTTGAGTAGGGATTTCGTTTTGTTAGAAACGTCCTCAACAAAAGACCCATGAAGGTTTAGGTAGGTTGAAAGAATGACAAAGGTGATAGAGATAAACTCTTTCGAGATGAACGAAGCATGTCGTACGAAAGAACGAATGTAGCAAGGAGTTCCTCGGGGCGCAGTCGGCGTTTTTCATAAATATTCAGCGCGAATTGTGAAGACGAGTCTAAACACAGCTGGCAGAAAGGTTGTCAGTGCTAGATAGCGCATTCATGGGAAAATATCCTCACAAGCCATCTAAGTTATCGTTCCGGCGTAAAGGGTTATCTTGATACTTGAGAGGCAGTCTCTTTTGTTGTGCGTGTATCGATAGCAGAGACACAGAAAAGTCGGTCTGCTTAGGCGTGTATGCACACACTCCAAGTCAGCTTTTAAAACTCAAATCCAAATTGACGACTATGGGTGAGGGGGAAGATACGAGTCTGCAGGATGTGTGACTAAGTATAAAACCCTAGTGGCCAACTTCGTGGGTTTGGACATGTAACGTAGCATAGTTCTGTTATTATCAGTAAGTCAGAAATCGAGGAAAAGCTGCGTCCAATGTCTCACGTGACCGTGAGAAATGCAGAATGCATGCTAATACTAATAGTAATTGCCATTGCTATTACTAATGCTGTATAGCATCGGTGCGTTCAAGGCTGTGGCTGCGTCAGGATGCCTGATTTTAAGAACCCATCGAGTCGTGAAGAGCCTGAGCGAGTCAAATCGTCAGTGGGTTCGTCGGCTGCTCAATCCAGACGCGCAAAAAATGCTGCTCATCGTGCAGACGATGTTGGTGAGTTTTTTACTCGGCACTTACGTGTTTCCCCATCACTTTCAGGCACTTATCACTTCTGATTCCAGAATTCGCCTTTGAAATCGGTAGCGGCTTATTGACAGAAGTCCGCCGTTTGCAGGGCCTCCTCGGAGAACGCGACAAAGCTATCCAGGACATGAAAGAAGAGAAGGATGATCTTGAAAGAATCGTTGAAACCCTCAGGACCACTATCAGGCAAAATGACAAATTGATCGGTATGCCATCTTGCACCATCTAGAGACTAGGATGTCCGAATTCGACTCACATGTGCAACAAGACGAATTCAGGTCTTCGAACTGGAACCTTGAAGTCAGCGTTCGTGAGCTGCAAATACAAGTCACAGAGTCTCAAGCCTCCATCCAACGCTTGGAATCCGAACACAAAAGAGTGACAAAATCGCTCACTGCTGCTCGTGATACTGGAGATCAACATAAAAATGAAGTGGAGCGACTCCAGACGACTATTGAAGATACGAAGGCAAAGCATGAAACTGACATTGCTCAAGCGCGTAAACATGCAGCCGGCCTTGCCCGCGATAAATCCGATCTTCAACAAACTATCGATACCATGAAGGTTGAGGCTGCTCGAGCTGCTCGGCGTATACCTCGACTTGTCTCCCGCCTTACCCCAGGAGGAGGAGGGGTAGATAAGAAAGACTTTCTCGCACCTGCACATGACGGTGATGGGGAATCGGACGTGTTTGGTACCACAGGACGTGCATCGACAAACCGCAGGAACCAGATCAATACGCTGAAAGGTTCGCTTAATCCTGAGAAGCAGGTTCGAATGCGGCTAGAAGGAGCACCTTGTCCGCAAGATGAGGAGGGAGAGGAAGGCGATTATGTGGATGTTGATGAAGATACTGCCGTTCCAGAGAACAAGAAGGTGGTAAAGCGAGTTACAAGATTTGCGACTCCTGCATCCGAATATCAGGATGAAGATGAGGAGCATTTGAGCGAGTCGGGTCTACCGTCCGTGGCGCCGATTCCTTCTCAGGATGACGAGGTGTCGCAGTTCTTCGGCAGTAGTCAAGATCACGGTCAAAACGAACTTGTGCAGGAAGCCTGGTCGTGGATAGACCTACCCCTTGATTGCGACAACCTCTAGAGTCATTTCACTGCCGCCGATCTTAGAAATTCGAACTCATTCCAGAGACTCCTTGACCCTCGACAGAAATCCTTTCTTTCTCTGCGACTGACTGGACGACCACAAAGGACAGAGGGACCATTTCGCTAGATGGCCAATTTCGATGTTGAACTGATCCTTTGCGTTCCAACATGATTTTCTTATATAAATATCGCTCACTCCTCCAATAACACTTGGGAGTCAAAGCCCATATCGGAGTTTGTTTCGATCGAATTTGTCATCCGACGAGCAAGTCGAGCAAAGATCCTGGTACGTTTACACCGTTAACTACATGTCCATTAAGTACTTACAATACCCTTTTACTGGCATCTACAGTGACTTTCCTCCTCTTTTGCCCTTTCCTTGCACTGCCCGCACTGGATGCACATGATCGGAAGGGCGCCCTCTCCTATGTCCAAGTACCAGATCCCAACGGTGTAGTTTGCCGAGCCCGATATCAGCTATTTGCGGTCTTGCGGGAATGAGAGGGCCAACACAGCACCTGCATTGGCTTTGGCCATTCGAGGCCATGACCGCCGCTTGTTGCCCAGTTGTCAACTCCCAGATCAGGCCCAAAACCCTTTGTCTCCGTCAATGCATTCCAGGCGAAAGCCCACAACACAGATATGCTCACCATTCTTGGACGCCACGCTGCTGTTTGCCAAGACAGAGATGCTAATGACCAAAGCCAGCCATCGTGTCGATCCGTATTGCTCAACATCGAGGGTACGCGAGAACGGGGATGGGAGTGTGGAGACGTAAGTAGATGTGAGGCGCGCTTTTTGCGACCAGGTATCGGACGAAGGCAAAGGCATCCTGACGAGTGCACCCATGTTATCAATTCCTTCGTCCTGGATCTGGATCTACGAACCAGGAGACCTTTTCCTGACCTAGCCAAGGAAGTCGTTTGCATATATTCTATAAAATTGAGGGTTTTACCCATCTTGTCCGATATACCAACACAGGAGATGCCAATGCCGGGACACCTTTATCTTGCTTCTTTGGCTTCCTGGATAGGGCTGTGAGTCCTCGACCTTATGAGCAACAATCGACAACAGATCACCATAGGTAAATCTGGAAGGCGTTGTTCAAAACTTGAAGAGTGATGCAGAAGACAAAACTTGACGAAAGTCGTGGTCTTTTTCATGACGACGGAAGCGGCGGTCCGACATTGTAGAGTTTTTAACGACGCGGCTTTCGCATTTTCAAACGGCTCTATCAGACGATTGAGTTTTGCCGGGTTTAGTAAACCCAAAAAACAATTTTTTGCTGATGAACCCAATTTGCGGTCATCGTCCGGCATTGCAATGACCATCACTTTTCGTTTAAATCGTTATTGCCAGCTACGTCAGCATGAAGCCATCTATCTGTCTTGCGAACCAGTTTGGAATGATGAAGTGGTAGTGAACCCGAGGACTTCATCCAAGGTTTTTCGTAAAGGAAATGTTTCGTGGAGGTCAGACCGATGATTTTTGTCCTCCCGTCAATCTCGCCGCGAACCACTTCCGAACAAGATAAGCATGGAAAAACGCCGTCTTTGCGGAAGCAGACGAAATGAGTATGGGAGACGCCACCCACCAATACGAAATAGTGCATTTTGAGTTGCATTGGCTGACGCTATTTTCGGGCCATCGGCTACTCGTCTCATAGTGATTCAGATTTCTAACGGCCAGCTTCTTTACAATAACAGAACTATGTTACGTTACATGTATCTATAAGAAATGTCCAAAGTTCTGTTGGGGTTGAGATACGTCGCCGCTGTCTTTTGTACACAAACGCGAGGAGAGTGATTATTCCTTCCAGGATTTCCATATAAGGATCTTGGGCCCTTGGGGACACATTTTCAGTCAGTGATGACACGAAGTTAGCCACTAGGTTTTATAATATTAAAGTTGTAATTACCTCCTCAGCACACGCGCATAAATTATTTCAAATACCGGATCTTCCTTTTGTTGGCGGTATCGAATGATGGAAATTAGCACCAACCGTCTTGCAGATCAGACTCCACGATATCCGAGGTGCATAGGCGATACAAGAAAAATGAAGCTTCGCAGTGATAGAAGTCAAGGTCCGTTAATGATCTATGAAGTTGAGAGATAAAATGGAGCCTTCGGCTATGGTGGGAATTCAGAAGGAAACCAGAAAAATATGCAATAAACCAAGCCGAGACACAAAACCAAATTTCGAGTGCACATCCAGATATCAAGTCAGACAGATAAGGTTGTCAAGGTTGTCAAAAGGTGATAGGTCGACCTGATGAGGAAGGTTGAATAGAAATGAGCTGTCGCCTAACCTTCTTTGAACACGCTGACGTGACCGTGAGAACTGCAGAACACGGTTGGGTTTGTATAGGCCTTGAGGCGGGCATACGAACACCGTGCTGTCCTTTTTCTTCAAGACCATCGGTGGCCTCGAGTTGCCTGTCCAAGGCTATGGCTGCGTCAGGAACTCATGTCTTGCCGCAAATGCCTGATTTTTCTTCTAATGACCCTTTTTCGACCTCTGGCTACATGAAGTTGCACCTTCAGGGTCTCCTTGACAGCAAGGAGAAACAGCTGCAACAGGCAGGAAGTTTTGGGCAGCGGGTTCTTGCCCAACAAATGGAGCTGGAAGAGCGCATCAGACAGATACAGGAACTCGATACAGATAAAGGTGAAGACCAAGAGGTTGACAATGAGGCGCGTGAAAGATATCGAGAGCTTGCGGACACGCTCCTTGCCTGGGATGAAGAAAATGCGCAGTTGTCTGATGCTTTTGGCAATAGTGCAAAGGTCCGTAATCACACACCCATACCATTGCACAAGACATGTGTCCTCATCGTCAATCTAGGGCTTTTTAAATGGGAGCGCTCATTCGCCTATCATCCCCTATGCAGACCCTCGTGAAGAGCCTGAGCGAGTGAAATCGTCAGTGGGTTCGTCGGCTGCTCAATCCAGACGCGCAAAAAATGCTGCTCATCGTGCAGACGATGTTGGTGAGTTTTTTACTCAGCACTTACGTGTTTCCCCATCACTTTCAGGCACTTATCACTTCTGATTCCAGAATTCGCCTTTGAAATCGGTAGCGGCTTATTGACAGAAGTCCGCCGTTTGCAGAGCCTCCTCGGAGAACGCGACAAAGCTATCCAGGACATGAAAGAAGAGAAGGATGATCTCGAAAGAATCGTTGAAACCCTTAGGACCACTATCAGGCAAAATGACAAATTGATCGGTATGCCATCTTGCACCATCTAGGATGTCCGAATTCGACTCACATGTGCAACAGACGAACTCAGGTCATCGAACTGGGATCTTGAAGTCAGCGTTCGTGAGCTGCAAACACAAGTCACAGAGTCTCAAGCCTCCATCCAACGCTTGGAATCTGAACACAAAAGAGTGACAAAGTCGCTTACTGTTGCTCGTGATACTGGAGATCAACATAAAAATGAAGTAGAGCGACTCCAGACGATTATTGAAGATACGAAGGCAAAACACGAAACTGACATTGCTCAAGCGCGTAAACATGCAGCCGGCCTTGCCCGCGACAAATCTGATCTTCAACAAACTATCGATACCATGAAGGCTGAGGCTGCTCGAGCTGCAAGGCGTATACCTCGATTTGGCTCTCCCCTTACCCCAGGAGGAGGGGCAGATAAGAAAGATTTCCTTACTCCTGCACATGATGGTGATGGGGAGTCGGACGTGTTTGGTACCACGGGACGTGCATCGACAAACCGCAGGAACTTGGATGTGGCTGGATTTTTCGCTCAAGAAGATGTTGGAGACATGGATAATTCGCCTGAGCCATCTCCTGTTCGTAAAACATTCCTTGCAGCAAACCATCCGAACAACGAAATCGAAGCTCTCCAGCAACGACTCGCGCATGCTCAGAGACAGATCAATACACTGAAAGGTTCGCTTAATCGTGAGAAGCAGGCTCGAATGCGGCTAGAAGGAGCACCTTGTCCGCAAGATGAGGAAGGAGAGGAAGGCGATTATGTGGATGTTGATGAAGATACTGCCGTTACAGAGAACAAGAAGGTGGTCAAGCGAGTTACACCATTCAAAGTGGGCCGTAGCCGAGGTCGTGGACGTGGGATTACGCTCATGCAAAGATTTGCGGCAGCAACTCCTGCATCTGAATATCAGGATGAAGATGAAGAGCATTTGAGCGAGTCGGATGTACCGCCGGTGCCGCCTATTCCCTCTCAGGATGAGGAAGAAGACGAGGTGTCGCAGTTCTTCGGCAGTAGTCAAGATCACGGTCAAGACGAACTTGTGCAGGAAGAACGCCGCTCTCCTTCACCGCCTCCCATCGATTCGAACAGAACCAGCGTTGATGGGATGGACCCTATTTTTGCCAATGTCCTCCGTCGTGTTCCTTCCAATGGATCATCTTATGCTGGTAGTCCCTTACGCCAGGCTGTTCTTGGGCGCTCAGCGAGAAGTTCTGTCGGACGTGGACGTAGACCAAGAGGTGGTGTGCCTTTCAAAGAAGCTCGGCCGCCCTCCATTACCGATGCTCCCGAGGTCCTTGCTACCGAGCTCAGTGGTATGGATAGTTCTCCATTCAAAGCGAATACGTCGTTGCTCAACGATGCTGACGTCATCGAGGAAGACGACGAGTACATCAGAGTCCGGAAAGTGGAAAAAGTCGAGTTCGGTTGTCAGACAGATCCTGTGGGAGATGAAACGGTGCCCGAGCCACCTGCTGTACACGTTGTCCCCGCAGTTGAACACGCGGAGATAGGTATACAATCTGAACCAGAGCTTGAGCCTGTCCAAACCACCACAGCTGAGATGGGTATGCAAACTGTGCCGGAACCCACCCCAGTTGTCAAGAAGTCCGAAGTTGCAACACAGCACAGTCCTCGGGTTGCGTCGCCGGTTTGGGTGTCAAGTGGAGTCATGACGGATCCCATTCCCGACGAATCAGACATCATTGGAAGGCGTCTTCCACCCCTCATCATTGCCGACAATAACCGCAGGGCCACTATCACGCAGGCAGACATTTCGCAAGGCGATTCCCTTGGAAGGGATACTACAATCAGGCAAACACGGTCATTCTTGGTTGATCGACCTGCAGAGGAAGACGAAGATGAATTCGACGAAGGCGAAGAGACGGAAACAGGAGCAGATACAGAAGACGACTACCAAGATGCACGACAAAGCATTCACGCGTCGACACCGTCTGACTATCACTCCATGCTGACGATGACAGAAAATTATTCAGACTCGGAAGACGACACAGAGAGCGTGAAAGCTTCCCAATTCTCGATACGTGACAGATCCACAACGTCAATTAATCGTCCGCCTTCCATTTCTTCATACCATTCGAATGTTCAGATCCCTGCTGCCACATATGAGAGTGTTGGCGTTGGTGCGGATCTGTGTGAACCTCCCTCACCTATTATCATCGAAACACCTGTTTTGCCGCCGAAACCCGTAGTCAAGGAAATATCAATCCAAACGGACGATTGGAAGCCCCTAGTTGCGCCTTCTCCCGTTCCCAAGTCCCCCACGCTTATTCGTGTGGGATCAGGAGGCCACCAATTCCAATTCATACCTCCTCCGTCTCCTGCCAACTCAATTGGCCCACTGTCTGCTCCTGTTTTCACAGCACCTTCGCCAGTTCCAACGACTCTGTCGTCCATCTTCCGCGAGCCTTCTGGCTCATTGGGACGTCGTATCACTGCTTCAGACAGGCGTCAATCCATCGACTCGATGATATCCGCCAGTACAGGAGTTCCAGAGGATGGTCCGATTCGATCCCGAGTACCTTCATCTGCAGCGGCCAGCATATTGCTTAATTCGGCAGACAAGTCCAAACCACCGATTTTATCACTTCCTCCTCCACCGAAAGCCCCACCTCCACCAAACAGCATGCCGCCGCCAAATATTATTCCCGACAGGAGAGACGGTCCCCCGCCTCGGCCTTCATCCCCACCTCCCCCCGAACTCATTCAACGGGCAACCACTCCATTGCTGGGTTCTGTACTCAACATTCCAGGAAACAAATCTGTCCGGATACAAGGGTCGAGTATGCCCCCATCGCAGACCAACATACGACAGCTTCCCTCAACAAGCAGCTTCAGATCGGCGAACCACATCTCTTCTCACGCTTCCATTCCGCCATCTAGCACGTACTCGTCGTACAATGGCAAGGAACGCGAAAGGAAAGAAATGTCCACCATTTCTCTTATGTCCGATCTCGCATCTCCTCGTTCGTCATTGTCGTCTGACCACCACCTCCCTTATGATCGTCCGAACCTAGCAAATGGGCCGTCAACACCTAACAAATCAGCGGATATCACGCCTCGGGCTAACGACCAACTGCAGTCTACTGATCCAAACATCATACACGCCATCACGCAAACCATGATTGGGGAATTTATGTGGAAGTACACACGTAAGGCAATTGGGAAGGGCGTTGGAGAGAGGAGGCACAAGAGGTTCTTCTGGGTGCACCCTTATACCAAGACACTATACTGGAGTTCGGCGGATCCTGGATCATCCAATGTTTCTGAGTCCAGTGCAAAGAGTGGTCTGTTTTATTCCTTTTCAATGTACTATATTCAAGCACTTACCAAAAAAATTATAGCTTACATCGAAGGTGTTCGTTCTGTTCTTGATCCTAATCCCATGCCTCCCGGGCTCTATCAGTATAGTGTTGTCATTTCTACACCTCATCGGGATATGAAGATCACTGCCCCCACGAAGGATAGACATGATATTTGGCTGAATGTGAATAGTTTCTTTTGTCTTTTGTCTCCACTTTCTAATGTAGCTGTTGTTATCAGGCATTGAAATACCTCCTCGCACGTCCCGCCAATCCAAGCGTGACCTCACCTGGAAACGCAACTATCCTACCCCGAACGCCAGGATCAGCTACTGATGACGAACGTCGGCTGGTTGCGAGCCCGCAAAGTCAAAGGAGTCCCAGAACTGAACTGAAAGGAGAAACATGGAATTCAACTCCCCGCGGTAAACGTAGTCGATCTCAGCTTTCCGTAGGAGGATCTGTGAGCAAGCGGACGGGAACCCCTGCGGTGGAATATCTGCGGTGGAATGCCCCTGAAAGCCCGTACAGTCCTGAAAAGTCCTTCGTAAACGTTCCAGGTCAAGACGCGGACGAACATGACTTTGAATTGCATGACGAGTCGATGCCAGAGGAAGCTTTTGAAGGCCTGGAGAATGTTCGCGCTTGCTGTGATGGTCGTCATACCGTTGGGCATTCTAAGCAACACCACCATCACCATCACCATTACAACACCGTGGGGACCATCAGCAGTCGCAGAAGCGTGGATAATCAACATCTAGATCCAAACCCATCAGAGCAAGCCCGTCCTTCTTCGCCCGCGTGGTCATTCCGCTCTCGTACTGGTAGCTCTCATGGTCATGGTGAGGGTGGTGGTTTGTTCTCATGGGGTCGAGGGGAAGATGGCAAGCTACGTTTTGGATCCAGGCGCTCAGTCAAGGCATCTATTCCGGCTCATGATTAAATACCACAGAATATCCACCTGCGGGAGCCAACCACTATCCCAAAAATATCTCAATTCCCTTTAGTATCTTCTGGACTCAAATCTCCATCAAGACCATAATCCATTCCTCTCCTTTTCTCTTTGAATTGTCTCTTGTTTTGTTGCTCTCCTTCATCACGGAGCTGTATATGACCCCCTCATACTGAATACCGACCGAATAATTGGATGGCTCATATATCTACTCTATTACCTGCTTTTGTTTCTTTTTTTATTACATTTGGATCGGTCTCTTTATTGTCTTATTTTGCTGTATGCAACATTGTATGCAATTACCTGAGAAAGAATACCACTCCTTTGCCTAATCTTAGAATTATCGTCCTTTGTTGAAATGCTATTGGCTCCCTGAATGTCGATCTTCTCCTCCCATTGACAAAGGAATGCAACTTATGTTGGTTACTTGTGAACGTGTAAGGCGTAATAAATGTCAATACATCAAGAATTGATACACTGCTAGCAACAGTCAAGGGATGTCTAATATCACAGATCATGAGAAGGGAAGCGCGAGACAGATGGCAGACCACACGACAGGTAATAAAAACTGGAAACCAGGAAAACAAAGTGTCAAATAAATAACCCATTTTTTTTGACTTCGTCCAAGCAGAAAAATACAGTGAGTAGAACGAAAACGTGATGTGGGGCAACAAAAAAAGAGTACGAATAGATGAAAAGTTGTTGAAACAGTGCAAAGAAGGTGATGATGGAGAACGATAATAGAGATAGCACGCATCGAGCTGCATCACAACGACATACCAAATTTCGGATACGGACGAGGTAGTGGTGTGTGGCTAGTTCCAAAATTGGGGCGAGCCAGGGTCCTTTGATCCAACCCGTTCAGAAATTGCGACATGTTGCGATAGCAAAATCAAGTTCCGGAAACCTTCATGTCAGAAGGAGCACAGCCATGGTGGGTGGTTTTTTTACATCGATGATCAGCTCCAAAGGTGTGCGCGGAGACTACTCTTTCTCCATAAGGGATCACTAAACTCCACCTTTCGATCTCAACAACTTCTGACCTCTTTCTAACCTGGATAACGCCCCCCCTCCCCGAGTCCCCAATAACATCAACCGTCTATTCATATCTAATCAGCGGGCCACTATAGACACCAGCCTTAAATATGAAAATCTCTTGGCGAGACCACCAATCACAAACAGAGATTCCGATCCAAAGGAGAGAGAGTGGCGGGTGTAGTGCTGGCGGTTTTTATTTGTCATGGCGATCGCACTCGCAGGGTTTGAAGCATGATAGGTTGTGATAGTCGAGGCGTTGAAGCCAGGCAAGCTGTGGCAGGCGAATGAGAGCGTTGTGGGATCAAGTCCTCAACGGAATGGGGTGCAGCACCGAAAGTCGACGAGGTGATCGTCTCGTCCTCATCGAAGGGGGCAGTATCACCCACAAAGGACGAAGGGGCACGTTTAGAGGGAATTTCGGGAGAGGAAGAAGGAGAAAATCCACTGTCAGAAGAGACTCTCGAAAGCGGTGAGCAATGCTGTGAAACGGCGCTTATACCATCTCCCATGCCTTGTTGGTATTGCTGAAACAATTCCATAAACCCTCCAGATGCATCCAATCCAGCCATTCCAACACACCATGAGTACCTCACACCTTTATCTCTTTTCTCGGATGCTGCCCCTGCTGTGGTTGTTGTCGTCATCGTCGTAGATGATGACCCAAGACAATTGTTATCGTGACTGTCACCTGAGGTAACAATAGAATCCTTGAGGCAAACTGCATTGCCAGCATCCCTCTGACGCCGCTGACGCAAGTTATCCAACCGTGACGCGTTCTTGATCGCTGCGTGTGGCTTACTCGTGGCCAGCTCATCATCCGCAGCTATTACACCGGAGCTTGCACTGCTGGATCCAGTAGGAGAATACCATATCGGGAAGACAATACCGTTGGCGTCAGGACAAGAAGATGCTACAGTAGTAGCGATCGAACCGTTGACTGCGCCTCCACATTTACTGCAAAGGCTGGGGTGCGAAGGTTCGGCTCGGCACTGGTGTTGTTGTTGAAGCTTGTTATTTACTGAAATGGGACTTGCCAAAGAGGGCTGAGACTCGCTCCCGCTCTCCGCAGATGGAGAATCAAGGGGCCCCGCTTCGTGTTCCGACACGGAGCGGGACTCAGAAGAAGCGGAAGAGGAAGCAGTAGGGACCCAAGGCAATCCCGCGTCGGAAGCTTGGTACTTTTTGGGAGCAAATGTAGGGAGCGTGAGAGGGAAAACAGTCATGAAGGCATCCGAGTGGTTTCGCGGCAGCGAAGGGTATGCCGACGGCCCAGGAGAGGAGGTAAAGGAAATACTTGAAGAGGGTGGTGGAGATTGTGAGGAAAAAGTGGGATCCGGCCAAGGGTTGGCAGGTGGCGACAGAGGCGGCAGGGCAGCTGGTGCAGAGACGGGGGGCGGACCCACACTCGACCTGGTAAACATCTGTTCGTCATTTTTACGTTGGGGTGCGGATGGGAAAAGCTGAGTTGTTGTTGACAGCTCCTTTCTACGCCTTTCCCAGGTCCGCAAGTTTTCCTTCAGATGACTAAGGTAACAAGCCATTTCCGGAATGGCTTTTACGGTCAGCTGAAGCATAGGCTTCACAAAAGCCTTGATAAAACCGATTTGTGAATCTGCCACTTTGATGGGGTCGGCCGACGACATAACGGTTGGCTGCAGGTCGTATTCCTGTTCGAGATTTGCTTGAGCAGACCATTCTTGCATCAAGGCTTTTGCCCAGTGTGCCGAAACGTAAAATGGTCGACTCTAAAAGGTGAGAAGTGATCAATAGGCGTCAAGATGGGCAGAAATTTTGGACGCACCGGGTTACTGATATCTGCATTCTTGAGGAGCGCCTGACAAATGATGGTCTGTCGCTGGTTGATGGTCCCCGCCTCACCATCGATCAATCTCTTAAACTGAGCCATGAAATCTTTATGGATGCCCATATCCGTGAAGATCACAGAAGACCTTAGCATCTCCCGTATGTGTTTTCCGTTCACGGGATCATCGAGCAACACACCAAGCCCATGATGCCGCATCAATTGCTTCAAGAGTTGATAATGCATCTGTTCCAAAGCGGATGTATGATCGAATACGAGTGACAACGGGGTGCCAGCATTCTTCTGTAATGATGGAAATTTGTCTGGGTCAAACCGAGAAACAAAAGATGGATGGACGAACCATGAACAAGTTGGTGAAACCCGGATGCCCTACGTCGTGGCCAATGGCTGCGATATATAATACAAAGAGCTCCCTCAAGCCGAGACATGAAATCAAACTTCCACTATTGAACCGTTTCTGTGGTTTCCAGAGACTGGAGGCAAATAGGATTGTGGGTGGAGGGACGATACCGGCTGATCTGAGGTAGCAATGGGTAGCCTGCAGGACATCAAGGGCGTGCTCGAAGTTGTGATAAGTGTTTTCGTAGCGGTATATGCGGCGTAAATGATGGATGAAGGCGGTTATTTGTTCTTAAAAAGAAAGAGGGGAACACGGATGAGGGCCAAGATCAGAGGGAATCACGGAGAGAGAGGTACACACTCATGTCGACAGGGATTACATCAGCCATGCCTTCAATGCGGAAAAGGGATTCGAAGAGGATAAGGGTGGATGCAAGGACCTCCTCGTCTGGCAACTTTTGTGGCTCAAAGTGCCAACGACTTAGAGAACGGATGAGCCGTGATCTGACGGCGTCTGGAGTAGCAGCCGGGATTCTGAAGCACAATTTTTAAAAATGGACAGCTTGGACATAGAACGCAATCAACGTACGAATCGAGAGAGGTGTCGTTTACGGAGTTGATCGTCTCGGTATACATATCGCTCAACAATTCTGCGTAGATTGTTCTGCAAGGGGTGCTAGTCAGACAGATCACGATGGAAAAGCGCAAACGACGCACTCGACGGGGAGAGCATCTCCGCCCAGACTCTGACCGAGGCCCTTTGTTGCGAGAGGCAGGCGGCCGACATCTGCACTCCGTCTCCGCCAGTATTTTGGGATGGTTCGCGAGGGGACAGGGTTGTCGTTTGCGAGCGCAGGGCTGTTGTTGTGGCCGAAGGGGTGATGACCACCTTGCATGGTGGGGATAATTATTGGACAGGTGACAGAAAGAAGTTAGACCTGGTGAAAGGAGCAGAAATGTTCTTGTTTAGATGGGGCAAAACGCTTGTCGCGTGGGTTCATGGCCACGTTTTTTGCTTTTTTCCCCCCAAAACCCCCGATTTTGCTCCCCACGTGGAAGGAGACATTGTCCGGGGTCCCCTCGCAACGCCGAGTTATCATCAGCCGTGCCTGGTTGAATGTTCTGAACATGGCCGACATTTGGCAGAAATGTTTAAAGTTTATTTTGGTCTTTTCCCAACTTTGGACCATCTGCACTCAGGTCCTATCTTTGCAGGCACACCAGGGCAGACCAGGGCCAGGTTGCCCTGTACGTTGAAAAAAGGGTGCCCTAAATGGAGAAGACGGTCCGACTTCTGGGCAAAAGGCGCCCACAAATGACTTCTCCTGCACAGATGGGGCCGCCGGAATGAAATGTTCCTGACCCATTCCAAGAAAAGCTTCTACGTAGATCAGTGAACAGCCAGTCGCCAAACGTATGTATATAAGTTCGTTATGTATATATGTGCTAAGATATTATTATATATGAAACAGCAAAATAAGATGATGGGAAGGAGATGGGTTATCGACGGATTACGAATCGTTTTGGTTTTTCTTTTTTTTGCATGAATATATATCGTGCAAAATAACATTGACATCTCGAGAACCAAAGGGGAAGTAAAGAAACATCATAGTGGACGGATAGATGGACTCGGAAATTCATAACTGCGTTGAGCTAGAAATAAGCGAACGAGCCGGAAACGAATAACCCAGGATCGATGACCATGCATGGACCCTGATTACGATCTCGGAGGCATCTTGATTCTTGTCTCCTTCCGACAAGGCACACTCGGGTGGCTTGAAGGCGGAACGCGTAAGGAGGCAGAATTTGGACATCTTGGAATCGGAGGTAAGCGTACCCAGGACAAGGAACAGGGGGGTTGAAGCTGGTGGGGATTGTGGTATAATAATAGTGGTCATATTATAATTAATCACCGCATCTCATCGCATCGCATTGCACTGCACCACAAGCCAACTCATGGCCGCCGTGTGGGCCACACAAGCCTAGAATAGCATAAAGGGAGAAAAGCCTGATCAGCATCTTGTCATTCAAGCAAGGAACGAGGAAAACTTACACCCGTCGTCGGGACCATCGCCTTTAAATTACATCACGTACTCATCTCAACTTGAATGTCCTAGAAACGCCCCGATATGCCCGATATGATGATGCTGAACAGCCGCCTCAGGAAGTGACCACCGTCTGAGATTCTGGTTTCCGGCAACAGGGGAACCCGCCACACCCCGCATTGACATGGAGTTTGTCGTCGCAGCCTACATCATCAAACATGTCAAAACAAACTACGTCTCTTCGCGAAAATCGGACGCGCATACCACACCATGACCCTGCCCATGACCATGGCCCAACGGACTCGAAGGTAAACTCGCTTCTTGCTGGTGATGGTGGTGGTGATGGTGGCTTAAGTGCTCTTGCTGCTGTTGATGGTGATGATGTTGTTGTTGTGTCGGATATAGACGCTCTCCGGAACGTACATTATGTGACTGTTGTGTATGACTTGTTGGACTGTGAGGCGAGCTCGCGTACCGCTCTTGTTCACCTTCAAGTTCCTCGAAGCGATTCGTGTATCTAGGCCCTCGCCCAGTACCAGGACTTCGCATCGTAACATACGATTGCCCCGAATTCGGTTGCCCATTCCCAGTCCCAGCAGCCCCGCCAAACCCTGAAAGGAGGGACGATCGCCTCACGCATACACTCGTGGAGACGGGTAGGCCTCCTACGGACGACATCTGCGCGTAATGACCAGAGTATAACTGCTGTTGTTGATACTGATGATGCCCATGATGCTGATGATGCTGAGTTTGATTATGTGGGTGCTGATGTTGTTGCTGTTGATTGAGAAGATTATTAGGTGTTGTAGGAGAGATGTGATCTTCTGGCGTTGTCGGATCTTGCGCGATGCTCATCCGACGCAGTTGGTATGATGTGGGTTGGGGCATATTGAGGGCGAAGACATTGGGCTGCGCTTGGATTTGGTCCTGATGTGATATCGAATGGGAGTAAGTCTGAGGGTATGGATGCGGCGGATGTGTCGGTGAAACTGAATAGTTCTGCAAATTTTTGCGAAGGTATGGATGCGAATTGGCTGTATCCACTATTATATGTGTTAGAACAAACGCCTCTAGATCGGAATCAATACGCACCCGAATGCGTTCTCTGTTCTCTGTGCGGCGATTCGGAATATGCGAAGTTTAACCTTGGACCTCCAAGTGCCGCAGATATTGAGCTTGGGGAGGTTTCATACTGCCCAGCCATGTCCACGGCATTCCACTCTGGGGAAGACGGTATATCAACCGTTAGCGGGGTGCTATGAGAGTGCACATGTGTCTGTTCGCAACCACCAACCGACCCGCCGTTCTGCACGTTGTGGAAGGGACTGCAGCTCGTCTCGTTCAGTGGCGTCTGCACCGAAACGCTCGAGGATGTGCTATCGCTGTCCGTTCGGACGCCATCTTCCCATGAACACCTGTGTCTGTCGTTATCGTCAAGGTCCTTCTCTGCGTTCGCGACCCTGTCATTCCGTACTTCAAATCTTTGATCGGGATCTGACAACTGATTCTCCTGCCATTCGGAGATGTCGCCTTCTTGCAACTCGAAACTCGGCGAGAAGGGCCGTAGCTGTGATTCTTCATCGGCGCTAATACCTGGAACAGCGCTCTTTATGTTGGAGCATACGGCATGTAGCCCCCCTTCATCGAGGCCGATGATATCCAATTGGAACTCGAGCATGACAGGTTCCTCTTCCAGGGGCCCAGCCTCTCCGCACCATGCTGCCGATCCCGTCGGCGAGCCAAGTGCGCTATCTTCTCCGTCTCCACCACGGCTGAGGTTATGCATCGAGAATGGGTTGAGGCGAAATACGCCCATCATGCACCGCATTTCTTTCGAAGCCTGCGTGGCTCGCAAGGGGACTTCTGTGGGAGGTACAGACAACTGCAAGGGTTCATTGAATCCGTACGTTTCTGGGGACGATCGAGACGAGGTTGTGCTCTGGGAGGGGTAAGCGGCAAGATCCATGATGAACCGACTGTCTGGATCGTCAGGTTCTATCTTCACCGAGGTCGGAGGGGAAGAAGCGGTGGGTGTAGGTGCAGGAGATGGAACGTGGCTCGAGTACGGCATTGGGCTTGAAATCGGGGCATAATCGTGCGGGTCCCCCGCCGACTCGGATCCCAGTGTCACGGATGTGGATTCTGAGTCAAAGTGCACTACTCTGGCACCGTCCCAGGTAGTCTCTGCACCGTCTGTGGCCACGGATGTCTGCGATAATGGGGATCTGGTCTCATCGGCTGAGTGGGTGTACATCGGGTAGGAAATGGTGGTGCGGCCTCCGTGACTTTCCAGCAAGTCCTGGGATGGATACCACTGGTATGCGAAGTTGTGGGACATGATCGTGGTTTCGAGTGAAGAGTCAAAAAACCATTAGACTCAGCTTAAGAGACGTTGTCTGTCGCGTTCATCGCATGGCCTCACCGAGGATCATATTCTTCTCAGATAATTTAAAATTAAATCCTGCTGTGATCCCAAAAAAGGGATCCCTTCGCAAGGTGATCCGCAAGCGGCGTGATCAATTCAATTTCAGCGAACCTGCCATGATCCTGAAAATTCCCCCTATCCGATCGTCTGCTGGATGGAGGCAAATTTACACCCTCACAAAACGCGTTCTGGGGTCGTTTACGAAATGCCACGGGAAAATCGACCTCTGTCAGAAATTGACACATCCTCTCCAGAGAACAGCAAGAGAAGCACAACAAGATGAAAGAACTCTCTCTCAAAGTCCCCAGCGCTGATCTCGCTCAGCTGTGGTTCCGTTCCTTCCGCACCCTGGGACAAGTTTGCAGGGATCGCTTCTCTCCTCGTCATCGATGTTGTGTTCGTTTTTCTCATACCAATAATTCGAGACAGGGACGGCTGAAATGATCCTGCGTGCCAGATGATAAGAGCTCCATAATTGCTTGTGCCGTAATATCAAACACACGCCTAGACACGGGGCTGATCACAGAAATT
>Ga0307508_10001632_pt1 | contig 25006 bp, 19 predicted proteins | sample 9_EM_MG_FD_203089 | JGI IMG/M metagenome (GOLD analysis project Ga0307508, IMG submission 203089) | Populus trichocarpa ectomycorrhiza microbial communities from riparian zone in the Pacific Northwest, United States - 9_EM | ecosystem: Host-associated > Plants > Roots > Unclassified | place... | reverse complement strand
TCGATGTCGCCCTGATCTACTCGATGGACAAGCCGGTCCGCGACACCAGCGGGCACATTTTCATTCCGAACTACACCTTCCGCCCAAGCGCCAATCCCAATTTCGCATTGTACAACGTCCGCGTGCACGGCCGGATCGTCAACGGCGTCGTCACCACCGATGTGCTCCCCCTCTTCAAAGCCAATCTCGGCCAGGACCCGGAGCTCGTGCTGCATGACATGCGGATGCGATTCGAGCCGCAACCGGACGGCTCGATGAAAGGCTATATCGGCGGTTATCTCGACTGGCGGGTGGCGGCTGACGCCAATGGCAGCGGCTACTCCGAGGGGCTGTTCGGTTTCCAGGCGCCGGCGCTCTATTATGCGCTGAAGCGCTATGCGGACGGCATGAAAGACCCGGTGACGGGTGAATATAACGGAATTTCCGTCGCCTATGAGGTGGATGCCGTTCCCGCATTTCTGACGCCTGCGGCGCCTGCGCCAACCGCAACCGCTTCAGCACTCCCATCCTCGTCCGGAACCCGGTGATCATGATGACCAGCTTTGCGAAATATTGGAACAGGCGCTCGACCGGCGGGGCCCTGCTCTTTGCCACCGCGACTATTTTCGTGGCTGCGGCGGTCAGTCGCGAACCAACGGCAGCTGCCGCCGCCGAGCGTACCTTGGCAAGCGACGACGATCCCGCTTCCTGGGGTGGACCGCCCACGTTCCGACGCCTGAGCGAAGATCAGTACAAAAGGTCGATCGCCCAGATCTTCGGTGCCGACATTGTCGTTCCCGGCCGTTTCGAGCCGCCGGTGCGTGAGGACGGACTGCTCGCGATCGGTAGCGCGCGCGTCATCGTCACCCCGGCTGGCCTCGAGCAATATGCGATCCGTGCCCATGAGATATCCGCTCAGATTGTGGAGGGGAAACGCCGCAATGACGACCTGAAATGTGCGCCGGCAGCGCCAGGGACATTCGACGACGCCTGCGCCAGTCAGTTTCTTGGCAAATATGGACGCCTGCTGTTCCGGCGCCCGCTGACGCGTCCCGAACTGGCCGCGGTGATGACGCTGTCGCGCAGTGCCGCAAAGGCAAGCGGCAGCTTCGCCAAGGGCGTTGAATCCGGACTTGCGTCACTCCTGCTGTCGCCGTCCTTCGTGTTCCGACTTGAAACCACCGAGCCCGACCCACTCCACAAGACGGCGCAGCGGCTCGATTCCTATTCGCTGGCCACTCGCATCAGCTTTCTTCTGTGGGATGCGCCGCCGGATGCTGAACTGCTCAATGCAGCCTCGAGCGGAGCGTTGCGCGATCCAGCGGGTCTTCAACGGCAAGTCGATCGCCTGATCGCCTCGCCCCACTTCGAGCAGGGCGTTCGTGCCTTCTTCTCCGACATGCTTGCCTATGACCAGTTCGGCGGCCTGTCGAAGGATGCGTCGCTGTTCCCGATCTTCAATCCGCGATTGAGAGATGACGCTCAGGAGCAGAGCCTGCGGACGATCGTCGATCACCTGCTTGTGCAGCAGGGGGATTATCGCGACCTTTTCACCACCAAGAAGACGTTCCTCAGCCGCTCGCTTGGCGCTCTCTACGGGGTAAAGGTCGACAGTCGCGCCTTTAACGGATGGATGCCCTACACATTCCCCGCTGATGATCCGCATTCGGGCCTGCTGACCCTCGCCGGATTCTCGATGCTGGATGCCTCGCACGAGGGACGCAGTTCGCCGACCATTCGCGGAAAGACGGTGCGGGAGAATCTCCTGTGCCAGCCGGTTCCGCCGCCGCCGGCCAATGTAAATTTCGATCTGGTCCAGAACGTCAACGACCCGGTTCTCAAGACGGCGCGCGCGCGCCTCACCGCCCATCAGGACAATCCGGTCTGCGCCGGCTGCCACCGAATGATGGATCCGGTTGGCCTCTCTCTGGAAAACTTCACACCGGTCGGCGGCTACCGGACTCAGGAAAACGGCGTGACGATCGACGCGAGCGGAACGTTCGAGGGCAAGTCTTACAAGAACGTGACCGAATTCACGCATCTGCTGCACGATAGTCCGACCGTCACGAGCTGCGTCGTCCAGCGAGCTTATGAATATGGCGTCGGCCGCAAGGTCGCGACGTCCGAGGAAGGGTGGCTGGAAACGGCGAACCAGGGCTTTGCCAAGGACGGCTATCGCTTCCCGGCGCTCATGCGCCTGATTGCGACCAGTCCGGAGTTCGAACGGGTTTCCGCTGCCAGGCTGGCGCCGCCGCTCAAAGTCGCATCCACCAAATAGCTGATCAAGGAGAATTCCAATGACAAGCTGGACCAGGCGCAGCATTCTTCAGGGTGTCCTGCGGGGCTCCGCCATCACCGTCGCTCTTCCGCTGCTTGACTGCCTTCTCGATATCAACGGGGAGGCCATGGCTGCGGGCCGGCCAATTCCCACCCGCTTCGGAACCTGGTTCTGGGGTTGCGGGATCAATCAGCGCCGCTTCTTTCCGGACAAGTTCGGCACCGATTTCGAGTTCAAGGCCGAGACGATGCCGCTCACCCCCCACAAGGATAAGGTGACGATCTTCTCGGGCTTCAATGCCATCCTCGATGGTCAGCCGAACCTGACTCACTGGTCCGGCGTCATGAGCATGCTGACCGGCACCGCGCCGTCGCAGGGCGGCAACGGCATCGGTCGCGCGCCCGCATCGACGCTTGACTGCCTCATTGCCGATCACATCGGGACCGACACCCGCTTCAAGTCCTTGCAGATCGCCTGCACCGGCCAGTCGAGCGTCAGCTACAGCATGCGCGCCGGCAACACGGTCAATCCCAGCGAGATCGATCCGGTCAGCCTGTACACACGGCTTTTCGGGCCGCAGTTCCAGGATCCCAATTCCGGCAAGTTCACGCCTGATCCGAACGTGATGCTGCAGCAGAGCGTGCTATCCTCCGTAAAGGAGAGCCGCGACCAGCTGATGCGCAAGGTTGGAGCTGCCGACAAGGCGCGTCTTGATCAATATTTCACCTCGGTTCGCGAGATCGAGCAGCAGCTGGCGGTCCAGCTCCAGCCCCCGGCACCGGCTGAAGCGTGCGTCGTTCCCAAGGCTCCGAAGGCGCTCGAGCCCGGCACGACCTGGGAAGACGCCACCAAGATGCACGACGTACTCACTGACCTGCTGGTCATGGCGCTGGCCTGCAACCAGACCCGCGTTTTCCACGTCGCGCTGTCGTCGGCCGTGTCGAACCTGCGGCGGGCAGGCCAGTCAGTCGCACTGCACGAACTCACTCATGAAGAGCCGATCGACGCAAAGCTCGGTTATCAGGTCGAGGCGACGTACTTCCTCGAACGCAGCATGGGAGTCTACGCTACGCTGATCAAGAAGCTCGATAGCGTCAAGGAAGGGAACGGCACCCTGCTCGACCATTCGCTGGTTATGGCTATGTCGGAGAGCAACCTGGCCAAGCTTCACACACTTGAATCGATTCCAATGATCGTTGCGGGTTCGGCCGGCGGAAAATGGCGTGCGGGACAACACATCAATGGCAAGGGCGATACGGTGGCGAGAGTTGGCCTGACGATCCAGCAGGCAATGGGGATGCCGGTCGCTTCCTGGGGTACTGGTGCGAACACAACCGACAAAACTGTCACCGAGGTCGTCTGAACACCTTGAGATCATGTTGTGGGTGATGGGCCAATGCTCATGTCCACGATGGCAATCAATATTTTTACGGAGAAAACGATGCGTATCAAATCATTCACGTCTTTCGCTCTCATCGCCCTCGCGGCGTGCGGCGTCGGTGCGACATCGGCTGCTTTTGCCCAGGTGGCTCCCACTCAGGCGGCTCCAGCTGCAGCCAAGTCCAAATACAGCACGGCGAAGACGCAGCTCGGGACGCTGCTCGAAGATCCCGCCGCGAAGGCCGTGCTGCAAAAGCACGTACCCAAGCTGGTGGATGGTGGCGGTCAGAACATGGATCAGGCATCCGGCATGACGCTTAGGGAGCTTCAGGCCGCACTCAAGGCCTACGCCCCTGATCTGCTGACGGACAAGGTGTTGCAGGACATCGATACCGATCTGGCGGCGCTTCCGCAGACGTAAATAGCAGCGAACCCATCTCCGCCTTCATGGGGCGCGTGATCGTCTCTGGAGGCGGTCAGGTGGCGCGTGGCCGGGCCGCGAACGAGGTTTGACGAGCATATTTCGAGGCCGGGCGATTCTACCGGCTCGCGAGAGTTTCGCTCTTTCGATGGCAACCGGCACGACCAGGCACCGCATGCAGAAGATCCGGGTTTCAAATCCAGCCCCACGGCCGTCAACAACTTTGCCGGGAACAGCCGTCACATCGTCTTGATTCGGGATCGGCGAGCGTTCGCGTAACGGCAGCGACATAGCCGGCTGGCCATCAAGCACGAACCTGCCGGTGATCAGCGTACCGATAATCTGCCGGCCTGGGAGTTGCTGCCCGTCAGTTCGAACGAGCGGTTGAGGTGTCGGCAACCGCGACACCGTCAGGCGCCATCACCCGGGAATCGGCTCGCCGGACAAGGCAATGGGCACCATGCCGGGCGCGTTCCTGCGCCCGGTGATGTGCGTTTTCGGCACGACGGGATCATCCCTGACCGGCACGCTGGGAGAACGCTACACGGCGTCAAGCGTCACTGCGCATTTCAGAGCCCTCTAGTGTATTTAAGAGCTCTCTAATTGACCTGCGTGATAAATATACTACACCAAAAATGGTTGACATCCTCATATGGCAAGGAGCAATCAGGTCCTGAGGCCGACGACCTGTTTTTCTTAATCAGGTAACTCAAAAGGGCGGCAGCCGCGCGGCTGACACAGACCCGGATATGAAATCTGAAGACTCAAGTTAACCAGAAATGTGTGTGAGGGGACTGTCAGATGAAGCGACATAGGATCGCAGGCGCCGCCATATGCGCCGCCAACGCGACCGCCCCCAACAGCGATGCCGAGAAGGCTTCTGGGCCTGCCATTGGCGCGGGAAGCGCGGGCCAATGACGCGGTGCCATCCGACAGCATCCTGTCCGTCTGGCGCCGTGAGACTCTCGGGCTCGATGTCCCGACTGTCGTTCAGGCGGTCAGCGGAGACGAACGGCACAAGCTGAACCAGAAACCACGTCATCGCTAAAAATCAATCCAACTCGATAAAAATCGAGCAACCTCAGGGAGAGGGACTATGAAGTTTCAATTGAAGTGCGGTGTTGCCTTGTTCACGCTCTGCGTCGCCGCGCCTGCCTTCGCGCAGGACAAGGGCCCATCGACCGAAAAGAAGGCTGATGAGGATATCATCGTCACCGGTACGCTCATTCGCGGCATCGCTCCGGCTGGGACGGAAGCCTTTCATTTGACGCCACAGGATATCCAGGAAGCGGGCGGTAACACCGTGCAGGACGTGCTGGCTAAAGTCCCGCAGCTTTCGTTCTTCAACAAGCAGCCCACCTCGGGCAACGACATGGGCGTGGGCCAGCGGCAGCCTCCTCAACAGCCTCTTATCCACGGATTGCCGTCGCTGGTTCTGCTGGACGGCCATCGCGTTGCCTCGGCCGGAGCCGGCACTGGCGGTACCGCCACGAGCATTGATCCCTCGATCATCCCGACGGGTGTGTTGGGCGGAATCGAAATCGTGCCCGATGGCGGTTCGGCGCTCTACGGCTCGGATGCGGTGGGCGGCGTCATCAACTTGACCACCCTGCGACGGTTCGATGGCCTCAAGGTCGACGGCACCGTCAGCTTCGCCGACGATTACACGGCATATCGCGGTAACATCACGGCCGGCAAGGACTGGGGAACCGGTTCAATCTACGCCTCTTATTCCTACAATAAGGCAAACGCGCTGTTGGGTTCCGACCGCCCGTTTATCCAGCAGAATCCGACGATTGTGACCTGCTTCCCGGCCACTGTGACCGCCAACGCCGGAGGCGGTGCGGCCGCGGTTCAATATACGTACACAGGCACCGGAGCGGATGGCAAACCGACGGCCTATATCGCCGGCCCGAGCCGCTGCAGCCGATACGCCAACGAATCGATTATGCCGGCGGAGGATATGCATTCGGTATTCGCAGGCCTGTCGCAGCAACTCAGTTCAGCGATCAGCGTCGATGTTCGTGCCTTTTGGTCATCACGGCGGACGACATCCTACAACGCCTTCGCGCTTGTGGGGAACGTCACCATTCCGACGACCAACCCGTTCTATCTGATTACCCCGGCGCAGGTGGGTACGACCCGTACGCAAAGAGTCGACTTCTCCCTGGCCCCAGCGGTGGGTCCGAACCTGCCCACTACCACCAGGTTGGACACCTGGGGCGTCACCAGCGAGTTCTCGGCGAATTTGTTCGGCAACTTCCAGGCGCGCCTGCTCGGCAATTACAATCGGAGCGCCTTCAGCTCCTTCGCCTATGAGGCCGCCAACACCACCCTGCTCGCCCAGGCGATCGCCAGGACCGACCCGTCAACTGCGCTCGATCCCTACAATCCGGCCGCGACACCGGTCATTGCCCAGCAGATCGCGAACAGGCCGACAACCGCCTATGGCCGTGTTGACCAGGTCCAGGCACGCCTGGTGACGGACGGAACGCTGTTTCACATTGGAGGGGGCGACGTAAAAATCGCCGCGGGCGGCGAAGTCGTCCACGAGAATTTCGATGCGGGCAGCAAGACCGTGGATTATCTCGGTGCGCTGACGACGCCGATCCAGCGGTTTAGTGGACCTCGGACAGTGCTCTCGGCGTTCGGCGAACTCAACGTTCCGCTGATTTCACCCGAAAGCAACGGACCGATCTATGCTCTGCGCCTCAGCGCCGCCGGTCGATACGATCATTACAGTGACTTCGGCGACACGTTCAATCCGCGCTTCGCGGCCTCCCTGCTGCCGGTCGAGTGGCTGACCTTCCGTGGAACCTACGGAAAGTCCTTCGTGGCACCAGCGCTGCCGCAACTCTTCGCGCCGCAGTCGATTACGCAGAGCAATACTGCTTTCATCCTGCCGCCCGGCGCCGCAAACATCCTCATCGTGACTGGCGGAAACCCCACTTTGCAGCCGCAAAAAGCGACGACATGGTCGCTCGGGGGCGACTTCAAGGCTCCCTTCATGGAGGGGCTGCGGGTCAGCGTGACCTATTATAATGCGCACTTCACGAACAAGCTGGCCAACGCGCCGTTCACCTCTGTGGCAATCTTCTACACGCCAACTTACGCGTCGTTCTATATCAAGAATCCGACCCTTCAGCAGGTTCAGGCGCTCGTGGGCGGCCCAGCGTCGTTCAGCGGCCTTGCAGGCTTCCCCACGCTCGCGTCGCTTTTTGCCGCCGATGGTTCGCGCATCGCCGGCAGCCCCGACTATGTTTCCTCGGGCCGGCCAGGAAACCTGTCGGCGAGCAATACCGATGGGCTCGATTTCGATGTGAATCTGAAGCAGCCTGTTTCCTTCGGCTCGCTGGAATTCGGCGTCGGGGGCAATTACATCCTCCATAGCACGTCAGCCGCGGATGGCGTGACGTTCGTCGATGCGCTGCTGACTGACTCCAGGTTCAGGGGAACGGCCACGATTGGGGCGAATGTCGGAAACCTACGCTTCACGACTACGCTCCTCCACACCGCGGGCTATGGGTTGCCGGTTAACGCCACGACCCAGACCCGGATCAAAACGTACGACACTGTGGACGCCTTCCTCAGCTACACGTTCAAGGATCACGGGCTTTTGTCGAACACCCAGCTGTCGCTGCAGGTCACTAACCTGTTCGACGTAAGGCCGCCGGTGAACCTCACCGCGCCGACCGGCTATGCGCCCGGCAATATCCTCTTGCGCACGATCCAGCTGGGGCTGAGCAAGAAGTTCTGATCCAGAATATGGCAAAGATGTCCCCGTCGATGTTTCATCGGCGGGGATTTCCATATTTGGAGTCCAAGCCGGGGAGGGATTGCATGGCTATGAAAACGACAAAATGGGGACGTTGCCTTGCTGCCGACATGGCACCGTCGGGACGCGGGCGAGGCAAACGGTCGCACTCTTGATTTTCGATAAGAGTAGTTTGAACTTGTTGATATCGAGGAATCAAGGTATCGAAATACCTTGTAAAATGCCAATAGAGTTGTCTCTTTTGAGCTTTTGAGGAGAGATGCGTTGACAGCCTGGTGCCAGTGGTCAGTCGGTGGCAGCGTCCGCGCCGTCGGCAAACTCGTGCTTGCCGGCACGATATCGATCTTCGCCACTGGCGGGATCGGCCAGGCATGGGCCTATATCGGTGACAGCTTCCTCAGCATTCCCGATCAGCCCGGCCATTGGCACGGTGCGGACCACAAGAGATGGATCCGGGCGGAGGCCAGCGAATGGCAGGGTCGACTCCAGATGCCGATGAGCGGGCCGGGGGATATCCTGGCCGGGGACAAACTGTGGTTCGGCGGCCCAGCGGCGGCCAAGCCGGGCAATCACGGCAAGCTCGTCCTGTCGTTCGGCAAGAAGAACCCCGATCTCGCCAAGCTGATGCAGCTATGCGCGAGCCAGGCTGAGGTGCCCGAGATTGGCTACGCAGAATCTTCAATCCGTTCGCGGCCGGTGCTCGAGAACGGGCCCAAGCCCGCCAATCTGCCGGACTATTGGGAATATAAGCTCAAGGGCGTGAAGGTCGTCGATTGTCCTGTGCTCGACGGCGCCGACCAGCAGGCAGTGGTCATCACGTTCAAGGATATCGAATGGCTGAATCATGATCCCGACGCCCCGATGGGTACCAGGATCGCGATCCCCGATGAAAAGATCTATTCGGTGCTTCCCGCCGAGCCGAAACCGGGCAAGATGATCAAATCCTATGTGATCACCTGGATCGCGCCGGCGACCGATCCCGGCGACGCGGCCTGCCCGAAGCTGAACGCAAAGCCGACCGATGCCGAGATATTCCGCTACATGTCGCCCGAGGACGCGGCCAAGCTGCGCGCCAAGAGCGCCGGGAAGGGCGTTACGCAAGGCGCCGACAGCGAGCATCGTGGCCCCCACAAGCTCAGCGTCTCGGCTTTCCCAGGCATCGTTCCCGATGATCCGGTTCAGATCGAACCGCAAACCAAGGTCGCGGATGGCCTCGATCTCGATGGCAATGATGGCACCGGGGGCCCCCCGAAGGGAATTCGCAAGCACGGGAACTTCGTCTCTCCCGATGGACGCAAGGGGATCGACAACCAGCTGCTGCGCGTGTGGGGCTGCGTGACCGGCTTCCGCGGCAAGCGCGGCTACAACAACCAGACACCGAATGCCCGCCGCGCGGACGGCAATATCGTTACGATCATCGAGGTCAGCGATATCGACAATGAGCAGAATGACGACGACGTCTGGGTCGCGTTCATCCACTCGCAGGACAAGGCGGTCCGCGACAGCGGCGGGCACCAGTTCATTCCAGGCTACAGCTTCCGGCCGACCTATGATCCCAATTACGCCTATTACAACATACGCGTGCATGGGCATATCAAGGACGGAGCCGTTACCACGGACGTGATACCGGTGTTCGCCTTCAACCCCGGCCAGGGTCCGGCAAACGACGTGTTCCGGGCGCAGATTCGGCTTGAGCCGCGGCCCGATGGCTCGGTCAAGGGCGTCATCGGCGGCTATATCGATTACCGGAACAAGGGCTTTGGCGGCTATAGCGAGGGCCTGTTCAACTTCCAGACGACGTCAGTTTACAACGCGATGCGGCGCAATGCGGACGGGCTCTATGATCCCGTGAGCGGCGAGTATCATGGCCTGTCCATGGCTTACGAGATCGATACGGTGCCGGCTTTCCTCACGCCCTTGTCGCCCAAGGAACTCGCCGCCAGCCACGGTGAGCTCATCAGGAAATATGGCCCCTGACAGCGCAGGCTCTGCGCGCCGCCGGCGACGCAGTCCGGTGGCGCGTGCTGACGTTCCGAAGCGAGAAGATTCAGTGCCTCGCTTGTTCTGTGACGGCGCGCGTGACTGCGAGAAGAACATGAGTCCCTGCCTTCCTCGCGCCGGGTGATTCGTCCAGCTCAGAAGGCATCAATCAAGCAGCTTTGGCGGGGAAGGGTCCGCTTCGACATCCGGAATCGCACAGGATCAATCCGCCCGGTCTGTAGCGAACCATCCTTCTAGAAACGACGCAGCATCCGGTTCTTGTAGAGCGTAGGCGTCACGCCTGTTTCGCGACGGAAGGCGTTCGTGAAATTCGACTGCGACGAGAAGCCGAGCGATGACGCGATTGCCTTGATTGATTCACCACCGGCGAGCCTTCGCTTCGCTGCCTCGACGCGCTTCTGGGCGAAATAGGTACTGATCGAGCACCCGCGGCTGACACGAAAGCCCCTGGTCAGATGTCGCACGGACATGTTGCACAGCGAAGCCAGTTCGGCCAGTTTCGGTAGCGCCCCAGGCTCGTCGATCCGCCGATCGATTGTCCGCAGGCGCCATGCCGCGAGACCCCCGGTCTCGATCGGCTCGCTCATGTCGGTCAGATAACGGGCGATCTCGATGGATAGCAGTAAAGCGGTCGCCTCCAGCATTTCGGCGCTCGCCAGACCGGGACGGCGCATTTCAACGGCCAGCCGCTGCAAGAGTGTCCGGATCGGGGCGCTGGCGATGTCGAGGCACGCTTCCCGCCTTCGGTCCGTCCACTCGAAATCCTCGGGCAGGTGCCGATCCACGGCGTGAGCCTGTAACTGGCAAATGACTGACCTGTGCCGGCCGCCCTCCGTTTTGAGGCGCAGGGGTTGACCGGGAGGAAGGACGATTACGGTGCCCATTGGCTGAAATCTGTAGGGTGCCCAGCGATCCACATATCGAGCACTTGCGTTTGGCCGCCGCGGGGTGAGGCAGAGATCGACATAATAGACACCCACTGCCTGAAAAGGATGGTCGGCCGGCGTCGGATGGTCGAGGCGCACGAGCTGGACACGGGCGATCGGAACCTGGGTCTCGGCTTCGATGAACATTCGGTTCATCTCATATGCCCAGTCTGATCCGCGCGTCGGCGACAGGCAGACTCCAAGGGAGCCTCTCCAGCGCGCGACGGTCGTGGAAGGACCTCGCGCAGTGCATCAGGCGGAACCTTGCTTTGCGGGGGCAACCGTTCCGCATCCTTATGATGGGGCTGGCCTGCCGTGCGTGCGGCGACCAATGCTGTCGCCATCCCCGGCAACCGCAGCCACCGATGCAAGCCCCTAGGGACAACCAGTCGATCCGCTGCGCACGAGCTGCGTAGAGCGCCGAGGCGATGACAGCCGCCGCTCCAGGCCCTGGTGCCAATTTCGGCGGTATCGCGCCTACAGGAACGCGCGAAGAAGGCAGGGGTCCAACTGCTCAGTCCCATGCCAACAAGCGTAGCGATTTCTGCAGCGATGGCCATATGCGAGAGGCGCACATTGACAGGCTCGGGCGCAAAGGGCCGATCCGCGTCGATACGGGCGCACTCTGTCATCAGTGCCGGTCAATGCTTCTCCAGCGCTTCATCCAGAAACGGGGCTGACGCGTTGCGAAGTTGTTCGAAAGCTTGATCGTCCTCACCAAGGACCTCTCCGAGCAGCCGCAGATCCTTGGCAAGCAGCGCACCGCCGCGCGCGAAGCCTTGCGGACTGGTCATGCGCGCGCGGACTTCCAGGCCGTAACTGCGGCCGCTGCTAGCCAGGAGCAGTTCGACCAGCGTTTCGCGCTCGACGGCGAGCCGGTCGCCAGCCAGCAGGGCAGCGTGTGCCAGCCCGATATTTCCGGTGAGCAGCGTGTTGTTGATCAGCTTCGCATGCTGGCCCGAGCCGACCGCGCCAAGATGGAGGATGAGCTTTCCGAACGTCTCAAGAACAGGGCGCGCGGCTGCGACGACATCGGGATCGCCGCCCACCATCACGGTCAGGGTGCCGGCCGCGGCGACTCCGTTTCCACCGCTGACCGGCGCGTCGATCACATGCACGCCGCGCGTTCCGGCATGCCGCTCGATATCACGACAGGTGTCGGGGTTGATCGTCGAATGAATGACGATCCGGCTGCCGGGCGCCATCGCCGGCACCAGTTTGTCGCAGACCTCGCGCACGTCATTGTCATCGACCACGCACAGCCCGACATGCTCGCTGGCGCTGCCGAGTTCCTCGATCGTCGCGGCGAAGCGGGCGTTCCCCCCACGGTACGGTTCGAGCGTCTCCGGGCGGCGTGCCCAGAGGGTCACGGGGAACCCGCCGTCAATCATCCGCCGCGCGATTGGCGCCCCCTGGTCACCGAGACCGATGAATCCGCATCTGATCGTCATCCGAATGTCCCCAATTCCAACATGCTTTCCAGTCCGCGCAAGTTCAGATTGCCTTGACGCTCCGGCCACCGTCCAGGACGAGGATGTCGCCAGTGTGGAAGATCGAGGCGTCGGAGGCGAGATAGGCTGCGGGTCCCTCGATGTCCGAAGGATAACCGGGACGACCGAGCGGCGTGATCTCGCTGAATCGCTTGATCACGGCCTCCGACTGCGGATGGTCAGTCATCCCGGTCATGATGAAGCCGGGCGCAATCATGTTGGCGCGTACTTTATATTGTCCCATCTCGACGGCGAGACCCTTCATCATTGCCGCGAGCGCGCCTTTGGCGCCGGCATAATGCTCCATCCCCTGCATGCCGTGGAAGATCGACAGGCTGCCGCAAATCACGATCGAGCCACCCGGATCGTCGTTCTGCGCACGGTCGCGCATGTGCCGGGTCGCCTCCCGGAGCGTGTAGAAGGCGCCATGGAGATTGACGTTCAGGAGCGCATGATATGTTTCGCTCGTCATGTCAGGGAAAGAGGGCGCACGTGCCGTGAACCCGGCATTGGCGAACAGGCAGTCGACCCGCCCCATCTTGGCGACCGTGGAGGCGAATGCTGCAATGACCGCGGCTTCATCAGCGACGTCGACTGATTCCTGATGAACGCGGCCGGCACCGGCTGCCTTGAGCTGCTCCAGCGCCTCCAGATTGCGGTCCTCGCGCCGGCCCCAGACGACCACGTCGGCGCCCTGCTTTGCGCAACCGGTGAGAAAGCCCAGGCCGATGCCGCTGTTGGCGCCTGCTGCAAGCACGACGCGGCCGGTGAGATCGAACATATTGCGGGTCATTTCAGGCCTCCTGGCTCGTGGCGACGGGATGGATCTTCAGATAGTCGGAGAAATAGGGATCGAGGTCCTGCTTGCTGAACCCCCATTCGGACAGCGAGTAGCGGTGGACGCCGTATCGACCCTGCGGGTTGGCTCCGAGCCACCCGCGCATTCCGGCCTCACCCGCCTCTGTCCAGTCGTCGCCAAGCCAGCGATAGATGCTCTTCATCTGTGTGAGCGGATCCGCGACCAGGTCATCATAATAGAGGTGATAGACATCGTCGGGCCGCTCGCTGCTGACTTCGAGCGGGCGCGACAGATGCATGGCGAGCTGCATGGGAAAGTTTTCCTGCATATAGCTGAGCCCGGAATCCTTGTTGAAGATCGTGCGCGACTTGCCGCGCATGCTGATCGACGAGGCAAAGGCGGCGTAGGGATCGCGATGGGTCCAGATCACCTTTGCATCGGGAAATGTCTTGAAGAGCTGACGGATGAACAGCGAATCCGACGGCATCTTCAGGACCCAGCGTCCGCTATTGTTGGTCTGGAGGATCTGAAGGACATGCTTGCGGTGCTCGAACGCGGTGGCCATGTCGCAGAACAGGAGCCAGTCGTGATAGGTGGGCGTCACCGAAAGGACGCCGAGCATCAGCGACCGAAAATCCTGGGCGACCAGATGAACGCATTCGGTCGGGCCATCGGCCGGCTCCCAATGTGTCGCGGCCATCCCGGGATTGGCCTTCAGCATCTCCTCATCCCTGATGAGCTCTGCCAGGCAGCGCGGGTCGCTCTTCAACTCCCCCGGCGCGGCCGGCGCACCCCCCTGATAGGCCTCCCATCGAAGCAGCGAGCGGTTGGCCGGGTCCGCGTCCATCATGCAGCTCACCATGGTCGTGCCGGTGCGCGGCATGCCTAGGATGAAGACGGGGCGCTTTATCGGGGCGCTGGTCACGGCCGGGTTGCGGCGGATATAGTCGTCGACCTGCATCCGGCCGGCTAGCGCCTGGACGTAGCGGTTTCGGATGATCCCTTCGCCGCGCTCGGTCAGAGACTGCTCGCGGGCATGGTCACGCAACAGGATTTCCAGGCCTTCGCGCCAGGAGTCACTGGCCGGATCGGTGGCGCCCGATTTTTCGCGCGCCGCGCAAACGATATCGTCAAATGTCAGGGTCATGATGCTTCCAGTCGGCGGGCCGGTGCCCGGAATGGGGGTTTCTGGGGATGAGTCCTGCGTTCAGTCGAACGTGAGAAGGACTTTCGCGGCGTTCCCTGCGTCGTCGGCAACCTCGAACGCTTCCAGGAAATCGGCAAAGCGGAAACGGTGTGTGACCATCGCTTCCGGGTCCACGGTGCGATCAGCGAGCCCGCCCATCACTTCCGGAAACTCGGTCGGGTAGCCCGAGGCGCCGATGAGGCTGATTTCCTTGCTCATCAGCCGGGTACCGTCGAACGTGACGGGATGGCGCTGCATGGCAACCATGATGATGCGCGAGCGCTTGTTGCAGAAGCCGGCAATCTCCGAAAGCAGGTCCCTGGCGCCGCTGGCCTCGAAATAGATGTCGGTCTTTGGATAATCGATGCCCCAGATTTGCCCGGCGCCACGCAGTTGGGTGAGGATTTCGGCGGGCGGATTCTCGCGCGGGTCAAAGGCCGCGCGGGCACCAAGGGCGATCGCCCGTTCGCGCCGCAGCGGCGAAAGGTCGAAAGCGATGATGTCCTCGATGCCGCGCATGCGCAGTGCCGCGACGATGCCGAGTCCGATGGGACCTACGCCGAAGACGGTGACGCTTTCTCCTGGCTTGGGGGCCGCACGATTGACCGCATGCGCCGAGACTGCCAGCGGCTCGACAAGCGCGGCATGCTCGAGGCTGACATTGTCCGGTACGCTGCAGAGCGACTGCACGTGCCCGTCCACTTCACGAAGCACGACAAAGTCGCCGCATTCGCCGCCGCGCCCCATGTCGGCGGGGCTGTTGTTCGAGTTATAGGCGACGCGATCGCCAACCTTGAAGCTGGTCACATCAGGCCCTGCTTCGATTACCGTGCCGGCGAACTCGTGCCCAAGTGGCATTGGCTCGCCAAAGCGGGTGCCCATCTGTCGGAAATGAAGGTCGGTTCCGCAGATGCCGGCCGCCATCACCTTGACGATGATGTCCGCGGGCCCGGCCGAGGGGCGCTCCACTTCGTCGAGTCGCAGGTCGCGTGGCCCGTGCAGGATCGCCACTTTCATCGCACTCTCTCCGCTCTGTTCTTGTTCCTCCCTGAGCAGCACCTCCAGGCGCCATGCGTCAAATGCGCGCGTCATTGCCACCGGGACGTCTTATTGGGAGCGGGCCAAGTTCGGGGGATTTGGCCCTCGAACCGCGGTCGGAAGGTTGCGCCGGCGGTCCGAGTGGCGGAGCATCAGCACAACAAAAAGAAGGAAGGGTGAGGATGGCTGAAAATCGGAGCCTTCCCGAGCAGGGGCTGCGCGTGGCCGAAATGATCAAGTCGGGCGATGGCCAGACCGAGGCCATCGAGCGCGCACCGGGCATCTTCGAGAGCCGCGGGATCGGCAACAGCTATCTGATTACCTCGGAGGAGGGCGATGTGCTCGTCAACGCGGGTGCGCTTCGCGATGCCCGTCGTGGCCGCGAGCTATTTGCCCGGGTTTCAGATCGGCCGATCCTCTACACCATTCTGACCCAGAGCCACGCCAATCAATATGGCGGCCTCGAGGTCTACAAGACACCTGCCAATATCGTCGTCGCGCACCGCAGCTATCCTGAGGACCGGGCGTACAGTGAAGCCCTCAGTCCTCATTATCGTCGTGGATCGGGGCGGATCTTTGGCGGCATTACGGGACGAGGCAAGGATGTCGTGCCGACAAAAGAGGTCGCACCCGACCTGCTTGTCGGTGACGAGGGCCACATGCTGGAGATCGGTGGGCGCCGTATCGAGATCCTGTGGACGCCCGGTGGCGAGACGCGCTCAGCGATGATCGTCTGGCTGCCCCGGGACAGAGTTGCGATCGTCGGCAATCTTTTCGGGCCGGTCTTCGGCAATCAGCCGAACCTCAATACATTGCGCGGCGACAAGCCCCGCTGGGCGCTTCAATTCATCAATTCGGCCAAGCGATTGCGCGCGCTTCGTGCCGAGCTTGTGCTGACCGGCCATGAGGCGATCAGTGGCGCGGATCATATCGAGCGGGAGGTGTCGCGCATCATCGACTCCGTCCAGTGGGTCCACGACCGCACCGTCGAGGGAATGAACGAGGGAAAGGATCTGAGCACGCTGATGCGGGAGGTCGTCCCGCCCGCTGACCTGGCGCTCACCGAGGAATATGGAAAGGTCGCCTGGAATATCAGGGCGATCTGGCATGAATATACCGGATGGTTTGACCCTGCGCGGGGCACGACCGAGCTCTACGGGACCCGGATTTCGAGCGTCGCGCCAGCGCTGGTCGACCTTGTGGGCGGTGTCGAGCCCTTGGTCGAGCGGGCGCGGCGTTTCTGTGGAGAAGCGAAGCCGCTCGAGGCCCTGCATCTGCTCGACATTGCTCTTGCCGCCGAACCGTCGTCGCCGTCGGCTCGCAGCGCCAAGGCGGATACGTTGAGGCTCCTGCTCGAGCAGACCGGCGGCAAGAATCTCTGGGAGCGGATGTGGATCGCCGCTGAGCTGCGCGATCTGGAAGGTGAATGATGGTCGACAAACATGGGGTGGGAATGACGTACTGGAGTGAATTTCGTGGAGGCTGGCGTCCGCTGGCCGCGGCTGCACTCGGTATGGGAACCGGCTTCTCCACCACCGGTGTCGTCACCAGTATCATGGCACCGCATTTCCTGAAGGATCTTCACTGGACGCCCGCCGCCTTTGCGCAGGTCGGTGCGGTATCGATCCTGATGTCGCTGTTCATCCCGATTGCCGGGCGACTGGCTGACCTCTGGGGTGTCCGTCGCACCGCGGCGATCGGCGTCGTCGCGCTGCCTTTGTGCATGATCGCGCTCAGCCGGATGACCGGCGACATCAGCCAATACTACATCATCTTCATCGTCGAGGCGGCTTTGTGCGTCACGACGACGGCAACCGTGTTCAGCCGGGCGGTCGTCACCCATTTCCAGCGCGCACGCGGCCTGGCGCTCGCGATTGCTGCCTCTGCGCCGGGCGTCACCGGCATCCTCGCCGGCCTGTTCCTCAACCCGTTCGTCGAGGCCAATGGCTGGCGCACCGGCTATCTCGTGACCGCGGCGATAACGCTGGTCTGCGGCGGCATCGCCTTGTGGCTGCTGCCGCCGCACCGCAAGGAAGTGACCGTCGCCCCGGAGGAGGCTGCCGTCATCGCCCCGCCGCGCAAGCGGAGCTGGGCGGATTATCCCGTGATCTTCCGCACCCGCGCCTTCTGGATTCTCGTTGTCGCGATGGTGCTGTGCAATCTCTATCAGACTCTCGTTCAGACCCAGATCAACCTGCTGATCCTCTCCAAGGGCGTGAACAAGCTTGATGTGGGCGGCATCATCTCCGCCTTCAGCGTGTCGATGGTGATCGGCCGCTTCCTGTGCGGCGCCGCGATCGACCGCCTGCCCGGACAGCTTGTCGCGGCAGTCGGCATGGGCCTGCCCTGTGTCGGGCTTTTCCTGCTTGCCTCGGGCTACACCACGACAGCCACGGTGATGCTCGCCATGGTCTTTATCGGCGTGGCGGTCGGTGCCGAGGGTGACCTGATCGGCGTCCTTGTCTCGCGCGCGTTCGGCGTTGCCATCTATGGCAGCGTGATGGGCCTGGTCGTCGCCGCGATCAGCCTTGCCACGGCGAGCGGCGCCTTCATGCTCAGCATCATGCTCCGCAAATACGGAAACTATGACCTCTTCCTGGCGATCTGCGGCGTGACGGCGCTGATCGGCAGCATGATGTTCCTGTTGCTCCCGCGGTCCTCCGCGGCCGCGCCGCCGGAAAATCTGCCGCACCCGACCTAGTTCCGGGCAGCCCAGGACCGTTGGCGGTCAGCGCTGCCCACGCTCCTTGTCGCGATCGAGGGGTGGATTTTTCGCGATTGGGATATTTCTGCGCGTGGCTCTTCATTCAAGATTGAGAAACCCCGGCAAAAGAGATATCTTAAATGAGACAAAAGGCGATGCCTTCGCCGCGAAATTCGACGCGATTGAGCAAATAAGAGCGGTCTTATGATCTGGAGTGGCACCGCATGTGCCGGAATGGATTGACATGATTACAGTCTGGAAATTGCTGCTGGGACTGACAGGCGGGAACACGATCCTCGCGATCTGGCTGGTGGCGTTCCTCGTCGCCGGCTTCGCTGTGGGCATCGTCAGGGGTTTCTTTCGCGCCCGGAAAATCCAGCCCAAAGGCTTCCGCTGGAGGACGTTTCGCAATGAAGCGATCTTTGCCGCCGTTGGCGTGGTCGGTTCAGGTATTCTTCTTGCGGGCCTGACCTATCTTCTGGCGCGACTGCCGCACGCCGCCCCCAATCACAATCCCGCCAGCTGGTGGGTCGTGGTCCTCGAATACGCATTCTATTTCTTCGCCTTCGATACCTGGTTCTACTGGTTCCATCGCTGGATGCACACGCCGCGGGTCTATCCGTGGATACACAAGCTGCATCACTGGTCCACCGCGCCCAATCTGCTCACCACTTTCTCGGTGAACCCGCTGGAATCCTTCGTGAATGGTGGATTTCTTCCAATCTTCCTGACGTTCGTCAGCGTGCATGATCGGAGCATGGCGTTCATTGGACCGACCAGCATCCTCATGGGTCTCTATGTCCATTCAGGGTACGAGTTTCTCCCGCGCTGGTGGAACAGGAGCTGGGCCACAAAATGGTTTATCACCACTACCTTCCACGACCAGCACCACAAATATTTCAACTGGAATTTCGGCGGCTACACGACAATCTGGGATCGCATCTGCGGCACGATGCGGTCCCGGTACGAGAGCGACTTCGAGAACCCGAAGGCACGGCTCAAGAAGCCAGCAGTCGAGGAGGACGCAGTGGTCCCCGCCGAATAGCTGATGACGGGAGATGCTTGGTTCAGTCCGTCAACGGCATAGCGCTCAACCGTTACATCAAGCTTGGCCTGACCAGGAAGTTTAGGTGAGCCTCAATCGAGGCGCCAAAATTCAGGGTTCGTGCCCGCAAAGATAACCGACGCGATCAATTGATGTTGAGACGGAGAGGAAATCGATGATGCGACGTACCAATCCCAAGATCTGGTTGCGGCCACTGGCCCTGATGGGCGTCCTTGCGGTCGGAACAGCCAGCACGGCCGCCGACGATGCATGCAACGTCGCGAGCCTGCAGGCGTCGGCACCGGCGGACACCACGATCCTTTCCGCGCAAATGCTGTCGACCCCTGTCGCCCAGTGCAAGGTCGACGGCTATGTGACCACGACGAACCCTGGTCCGAACAAGGTCAATTTCGTGCTCCATCTTCCTGCCAGGGAAAAGTGGAACAAGCGCTTCTACTTCGCCAATCAGGGGGGCTCCGGCGGCTCGATACCGACCGAAGCGCAGCACCCCCAGGGGGACCCCCTGAACGCTGGCTTCGCCTGGGCCGGTACGGACAAGGGACATTCGTCGGCGGGCAATGTCGGCGTTTCCGGCGATTGGGAAAAGGACCCCGCCAAGGTCATGGATAACGCCCAGCGCGGCGCGCATGTGGTCACGCTTGCCGCCCAGAAGATGACCAGGGCCTATTACGGCGTCACGAAGATGTACCGCTATGCGGGCGGCTGCTCGGGCGGCGGCGGCATGGGGCAGTCAGCGGTGCAGCATTATCCGTCCGACTATGACGGGGTCATGATGGGAGGTCAGCCGCTCGGCGTGCCGCCGGATCCGATCAAGCGCCGCCAGTTCGAGCACGCGATCATGGTTCAGGAATCCTTTCGTGAACCGGGCGCCTGGCTTTCGCCGGCGAAGCTCAATTTTGCGGCGAAGAAGATCATGGCGGCGTGCGACGCATCCGATGGTGCCGTCGACGGCGTGATCTGGGACCAGCGCCTGTGCAAGTTCGATTTCAAAAAGCTGCAATGCCCGGGTGCGGACGGACCGGAATGCCTGACCAGGCCCGAGATCACGTCGTTCGAGAACATGCTGAAGCTCTCCTACATGCCGATCTCCAACATCGACCAATGGGGATATATCGGGAGCATCCCGCCCGAGCAGTGGAACGACAAGAGCGGCTTCAAGGCTTTTGCCTACACGCTGACCAAAGGGTGGGTGAATACCCTCCTGCATCAACCCGACCGGGATCTCCGGGCGCATCCGCTGACCAGGGACGAGATGTGGAAGATCATGGTGGACCGTGCAGCGCCCAGCGGTGCCGGCCCCTATGGCACGGTCGGCTGGCAGGGCTATGAGAAGGCTGGCGGCAAGCTGATCTTCTTCACCGGCGAGGGTGACCCGTGCTGCTCGGCGATCATGAACGAGCAGTATTTCCGCGATACCTGGAAGTTGCAGGGGCGGGCGAATGTCGACAAATTCGCGAAGCTCTATGTCATTCCCGGATGGGGTCATTGTGGCGGAACCAACGGTCCTGCCGACGCAGAAGATCGGCTGCTCACCGCGCTGATCGACTGGGTCGAAAAGGGCAGGCAACCCGGTGCGGTGGTGACCGGCCGCGGCTCGCCGGAACAAACCCATTTCCTGTTCATGGGTTTTCAGGACCGGGTTGACCGGCTGGCCAAGAATAATGGCCCGCATCTGATGTCCCAGGGGGTGAAGCCGCCCGTCCGAGATTTCCTGCTGTGCCCGTTCCCCCAGGTGTCAGTCTTCGACAAGTCGAAGGCGAGCATTTCCGGAGCGGTTTTTGATGCCAGGAATTGGTCCTGTCGCGCACATCGGGCCTGACGATCGACTGGCTGGCAGGAGGCAACCACCGGGAAAACTTTCCCCGGTGGACCTCCCATCGATATACAATGTGAACTGATACTCGCACACTCAGGAGGGGGCATGGCTGACGCGGGCAATGCGACGAGCGATACGCAAGACTATCCTCTTGGCTATTCCGCTCAGGAAGCGCAGCGCCTCGCGGACCAGGCCGCGGTGGTCGAGGATCTCACCCAGGACGTGTTTCGTCGCGCGGGTGTTCGCCCCGGCATGCACGTACTCGATATCGGCAGCGGTGTCGGCGATGTGTCGCTGCTCCTTGGGAGAATGGTCGGAAGTGAAGGCACCGTGCTGGGTGTCGAGAAGGCTTCGTCGTCGGTGGAGGCCGCGCGCTCCCGGGTTGCAGACCTCGGCATACGGAATATTTTCTTCGTGGAATGCGACCTTGCCGAATTCGCGACAGACAGGAAGTTCGATGCGATCGCCGGTCGGTTCGTGCTGTCCTATGTACCTGATCGGGCCGAGATATTGCGAAGGCTGGCGCGGCATCTGGGACCTGGCGGAATCATGGCCTTTCTCGAAATAGACATGTCTGAGATTTCCCAGGTCCCCACATCCGAACTGTTCCTGCAAGCGCGACGATTGCTGCTGGAAGGTTTCGCGGCCGGTGGCGCCGAACTGGACATGGGGACCAAGCTCTATCCGACATTCTTGCGTGCCGGCTTGCCCGCGCCGAACATGAGTGCTGCCACCCCCGTCGTGAGCGGCCCTGATTCCGAGGCATATGAGGACATGGTGAAAGTCCTGCGCAGCTTGCTGCCAATGATCGAACGCAGCGCGATAGCGAATATCGGGGAGATCGACATCGATACACTTGCTGATCGCCTGCGTGCGGACGCGGCCGCGAATGACCGCATAGTCTTCATGTCCAGGATTGTCGGCGCCTGGACGCGCTATACGGCCCTGTGAGCTGGCCCGTTTCCGGATCGCCGCGGCTGGGTGTCATGCAGCATTCGTGAGCCGGTCGCGAAAAGGGTTTTGCGGGCTATTTATCGCATCACGGTGGGAATCGATAAGGCAGGGCATGATAGTGCGCGTCATGGGGGGGCGTGGGCTCATGACCGCGGGTTGGGAGAAGCCCATTCGTCCGGGTTCGCGACGATAGTCCGGCTGGGAGATCATATGACGACGGCGCACGCGGTATCGACAGGTATTCCGGGCATGCTATGCCATGTTGGTACCCAGGGGACCGGCGGAGATCAGGGTATCTTCGCTGCGCGCTTCGATGAGTTGACCGGTCAGTTGATCCCGCTCGGCCTAGCGTTCGAGGTCGAGCGGCCCACTTGGCTAACCTCGGATCCGGCGCAGCCGATCCTTTATTCCGTGAGCGAAGTGGGGAATGCCGGCGATCGCGAGGGCGAAGTGCTTAGTTTCACCGTCGACGCGGTGACGGGCCAGCTTCGCCTGCTTGGCCGCACCACCTCGGGTGGCGGCGGCGCGACGCATCTCGCGCTCGATCGCGAATCCGGCGCACTGTTCGTCGCGAACTTCGGGGGAGGGCAGGTCGCGGCCATTCCGGTCGATCGCGCGGGCGGCCTGTCGCCATTGAGCTCGCTGCAGGCCACCGCCGGCTCGGGTCCGCATCGGCGGCAACAAGGGCCGCACCCACATGGCGTGACGCTCGATCCCTCGCGCCGCTTCCTGCTCGCGCCCGATATGGGCGCTGATCGGGTCTTCCTCTTTCGCTATGACTCGACGGCGCGGACATTGTCGGTTGCCGATCCCGCCTTTGTGGCGCTGCCGTCAGGCTCTGGCCCGCGGCTGCTCGTCTTCGGGCGCGACGGCAGGTTCGCCTATCTGCTCACCGAGCTGTCGGCGGAGGTCTTCACCTTCGCATGGGACGGCGGTTTGGGATGCCTGACCCAGGTCGGCCGGATCGCGCTCGACGCGCCGGACGCGGAGGGCGCACGCAGCGCCGCAGCGATCTTCCTCTCGCTGGACGGGCGTTTCCTCTATGTCTCCAACCGCGCTACCGGCGCCATCCATGTCCTCGCGATCGACGAAGCGACGGGCGGTTTGACCGACATCCAGCAGATCGCTTCGGGCGGCGCGATGCCATGGAGCATCGAAATCGCCCCGAGCGGCCGCTGGCTGATCGTCGCCAACCAGGCCTCCGATCTGCTCATCGTCTTCGCGGTCGATCGCGCCAGCGGCAGGCTCACGCCGACGGAGGCGTCGTTGGCGGTGCCGAAGCCGACCGCCATCGCCTTTTTCGGCGCACGGATGCTGGGTTAAGCCTCGATGACTACGGTGGCGCTGGCCACGGCGCCCGGCACAGCGAATGGTTTCTCCACCGTCACGGTGGCGCCGCGCACCAGCCGGTGATCGAGGCAGGCCTCGGCCAGGCGCCGCGCGAAGCTTTCGATCAGCACGATGCGCTGCGCTGCAAGTTCCTCGGCCAGGCCCTTGATCCGGACATAGTCGAACACTGCATCGACGGAGTCATGGTCGGGCGGCATGACGATGAGCGTCACATGGATGATGAGCGGCTGGGGTCGACCGATCTCATGATGATGAACCCCGATATCGGCGAACACGCGAATGTCCCGCAACGATATCGAACAGGTGAGCCTGCTGCTCATGTCAGCTTGCTCGGTCTTTCGTGCAGCCTGTGCCGCCGTCACGCCGGTGACGCCTCCGCGGCTTGGGCTTCATCCTTGACCAGGCGTTCGATCATGCGGAGCGCAACGGTCGGCGCGCGGTCGATCTGGAGCCCGACCAGCTGACGCACCCCGAGATCGTCCTGCGAGCGCTGCATCGCCATCTCGATATCGCGATCCTCGAGGAACGTCTTTTCGAACATGCCGCGCATGCGTTCCGACCATTCCTTGTCGCCGACCTTGTAGTTACGCAGGTGCATCCAGAAGAAATGGGTCGCCGTCCCGGTTTCCGGCGTCAGGAATTTCAGACTGTTGTTGCGTAGCCCCTTGTTGAAATTCCCTTCGATCGGCTCGAGCCCCGCGGGCATGGTGATGATGTCGACGCGCGAAAAGGACGGGATGAAATAGTAGAAGAACTGCCCGCGATCGACCAGCTGGTCGCCGAAATCCTTGATCTGGCGGTCCATCGGCGATGGCGGTGAATTGTGCAGCCATTTGAACGCGACGATATGTTCGTCGGTCTTCTCCATCTTGACGGGTTCCGACTGCGCGGCTGGATTGCCGATCGTCTGCTTGTGCACAAAGGTGGTGTGCGCCGGATCCATCAGGTTCTCGACGATGTTCAGATAATTGGACGGATGGTGCTGATAGCCGCCTTCGATCAGTTCCCATTCGTCGTCGCCATAATGATCGATCTTCGGCAACAGCGCCGTATCGGCGCGCTCGACGTCGCCCATCCAGATCCAGGCGAGGCCGTAACGTTCGGCGATCGGATAGCTGCGCACCTGCGCGCGGGTTGGAATCACGTCCTGACCCGGAATGCCGACGCAGCGCCCGCCGCCATCGAACATCATGCCGTGATAGCCGCACTGGATGCCCTGATCGACCAGAGTCCCCATCGACAGCGGAACTAGCCGGTGAGGACATCTGTCGGCCAGGGCGGAAACAGCGCCGTCCTTGCCGCGGAACAGGACGATCGGCTCGTCGAGGATGCGGCGGGCCAGGGGTGCGTCCCCGAGCTCGCTTAGCCATGCGGCCGCATACCAATGGTTCCTGGCGAAACTGCCCATCACATCCCTCCTGGCCCTGTCGTGCAGGGATCACCTGATACCCTACACGATGTGGGTCTCGCGAACCGGCACTTCATAGGCCGGAGAGGCGTGGTGCGAAGGGTGCGCACCCTGAACAGAGATGTCCGGTTCCGTAAACAATCGGACATTGCCTGCCATTCAGCCGTGCCAGGAGGGGGGCGAGGTGACATGCGCGCCGCGGCGGCGACCGTTCACGCTCCTGCACTAGTCTGTTGCCGGAACCGGGAATTCCGGAGCGCGCTTCGAAGGCTTACCGCCTCGAACCAGGAAATGGCTGCAAGGCCATTCCGACGACGGCGACACCGTCGGCTGCCCGCATGACCGAAATCTGTGTGGCGCATGGTCTTGGAGGGGATGACATGATTGCTGCTGCGACCGCGGGCGTTGAGGCCATTGCGGATGCCGATCTGCCGA
>Ga0307508_10001631_pt1 | contig 25009 bp, 30 predicted proteins | sample 9_EM_MG_FD_203089 | JGI IMG/M metagenome (GOLD analysis project Ga0307508, IMG submission 203089) | Populus trichocarpa ectomycorrhiza microbial communities from riparian zone in the Pacific Northwest, United States - 9_EM | ecosystem: Host-associated > Plants > Roots > Unclassified | place... | reverse complement strand
GAGGTTGCATGAAGAGAAGAAGAAGACAAAACACGGGAGACAGCCCTCCTTATATACACAGTTCTCGCAACTCCCATACGTCCTCCTACTCATACCCGCGCAACTCACATATGTACTCATACTCACGTATGTGCTCATAACCACGCAACTCATACAACCTTCTCTTATGCAACCGGGGCCCGTAACCGACACCCTTTCCAAGATCGAGACATTCGGAGCGAGGTGACGACACTCTTTCCAAGAACGAGACATCCGGAGCGAGGTACCGGCATCAACAACGAAATCAAACAACCAAACCCAAATCGAGCGCCGGGACCTACGCCGTGACATGGGATAGCCATCGACAAGTATTGCGGCGTCCAAACCATTTTGGGATAGCCGTCGACAACTATTGTGGCATGCAAACTGATGGGATTGCCGTCAACAAGCGGAAGCATTGAGCCATCGGATACGCTATTCAACGTGCATTGCTGCGCGCAAACCATTATGATTGAACATAGAAGTAACATAGTTTACACATGTAAAGTAGTAACTTAGGTTACACAAGACACTCACATTTTTTCTGACTCTCTTGTGTAACCCAAGCTTTAGTCATCCATTGGAGTTGAAGTATTTGGTTTTTCCGACATATTTCCTACATGTTGAAAGTTTACACAATCCGATGCACTATTCGACGAGCATTGTAGCGGGTAAAGCGACGGGATAGCCGTCGACGAGCCGAGGTGATGAGTGATCTGATGCATTATTTGACGAGCATTCCGGCTCGTGAAATGTTAAGACAGCTGTTGACAAGTATTACTGCGTGCAAACCGTTAGGATTGGTATCGACAAGTATTGCAGTGTCCAAACCGTTGGGATAGCCGTTGACAAGTATTGCAGCATGCAAACCGATGGGATAGCCATCAACAAGTATGGCTGCATGCAAATAGTTGGGATAGCTGTCTACAAGGGTAATCGATGCACGATCCGACATGTTATTCAACGAGCATTATAGTGTGTAAACCGACAGGATAGCCCTTGATGAGCAAAAGCGATGAGCGATCTGATGTGCTATTAGAGGAGCGTTACGGCACACAAAACATGGGAATAGCCATTGGCAAGTATTGCGGCTCGCAAACCATTGGAATAGCTGTTGACAAGTATTGCAGCAGACAAACTGACAGGATTGCCATCGACAAGTGGAATCATTGAGCCATCCGATGTGCTATTCGACGTACGTTGCTGCGTGCAAACAGTAACATAGGTTACACAACTAAAGTAGTAACTTAGGTTTCACAAAACACTTGCATTTTTTCTGACTATCTTGTGTAACTCAAACTTTGTTCATCCGTTGGAGTTCAAATATTTGGTTTTTCCGACATATTTCCTACATGTTAAAAGTTTACACCATCCGATGCACTATTCAACAAGCATTATGGCATATAAACCGACGGGATAGTCATCAACGAGTGGAAGCGATGAGCCACACGATGCACTATTCGACGCGAGTTGCAGCACGCAAACCGTTGGGATAGCTGTCGACAAGTATTGCAGTGCGCAAACCGTTGGAATAGCCGTTGACAAGTATTGTAGTGTGCAAACCGTTGAGTTAGCCGTCGACAGGTATTGGAGCGCACAAACCATCGGGATAGCTGTCCAGAAGTATTGCAGCAAACAAACCGATGGGATAGCCATTGACAAGTATTGCGGTACGTAACCTGTTGGAATTGCCATTGACAAGTATTGCAGTATGCAAACCGACGGGATAGCCATCGACAAGTATTGCTGCAACAAACAGTTACAATAGCTCTCGACAAGCGGAAGTGATGGACCATCCTATGCGCTATTCGACGAGCATTGTGGCGCCTAAACCGACAGGATAGCTGTCGACAAGCGAAAGCGATGATCGATCTGATACGCTATTTGACAAGCGTTGTGGTGCGCAAACCATTGGGATAGCCATTGACAATTATTGCAATGGGCAATTATATGGGATAGCCATTGACAAGTATTGCTGCGCACAAACAGTTGGGACAGCTGTTGACAAGTGGAAGTATTGAATCATCCAATGCACTATTCGACAGGTATTATGTTGGGCAAACCGTTGTTATAGCCATTGACAAGTTTTACGGAGTGAAAACCGTTGTGATAGTTGTAAGTTAGGTTACACAACACACTCGCATTTTTTCTGCCTCTCTTGTGTAACGCAAACTTTAGTCATCCATTGGACTTCAAATATTTTGTTTTTCCGACATATTGCCAGCATGTTGAAAGTTTACACCATCCGATGCACTATTCAACCAACAGTGCTACGCGTAATCTGACAGGATAGCCGTTGACGATTGGAAGTATTGAGCCATCCAATAAGATGTTCGACGAGCGTGGCAGCGCGCAAACCGTTGGGATACCTGTTGACAAGAATTACAGTGTGCGAACTGTAAAAGCCGTCGACGAGTGGAAGAACAAGCAACACACTAACATACACTGAGCAAGACGGCATGTAAACCGTCGGGAAAGATGTTGACGAGCGAAAGAATGAGCAATACGCTGCCATCCGCTGCTCAATAAGGCGGACAAACCGTAGTGAAAGCCATTGGCGAGCTGAAGAACGAGGAATTTGCTGCCATACAAGCAATAGGGGACGCGAATTGTCTGAAAAGCCTTTGATGAGTGGAAGAATGAGCAATGGGCTGCCATCCTGAGAGCAATGTGGAATGCAAACTGATGTGACACCTGTTGACGAGCGAAAGAATAAGTAATATGGTGCTATCCGCTGAGCAAAATGGTACCTAAACCGTGAATGCCATTGACGAGTGGAAATAAGCACGATACGTTGCCATCAACTGAGGAGTGTGGCACGCAAATTGTCAGGAAAGCCATCAAGGAGCAAAAGAATGAGCAATGCACTGCCATTGGCTGAGCAATACAGCGCTTAAACGGTCGTAAAAGCTGTTCATAAGTGAATGAATAAGCAATGTGCTGCCATCTGAGGAGCAATACGCCGAGAAAAGCATTGGGAAAGCAGTTGAAGACTAAAAGAATGCGTAATATGCTACCATCCTCTGAGTAATAGAGCGCACAAACCGTAAATGCCGTTGACGAGCGGAAGAACGAGCAATACTGTACCATCCGCGGAGCAATATGGCACGCAACCATCGTGAAAGCCATTGACGATCGGAAGTATGAGTAATCTGCTGCCAGCCGCAGAGCAATACTGCCTGCAAACCGTCATGAAAGCTGTTGACAAATGTAAGAATGAGCATTGCGCCGCCATCCGCTGAGCAATAGGGCGTGCAAACGGTGAAAACTGTCAACGAATGGAAGAACGAGCAATACGCTGCCATGCGTTGGGTAATACCACTTTCGAAACATCGGGAAAGTCATAGACGACGAAAGAATGAGCAATACGGCATGTAAACCGTCGTGAAAGCCGTGTACGAAGTGAAGAATGAGTAATCGACTGCCCTCTGATGAGCAATACAGTGACCAAACCATGAAACCCGTTGACAAGCGGCAGAATGAGCAATATGCTGCCATCCGCAGAGAAATACAGCTTGCGAAACGTCGGGAAAGCCATTGACCAGTGGAAGAATAATCAACATGGTGCCATCCACAGAGCAATACGGTGTGCAAGCGTCGTGAAAGCTGTCGACGAGTGGAATAACGAACAGCAGGGTGCCATCAGTGGAGCAAGATAGCACGCAACCATTGTGAAAGCCACTGACGAGGGGAATTATGAGCAATTTGCTGCCAGCTGCTGAGCAATACTGCACACAAAATGTCGTGAAAGCCGTTGACGGGCGGAAGAATGAGCAATCGGCTGCCATCCGCCGAGCAAAATGGTGCGCAAACCGTGAAAGCCGTTAACTAGTGGAAGAATGAGCAACACGCTGACATCCACTGGGCAACATGGCATGTAAACCGTTGTGAAAGCCATTGACAAGCAGAAGAAAAAGCAATGCGCTTTTATCGGCGGAGCAAAATGGCGCGCAAACCGTGAAAGCCATTGACGAGCAAGACAACAGGCAAGCTGCAGCCTTCGGCTGGGAAACACGGCACGGAAACCGTTGTGAAGGCAGTTGACAAGCGGAAGAATGAGTAATCTGCTGCCATCCGCTGAGCAAAACGGCACACAAACCGTGAAAGCCATTGACGAGCATAAGAAATAGGAATGCACTGGCACCCACTGAGCAAAACGGCATCCAAACAGTGAAAGCCATTAACGAGCAGAAGAATGAGCAATGCGCTGTCATCCGCAGAGCAAAACGGCGCGCAAACCTTGAAAGCCATTGACAAGCAGAAGAATGAGCAATCCGCTACCATACGCTGAGCAAAATAGTGCGGAAACAGGTAAAGCCGTTGACGAGCGTAAGAAATAGGAAATGCACTGTCATCCGCAGAGCAAAATGGCATGCAAACCGTGGTGAAAGCCGTTGATATCCGGAAGTAAGAGGAATCCACTACCAGCAACTGGCCAATACGGCACATAAACCGTGATAGCCGTTGACAAACAGAAGTATGAGAAATGCCCAGTCATCCACAGCGCAAAACGGCACGCAAACCGCGAACATCAGCAAAAAAATGAAAAGTTGAGGTATATTGCTTTTTTTCGAAGTGAGACACAAATTTTAAATTTCCTTTCTCGGTGTTTTTGTTGAAATAAAAGAGATTATTTTTTTCCAAATCCTTACAGGAGCAAAATATAACTTCTCTCTTACAGAAGCTTACAGAAGCACCGGGAGCACTGGGAGCATTTTTCACGTTTTTGCTGATGAATACCGTTGAGGAGCGGAAGTACAAACAATCCGCTACCATCCGTTTAGCAATACGGTGCACAAACCGTGAAAGCCATTGACGAGCAGAATAACGAGCAATGCACTACCATCCGCAGAGGAAATCAGCGCACAAGGAGTCAGGAAAGCCGTTGTCAAGCGCAAGAATGAGCAATCCGCGGCCATTTGCTGAGCAAAATGGTACGAAAACCGTAAAAGCCATTGACAAGCGAAAGAATGAGCAATCCGCTGACATCCGCGTAGAAATATGGTGCGTAAACCGTGGTGAAAGCCTTTGATGAGCGGAAGTAAGCGCAATCCGCTACCATACACGGAGCAATACGACACGCAAACCGTCATGAAAGCCATTGACGAGAGGAAGAAGGAGCAATCCACTGCCTTCCGTTGGGAAATATGGGGTTTAAGCCCTAAAAGCCATTGACGAACGGAAGTATGAGCAATGCGCTGTCATCCACTGAGCAAAACGGCGCCCAAAGAGTGAAAGCCGATCACGATCGGAAGAACGAGCAACCCGATGCCATCCGCAGCATAATAAGGGGAAAGAACCGTCAGGGAAGCCGCTGACAAGGGGAGGTATGCGCAATCCGCTGACATCCGTTGAGCAATCCGGAGGGCAAACCGTGAAAGCCTTTGACGAGTGGAAGAATGAGCAATGTGCTGCGATCTGCGGAACAAAACAGCCCGCAAACCGTCGGGAAAGCCGCAGACGAGCGGAAGAATGAGCAATCCGCTGCCATCCGGTGAGCAATACGGCGCTCAAACCGTGGTGAAAGCCTTTGACTAGCGGAAGTATCAGCAATGTGCAGTTATCCGCTGAGTAAAACGGAGCGTAAACCGTGAAAGCCATTGATGAGCGGAAGAACGATGAATCCGCTACCATCCATTGAGAAATACGGCGCAGAAACCGTGAAAGCCGTTGACAAGTGAAAGAACGAGCAATACATTGTCATCCGCCGAGCAAAACAGCGGGCAAACCATGAAAGCCATTGACGAGCAGAAGAAGCAGCAATGCACTGCCATCTGCAGAGGAAATCGGGGTGCAAACCGTCGGGAAAGCCGTTGACGAGCGAAAGAACCAGCAATCTGCTACTATCCGCTGAGCAATACGGTGTACGAACTGTCACAAAAGCCATTGACAAGCGGAGGCACAAGTAATCCGCTGCCATCCACTGAGCCATGCGATGTGTGAACCGTCGCAACAGCCGTTGACAAATGGAGGTATGAGCAATCCGCTGCCATCCACTGAGCCATACGGCGCGCAAACCGTCGTGAATGCCATTGACGAACGGAAGTATGAGCAATGCGCTGTCATCTGCGGAGGAAAACGGCAGGGAAACCGTGAAAGCCATTGACGAGCGGAAGAAGAAGCAATCTGCTGCCATCCGTTGGACAATATGGCGCGCAAACCGGGAAAGCCGTTGACGAACAGAAGTATGAGAAACGCCATGTCATCCGCTGAGCAAAATGGTGCGCAAACAGCGAAAGCTGTTGACAGGCGGAAGAACGAGCAATCCGCTGCCATCCGTTGAGCAATACGGTGTGCAAACCGTGAAAGCCGTTGATGAGCGGAAGAACGAGCAATCCACTGCCATCCGTTTAGCAATACGGTGAGCAAACTTTGAAAGCCGTTGACAAGCGGAAGAGCAAGCAATGCACTGTCATCCGCTGAGGAAAACGGCGCGTCAACCGTGAAAGCAGTTGATGAGCGGAGGAACCAGGAGTGCACTACCATCCGCTGAGGAAATCGGCACGCAAATCGTCGGAAAAGCCGTTGACGACTGGAAGAATGAGCAATCTGCTGCCATTTGTTGTGCAAAACGGCACGCAAACCGTGAAAGCCGTTGAAGAGCGGAAGTATGAGCAATACGCTGTCATCCGTTGAGTAATACGGCGCGTAAACCATGAAAGCCATTGGCAAGTGGAAGAACGAGCAATGTACTGCCATCTGGTGAGGAAATCGGCGCGCAAACCGTCGGGAAAGCCATTGACGATTGGAAGAATGAGCATTCCGTTGCCATTTGTTGTGCAAAATGGCGTGCAAACTGTAAAAGCCGTTGACGAGTGGAAGAATGAGCAATCCACTGCCATCCACTGAGCAATACGGCGCGAAAACCGTGGTACAAGCTGTTGACAACCGGAAGTAAGAGGAATTCGCTACCATTCGCGGTGCAAAACGGCACGCAAAGCGCGAATGCTGTTGACGAGCGGAATAATAAGCAATCCGCTACCATCCGCAAAGCAATACGGTGCGCAAACTGTTGTGAAAGCCATTCACGAGTGTAGGTATGAGCAATCCGATGCCAGCTGCTGAGCCATACGGCACACGAACTGTCGTGAAAGCCGTTGACGATCGGAAGAATGAGCAATCCGCTGTCATCCGTTCAGCAATAGGGTGAGCAAACCGTCGTGAAAGCCGTTGGGGAGCGGAAGAATAAGCAATCCATGGCCATCCGCTCAGCAATACGGTGTACAAACCGTCGTGAAAGCTGTTGGCGAGTGGAAGAATGAGCAATCCGCTGCCATCCGCTCAGCAATACGGTGCGCAAACCGTCGTGAAAGCCGTTGGTGAGTAGAAGAATAAGCAATCCGCTGCCATCCATTCAGCAATAAGGTACGCAAACCGTCGTGAAAGCCTTTGGCAAGTGGAAGTATGAGCAATCCGCTGCCATCCGCTCAGCAATATGGTGCGCAAACCGTTGTGAAAGCCGTTGGCGAGCGGAAGAATGAGCAATCCGCTGCCATCCGCTCAGCAATACGGTGCTCAAACCGTCGTGAAAGCTGTTGACGAGTGGAAGAATGAGCAATCCGCTGCCATCCGCTCAGTAATACAGTGTGCAAACCGTCGTGAAAGCTGTTGGCGAGCAGAGGAATGAGCAATCCGCTGCCATCCGCCTAGCAATACAGCGCGCAAACTGCAATCCGTCGCACAATACAGCAGGCAAAATGTCGGATAAGTCGTATACAAGTGGAAGAATGAGCGATATGGCGCGCAAACTATGGCAGGTGCAACGTTAGTAAAGTCATCGACAAGCGGATGAAAGGAGTGAACTCACGAAAGAGTAATAGTGCCAGCCGCTGCGCAATAAGACGAGCAAACCGTCGTGAAAGCTGTCTACGAGCGAAGTGATAAGCAATACGGCAACCAACCTTCGGTACCTGGAAAGTTAGCAATGTCATCGACTAGCGGAAGATTTGAACGAACACAAGAACCAGATGTAGAGTCATCCGTCAATCAGTTCGGCGTGCAAACCGTCGTGAAAGCCGTTAACGAGCGGAAGAATGAGCAATCCGCTACCATCCGCTGTGCAATACAGCACGCAAACCGTCAGGAAAGCCGTTGAGGAGCAGAGCTATAAGCAATCCGCTGCCATCCGCGCAGCAATACTGCGTGCAATCAGTCGTGAAAGCCGTTGACGAGCATAAGTTTGAGCAACCCGCTGCCATCCGCTCAGCAATACGGCACGTGAACCATCGGAAAAGCCATTAACGAGCGGAGAATGAGCAATGCGCTGCCATCCGCTGAGCAATACGGTGCGCAACCCATCAGGAAAGCCATTGAGGAGTGGAAGAATCAGCAATGCGCTGCCATCCGCTGAGCAATACAGCGCACAAACCATCAGGAAAGCCGTTGACGAGCAGAGGTATTAGCACTACGCTGCCATCTACAGAGCAAAACGGCACGCAATCCGTCGTGAAAACCATTGACGAACGTAAGTATCAGCAACCCACAGCCATTCGCTGAGCAATACGGCGTACGAACCATCGGAAAAGCCGTTAACGAGTGGAGGAATAAGCAATGCGCTGCCAACCGCTGAGCAATACGGCACGCAAACCATGGTGAAAGCCGTTGATGACCGGAAGTAAGAGGACTGTACTGCCATCCGCTGAGCAATACGGCGTGCAAACTGTCGGAAAAGCCTTTCACAAGCGGAAGAATAAGCAATGCGCTGCCATCTGCGGAGCAATACGGTGCGCAAACCATCATGAAAGCAGTTGATAAGAGAAACAATGTACAATCGGCCGCCATCCACTGAGCAATACAGTGCGCAAACTGTCGGAAAAGCCGTTAACGAGAGGAAGAATGAGCAATACGCTGCCATCCGCAGAGCAATACGACGTGCAAACCGGCGGGAAAGCCATTGACGAGGGTAAGAATGAGCAATACGCTGCCATCTGCTGAGCAATACAGTGCGCAAAGCGGCAGGAACGCTGTTGACGAGCAGAGGTATGAGCAATCCGCTGCCATCCGTGGAGCAATACGGCATGTAATCTGTCGTGAAAGCCGTCGACAAGAGTAAGTATGAGCAACCCGCTACCATCAGCTGAGCAATACGGCGCGCCAACCGTCGGCAAAGCTGTTAACGAGTGGAGGAATAAGCAATGCGCTGCCAACAGCTGAGCAATACGGCGTGCAAACCGTGGTGAAAGCCGTTGACAAGTGGAAGAATGAGCAATGCGCTGCTATCCACTGAGCAATACGGCGCCCAAACCATCGGAAAAGCCATTGACGAGCAGAAGAATGAGCAATCCGCTGCCATCCACCGAGCAATACGGCGCACAAACCGTTGGGAAAGCTGTTGATGAGAGAAAGAATGTGCAATCAGCCATCATCCGCTGAGCAATAAGGCGCGCGAACCGTCGTGAAAGATGTTGATGAGGGGAGGTATCAGCAATCTGCTGCCATCCACAGAGCAGTACGACGTACAAACCGGCGGGAAAGCCATTGACGAGCGGAAGAATGAGCAATGCGCTGCCATCCGATGAGAAATACAGCGCGCAAACCATTGGGAAAGCCCTTTGCTAGCGGAAGAATGAGCAATCCACTGCCATTCACTGAGCAAAGCTGCGCGCAATCCGCTGCCATCCGCTGAGCAATAAGGCATGCAAACCGGGGTGAAAGCCTTTGACGACCGGAAGTACGAGGAATCTGCTACAATCTACTGGGCAATACGGCACGCAAACCGTCATGAAAGCCATTGACGAGCGGAGGTATGAGCAATCCGCTGCCATCCGTGGAACCATACGGCGCGCGAACCATCGTGAAACCGCTTGACGAGCGGAGTTATGAGCCATCGGATGCCATGCGTGGAGCAATACGGCGCGCAATCCGTTGTGAAAGCCGTTGACGAGCGGAGGTATGAGCAATCCGCCACCATCCACTGAGAAATACGGCACACAAACCGTTGTGAAAGCCATTCATGAGCAGAAGTAGGAGCAATCCGCTGCCATCCGCTGAGAAATACAGCGCGCAAACCGTTGTGAAAGACGTTGACGAGCGAACAAATGAGCAATCCGCCACACCATCTACTGTGCAATACGGCAGGCAATCCATCGTGAAAGCCGTTGACAAGCGGAAGTATGAGCTGTCCGCTGCCATCCATTGAACAATACAGCGTGCAATAGGCCGTGTAAGCCGTTGACGAGCGAACAAATGAGCGATCTGCCTAGCCATGTACTGAGCAATATGGTGCAAAAACCATCATGAAAGCCGTTGACAAGTGCAAGAATGAGCCTTCGGCAGCCATACGCTGAGGAATATGGTACGCGAACTGGCCGGGGATAACAGACGTCAACGAGCGGAAGAATGAGCGATACGGCGAGCAATCTACGGTGCGTAGAACGTTAGCAAGGTCATCGACAAGCGGAAGCTATCAGTGAACCCACAGATGAGCCGACTTCCCTTCCGTCAAGCTATACGGCATGCAATTAGTTAGCAAAGCCGTGTATGAGCGGAAGAATAATCGATCCAGCGAGCGATCAAAGCAGCAATATGGCGCCCAAACTGTCGTGAAAGTCGACAAGCAGAAGAATGAGCAATCCGCTGCCATCCGCTGAGTAATATGGCGTGCAAACCGTTGTGAAAGCGATTGATGAGCGAACGAATGAGCGATCTGCGTAGCCATCAGCAGAGCAATACGGTGCAAAAACCATCGTGAAAGCCATTGGCAAGTGCAAGAATGAGCAATCAGCTGCCATCCACTGAGGAATACGGTACGCGAACCGGCCGGGGACAACAGACGTCAACGAGCGGAAGAATGAGCGATACGGCGAGCAATTTACAGCGTGCAGAACGTTAGCAAATTCATCGACAAGCGGAAGATATGAGTGAACCCACAGATGAGCCGACTTAGCTTCCGTCGAGCCATACAGCATGCAAAAAGTTGGCAAAGCCGCATACTAGCGGAAGAATAATCTATCCAGCAAGCGATCAAAGGAGCAATATGGCGCGCAAATCGTTGTGAATGTCGACAAGCGGAAGAATGAGCAATCCTCTGCCATCCGCTGAGCAATACGGCGTGAAAACCGTCATGAAAGCCGTTGACAAGAGAAAGAATGAGCAATCCAATGCCATCGGCAGAGAAATACGGTGCGCAAACCGTCGTGAAAGCCGTTGACGAGTGGAAGTATGAGCAATCCGCTGCCATCCGCGGAGCAATACGGTGCGTAATCCGTTGTAAAAGCCGTTGACGAGCGGAAGAATAAGCAATGCGCTGCCATCCGCTGAGCCATACGGCGCGCACACCGTCGTGAAAGCTGTTGACGAGAGAAAGAATGTGCAATCCGCTGCCATCCGCGGGGAAATACGGCGCACAAACCGTCGTGAACGCCTTTGACAAGTGGAATTATCAGCAATCCGCTGCCATCCGCGGAGCAATACGGTGCGCCATCCGTCGTGAAAGCCTTTCACGAGCGGAAGTATGAGCAATCCGCTGCCATCCAGTGAGCAATACGGCGCGTAAACCGTTGTGACAGCCATTGACAAGAGAAAGAATGAGCAATCCGCCGCCATCCACTGAGAAATACGGCGCCAAAACGGTCGTGGAAACCGTTGACGAGTACAAGAATGAGCAATCCGATGCCATCCGCTGGGCAATACGACGCACAAACCGTCGTGAAAGCCATTGACGAGTGGAAGAATGAGCAATACGCTGCCATCCGTAAAGCAATACGGCGCGAAAACCGTCGTGAAAGCCGTTGACGAGCGGAAGTATGAGCAATCCGCTGCCATCCGCGGAGCATCACCGCGCACAAACCGTCGTGAAAGCCGTAGACGAGAGAAAGAATGAGCAATCCGCCGCCATCTGCGGAGAAATACGGCGCGAATACTGTCGTGAAAGCCGTTGACTAGTGCTAGAATGAGTAAACCACTGCTATCTGCTGAGGAATATGGTACGCGAACCGGCTGGTGATAATTGACGTCGACGAGCGGAAGAGTGAGCGATACGGCGAGAAGTCTACAGCGCGTAGAACGTTAGCAAAGTCATGGACAAGCGGAAGATATGAGTGAACCCACAGATGAGCCGACTGACCTTCCGTCGAAGTATACACCACCCAAATAGTTGGGAAAGCCGTCGACAAGCGGAAGAATAACCGATCCAGCAAGCCATCTAGTGAGAAATATGGCGGGCAAAGCCTTGTGCAAGCCCGTTGCGAGTTCATCAGTTGGGTCCTGATCGTTTCATTTCATCATTTTGTTCAATTGATTTGGTGAGTAGTAAGCACGTGACATTATCGCGCAGATTTGTTGCACGATATTGTCACATGCTTATAGTTCTCGTAGGTCAATCCTCGCCACGGCCACCATCATCCTACGCGTCTAGCCGCAATACCCCCGCCCCTGCCAATATCGCGCCGGTAGCGATATTCCTCAGAACCTGGTCGCGGGCCGCCCAGGATTTGCCCCGCTTGTTTCCATAATGTCTGCATGTCTGCCTCACTTTACTCTGAGTTCTGTTTATTGCTTACCATGTTGCGCTTGACGTTTCCTTACTGTCTGCGTGTCTGCCTCGCTTTACTCTGTGTTATGTTTATTGCTTATCTTGTTGTTTCCCTACTGTTGTGTGTGTCTGCCTAGCGTATTGCGGGAGGATGAAGGGCCGAGTAGGATCGTGTGTTCCTTGGGCGCAGCGATTGAGTCATGATGAGCTAGGGAGGAACTGTGTCAGTCTTGCGGGCAAGCTGTAATTCCACAGAGGAAAGGAAAGGTATAAAGGAAGGGTGCAGTAGCTAGTCTGGAGATTCTTCTCCACGCAATCTATTATCTCTCTGCACAGACCTATCTCTCTACCCCTGTGAACCGGCGCTGTGACCACCACCTGTAAGACCGCAGAAGAGATTAGGGCGAAGCTGAATACCACCACAGCGAAGCCGAATACCGCACTGATACCACGCCGGGCGTGCAGAGATTAGGGCGAAGCCGAATACCGCCACAGTGAAGCCGAATACCGCAACGATACCATGCCGGGCTTGAAGAGATTAGGGCGAAGCCGAATACTGCCACAGCGAAGCCGAATACCACCACAGCAAAGCCGAATACTGCAATGATACCATGCCGGGCGTGAAGAGATTAGGGCGAAGCCGAATACCGCCACAGCGACGCCGAATACCGCAACGATACCACACCGGGTGTGAAGAGATTAGGGTGAAGCCGAATACCGCCACAGCGAAGCCGAATACCACAACGATACCACGCCAGGCGTGAAGAGATTAGGGCGAAGCAGAATACTGCCAGAGCGAAGCCGAATACCGCAACGATACCCTACTGGACGTGAAGAGATTAGGGCAAGGCCAGATACCACCACAGCACAGCCGAATACTGGCGAGCGGCGACCAAGACTACGTTACCTGTCGAGCAGCACGGGCTAGTGAGATAGGATCTTGACACTAGATTGCGTCTCCCCATCGACACCTGACGTAGCATGACATAGTGTCTTCCCAGGGCGGAAGCACCGAGGACCCCCTCAACCTTCCGGAATTCAGGGATGTCCCGGACGACCAGCGAGCACCGAGCCCAGTAACCTCAGAACCCGGATCTAGACCACAATCGCCCGAGTCACCGGAACAGCCAAAAAGAATGACGGAAGGTCCCCATCTACTGACAACGGAAATGTTGCAGACACTCCTAGCAGCACACGACAGACCACCGCAAACCAGCTATCCAAAGCTCCGGGACCCGAAACCATTTGAAGGAGAAAAAGCGAAATTCAAAACGTTCTTGGCCCAATGCGAGCTGAAGTTCAGAACAGAGGGAAACCAATTCGACAACGATGAAAAAAAAACGGGATATGCATCATCCCTACTCCGGGGGGTGGCATGGAACTGGGTGGAAACCTTCCTAAACCAGGAAGGGGGAATCAACCTAACATGGGAAGAACTGAAAACTAACATGAAACATGCTTTTGGCCAAGTAGACGCCGAAGAAATAGCGTTCGAGAAATTCCAGAAATCCAGCAGGGAAATCGGACGGCGGCAACCTACTGGGCAGAATTCCAGCAAATCAAAGCAGATCTCCCATATGTAGACAATGTATGCATCGCACGGTTCCAAGATGGATTACACCCAGAAGTAAAAAGATACCTAGTCATGAACGAAACACCCACCACAGTTCTGGTAGATTATGCCACGGCGGCCATCAAAACTGATAGCTGCCTATGCAACCTGGGAGTCATTAGTCGATGCCCCACAGCCAGCCCAGAAGCGCGCTTCCATGTCCACACCAGGGAACCTCCGGCGGCACCCCCGGGAGACCCAATGGACCTTGACGCCACCCGAGGACTCAAGTTCGCCCAGAGAACGGCGAACCGGTTCCCCCGACGAACGAACACAGAAGACTGCTACAATTGCGGAAAGAAGGGATATTTTGCGAGGGAATGCCCCCAACTCAAGAAGATACGAAACCCAGGGGAATAGCCATACCGAGCGGCGGAGGCCACATACGAAGGAAATCCCGAAGAAGAAGGAACCCAGGAAGAAGAACCGTCGGGAAACGACGGCCCTCGGGAATAGGCCATAGCAACAGCCACCCGAGGGAGAAACCAGATGCAGAAGATGAAGATCCGCCCTACCGGATTAGAACAACCAGGTACGACCGTGAGGAAAAAGTCATGATCAAGGTAAGGATCCGAGGAAGCGATGGAATGGAACAAGCCACCACCGCCCTGGTAGACAGTGGGGCATCCGAAAACTTTATCTTCAAGGCCTACGCCGAAGCCAGTGGGATACCCATGCAACGAAAAACGGCACCACGATGAGTCCTAACCATAGACGGAAGTGAGGTCGCCGGCGGGCCGGTGACCCATGACGTCCAAATCGACCTCACCATCAATCATCACGAAGAAGACATCCGACTGCACTTTATCACGATCGGAAACGTACCAATCATTCTAGGACTCCTGTGGCTCAAACTGCATGACCCGGTCATAGGATGGAATAACCACACCGGGAAGTTCCACTCCGACCACTGCGCCGAACGATGCCTACCCAGCTCACCACGAGCAAATACAGTCCCTGAAGAAAAAGCCATCGAACAATACTACAAGAAGACTCTGGAAGAATGGGAAATCGGCGAGACGGATCCCTGGGAAGTCTGCCAGACAGTAATCGACAAGATAAAAAAAACGGATAAGACAAAGCCCCATCAGACGATCCCAATGGAAAACCGCGAGTTCCTCACGGTATTCACCGAGAAAGAACCTACAACTCCACCGCCCCACAGGACGCAGGACCACCATATCCCCCTAGAAAACGGAAAAACACCCCCGTATGAGCCACTACGACCACTAAACGACGAAAAAATGAAGGCACTCAAGGAATACCTAGACACCACTGAAAAACGGGGATGGATCCGGGCATCCACCTCGCCAGCCGGAGCACCCATACATTTCGTGAAAAAGAAGGACGGAGGACTACAATTGTGTGTAGATTACCAACAACTAAATGAGATCATGATCAAAGACCGAACGCCGCTACCATTGATCGGAGAATCCCTGGATCAACTGTCCAGTGCCACCATCTACACCAAACTCGATATCCGAGACGCCTATTACAACCTCCGAATTGCAGCAGTAGATGAATGGAAAACAGCCTTCCGAACCCGGTACGGACTATACATATACTGCGTCATACCTTTCAGGTTGACCAATGCACCAGCGTCATTCCAACGATGGATGAACGAGATTCTGAGCGAATACCTTGATATCTTCTACGTGGCCTATCTGGACGGCATCCTGATCTTCTCGCAAAATCTGGAAGACCACTGGAGGCATGTCCGGACAATCTTGAAACGAGTTGAGGAAACTGGGCACACGCCGAAAGCATCCAAATGCGAATTCCATACAACGGAAACAGAATACTTGGGATATGTCATCACACCAAAGGGACTACGAATGTACGAAGAAAAGATTCGAACAATCAAGGAATGGAAAGAACCAACGAATTTAAAAGGAATTCAGAGTTTCCTAGGGTTTGCCAATTTCTATCGTCGCTTTATCAGGGACTATAGTAAGATCACGACGCCCCTTTCCTCCCTCACAAGAAAGGAAAAAGAGTGGGAATGGGGTGACAAACAGCAAGAAGCGTTCGATACCCTAAAAACGGCAATGATCACGGAACCCATACTACAGCACTTCGACCCAGAACGGGCCGTCACCATTGAAATGGACGCCTCAGATTACGCCATCGGAGCCATTTGCTCGCAACCTGACGACTACGGAATTCTGCACCCAGTAGCCTACTACTAAAGGAAACTCAAAGACCCAGAGCGCAACTACGATATCCATGACGAAGAGCTACTGGCGATCGTGGACGCACTGCGAAAATGAGATACCTATTGCAAGACAACGGGACCCAAACTCACGATTCTCACGGACCACAACAACCTTGAATATTGGAAAACGAAAAAAGAACTCAACCTACGGCAGGTCCGGTGGGGTGAGCGATTAGCTAACTATCACTTCGTGATCAAGTATCGACCCTGGAAATTGGCCAGCAAGCCAGACATCCTCTCCAGAGAGTCATGAGACTCTCCCTGGGAAGGGAATATGAAGCATCGACAGAACCACGGCCGAATCCTGTTACCCGAAGAAGCGTTCAAAGCACCCCAGGCCAATACAACAGAAACCATCAACCTCGAGATAGACAAGGAACTCCTGAATGAAATCCGGACACTAAGCACAGCAGATAAAGAGATCCAAGAAATCCGGAGGAAAAAGGCGAGCGGGACCACCCACGATGGAAAGATCGCGCTAGGGTTATACAAGGAAAACAGCGGGTTGCTAATGTATGACGGCCTCATATGAATCCCGTACGATGACACCCTGCGACTACGTATATTAAGAGACCACCATGATACGCAAGCCGTGGGACACCCGGGCCGAGCAAGAACCCTGGAACTCGTTAGCTGAAGCTTCTACTGGCCAGGGCAACGAAAGTACATCCACAGATACATCGACCACTGTGACACCTGCCATCGCATCAAGCAAATCCGACACGCGCCATTTGGACTGCTAAAGCCACTCGAACTCCCACACTGGCCATGGGACGCGATATCAACGGACTTTATCACCGCGCTGCCAATGAGGAACAGAAATGATGCATTATGGGTAATAATCGACCGCCTCACAAAGATGGGACATTTCGTCGCCTGCCAGGGCACCATGAACCCTGAAGACCTGGCAGACCACTTCCTCCGACAGGTAATAAGACCCCACGGACTGCCAAGCAGTATTGTATCAGACAGAGGGTCCCTGTTTACCTCAGACTTCTGGAGACAAGTAACGGAAGCACACGGGATATCACGCAACCTGAGCACAGCCTTCCACCCACAAACGGACGGACAAACGGAAAGAGCCAATGCCACCCTCGAGCAGTATCTGCAGGCATACTGCAACTACCAACAGGACGACTGGGAAAGATTGTTGCCAATTGCCGAATTCTGCTACAACAACACACAAACTGGAACCAGAAGAATAACCCCCTTCTTTGCCAACTATGGATATCACCCTCGTTGCCTGCCAGACCTCGGCACCCAGAATGAGGAGACCCCGGAAGTATCGGAATATGTTGGGTCATTGAGAAGGTTGCAGGAAGAACTTCGAGCAGAGATTAAGGAGGTCCAAATGTCGCAAGCAGAGTAAGCCAACAAAGCACGACATCAAGACCCGGTACTGAACCCAGGCGACAAGGTCTGGCTACGACAAAAAAACATCCGGACAACTTGACCAACGAACAAACTGGATCACAAGCGGATCGGCCCATACCCCGTCCTAGAGAAATTGGGCTCACGAGCATATAAGTTGGACCTACCGGCCACAGTCAAAATCCACCCCGTCTTCCACATCAGCCTCCTTAAACCCACAGCCAGCACCGAACCCATCCCAGGACACCAACAACCACCGCCACCGCCCGTGATCATCCAAGAACGGCAAGAGTGGGAAGTAGAAAAGATCCTCGACTCCTGACGCCATAGAAACCAGATACAGTATCGAGTCAAGTGGACCGGCTTCCATGACCCCGATCGTACCTGGTACCCAGCCTGCAACTGTGAAAACTCACCCGACCTCATCCACCAGTTCCACGAGGAGTACACTGAGAAACCTGCCCCCCAAAATTAGCAATATGTCCACTACCGCCATGATCTACACCAACGAAGGCTGGACCTTCCCCTACGACAACAACCCCGTTCCCGAATTCCCTGCCACGACCGAGTCCGACAACAATTGGGGTATTCCTCACACCGTACCTTCCCTGACGCCGTCCGCTGTAGGACATCCCCATACCAACAATCACGTCTCCCTCTACTGGATGGCTTGCTACGATGACTACTGCAACACTTACCGCCAAATGAAGGACAACAACTACTACCCCCGACGCGGCAACAACCGCCGCCGCCGCAGCCACCAGCAGTGCGACTGCCCCAACGCCCACCCATACGAGCTGGCTAAAGTCATCCGTGTGAGACACCTCAACCCACGCAAGGCCTACGCCGATTGGCAGAAGGGAAAGCGGGTCTGCTCCAACTGCCGATTCCTGGTAAACTTGAATGACCACCATCTACATTGTCAAAGCACCGCGCAGCGCACGCCACTGGCCGACATCACGCCACCCCAGGAGGCTTCTGCGGCCGCCAAAGAAAACCCTGATGCCGAGGCGGCTACGCCCCCGGACGACCAAATCCGCCTGTTGGTGGAAATCATCACCACAGTCCAGAACACAGTCATACAAGAAGCCTGCCATAACTACGGGATCCAGCGCCTGCTGGCCCAGACGATGCGCGACCAACACAAAGCCGACCAACGACAACTCCTGAGGATAGCACGAACCCTGGAAACCATCAGCGCCAAACAGCAGCGAATAAACGAACAACAAACCGTGCAGCAGGCTAGCCGAACCATCCACATCTAGCGCACTCTGATCCGGCGCCGCACGACCGCCACCCGGCCTGACCTCGCTGGAGCTTCGGTCTGGACGGGGGACCTACTGTCACGAACCTGGCGTAACAGGCTCCTAGATGCCGCCGCGGACGCCGCGCTCACCCTAGCCACACTATGGCTGATCCTTGTCTCCGCCGCCACGGCCACCGTCATCCTACGTGCCTAGCCACAGTACCCCCGCCCCTGCCAATATCGCGCCGGTAGTGATATTCCTCAGAACCTGGTTGCGGGCCACCTAGGATTTTCCCCGCTTGCTTCCTTACTGTCTGCGTGTCTGCCTCGCTTTACTCTGTGTTATGTTTATTGCTTACCACGTTGCGCTTGACGTTTCCTTACTGTCTGCGTGTCTGCCTCGCTTTACTCTGTGTTATGTTTATTGCTTACCTTGTTGTTTCCCTACTGTTGTGTGTGTCTGCCTTGCATATTGCGGGAGGATGAAGGGCCGAATAGGATCGTGTGTTCCTTGGACGCAGCGATTGAGTCACGATGAGCTAGGGAGAAACTGTGTCAGTCTTGCGGTCAAGCTGTGATTCCAGAGAGGAAAGAAAAGGTATAAAGGAAGGGTGCAGTAGCTAGTCTGGAGATTCTTCTCCACGCAATCTATTATCTCTCTCCACAGACCTATCTCTCTACCCCCGTGAATCAGCGCTGTGACCACCACCTGTAAGACCGCAGAAGAGATTAGGGCGAAGCTGATTACCGCCACAGCGAAGCTGAATACCGCAACAATACCACGCCGGGCGTGCAGAGATTAGGGTGAAGCCGAATACCACCACAGCGAAGCCGAATACCGCAACGATACCATGCTGGGCGTGAAGAGATTGGGGCGAATGCGAATACCGCCACAGCGAAGCCGAATACCGCAACAATACCACGCCGGGTGTGAAGAGATTAGGGGGAAGCCGAATACCGCCACAGTGAAGCCGAATACTGCAATGATACCACGCCGGGCGTTAAGAGATTAGGGTGAAGCCGAATACCGCCACAGCAAAGCCGAATACCACAACGATACCACGCCGGGCATGAAGAGATTAGGGCGAAGCCGAATACTGCCACAGTGAAGCCGAATACCGCAACGATACCACGCTGGGCGTGAAGAGATTAGGGCGAAGCCAAATACCGCCACAGCGAAGCCAAATACCGCAACGATACCACGCCGGGCGTGAAGAGATTAGGGTGAAGCCGAATACCGCCACAGCGAAGCCGAATACCGCAACGATACCACGCCGGGCTTGAAGATATTAGGGTGAAGCCGAATACCGCAACGATACCACGCCGGGCATGAAGAGATTAGGGTGAAGCCGAATACCGCCACAGCAAAGCCGAATACCACAACGATACCACGCCGGACGTGAAGAGATTAGGGCGAAGCCAAATGCCACCAGAGCGAAGCCAAAAACCGCAACGATACCCCGCCGGGCCTGAAGAGATTAGGGCAAGGCCAGATACTGCCACAGCGCAGCCGAATACTGCCGAGCGGCGACCAAGACTACGTTACCTGTGGAGCAGCACGGACTAGTGAGGCAGGATCTTGACAATGGCGCTGGACCAGGTTTGCGTACAGGTTGTTTTTTCAATTTCAGTTGCTGCAGCATCTACCCTGTGTGCAAGTATTAGTGCTTGCAGTTATTGCCGCATCCAGCATTAATGATAGCTGCTTCTGGTGTTGACTACCATCGGTCAGAGTGGGCAGAATGTGGTATGTATAATGCCAGGCATCATGATGAAGCTTTGCATCTGGCTGCTGAAGTGGGAAATGAGTATCATTACCTAATATGGTATGTACCCGCCTCTAAATCCGATAACGTTAGGCTCATGCATGCACACCTCTTCATTGCCTGATGCTCGAGGTTCATGTCGCAGCCGTCCTACTTCCTTCCCAGGGCCACTGGACAATCGCTAAGGTTGGCAATAGAACTTCTACAATTCCACCGGATGCTCAGGGCGGGTAGTCTACATTTGCCTCACTTGCACTTTTGGGACAGGCCTGGACGGAGGGCAAACGGGAGCTTGCAATGTACCGTCACAGCCCGGAGAATGGACTCTAAGTACATAATCTTTGCGAGTAATAACCAAACAAAAAAAAAAGCTATACTTGCACTTGACCTCGTGGTTCTAGAGTGCCTTCGCCATCCAACACTCTTCCCAGTGAGCTCGGCAATCCCTAAGGTTGGTAGCAGAACTTCTACAATTGCATCGGATGCTCAGAGTTACTTACACTAAGTTCATTGCAGCTGCGCTCCTGTTTGTTGTTTCACTGTTTCATTGCTGCCTACCACCGTCCAACTATCTTCCTAGTCATTCGGCAATCCCTAAGGTTGGTAGCAGAACTCCTACAATTGCACTGGATACTCAGAGTTACTTACACTAAGTTCATCACAGCTGCGTTCATGCTCGTTGTTTCGCTGTTCCATCACTGCCTGCCGCCGACCAACCATCTTTCTAGTCATTCGGCAATCTCTAAGGTTGGTAGGAGAACTCCTACAATTGCACTGAACGCTCACAGTAGTTACCCTAGGTTCTTCGCAGCTACGCTCATGCTCACCGCTCCATTGCTGCCGTCGCCATTCAGTGCTCTTCCCAGTCACTCGGCAATCCCTAAAGTTGGTAGCAGAACTTTTACAATTGCACCGAATGCTCACTGCAGTTACTCTAGGTCCTTTACAGCTGTGCTCACGCTTGCCACTCTATCGCTGCCATCGCTTCTCAGTGCTCTTCTCAGTCACTCGGCAATCTCTAAGGTTGGTAGCAGAACTCCTACAATTGCACTGGACGCTCACAGCAGTTACTCTAGGTCCTTCACAGCTACAGACACGCTTGACGCTCCATCGCTACCGTCACTGTCCAGTGCTTTTGTCAGTCACTCAGCAATCCCCAAGGTTGGTAATAGAACTCCTACAATTGCACTGGACACTTACGGCAGTTACTCTAGATTCTTCGCACCTGCGCTCACGCTCATTGTTCCTTCACTACCAGCGCCTTCCAACTCTCTTCCAAGTCATTCGGCAATCCCTAAGGTTGGTAATTGAACTCCTACAGTTCAAACTGCCAGGCTCACAGTTGTGCAGAATGATGCACCTTCCAATCTGGAAAGTTTGCAGGAAGCCCTTCAAGACATCAGGATGGTTGAAGGTACATTACAAGAAGGAGCATCCAGGGTTCCTTGATATGAACAACCACCACGATGGTGACGCGTACCCCAACCCCTATGAGCATCATATCACTGGATGGCCCCCGTTTTACAACCGGGATGATCCTGTTTTGCCAAACTTCCTTGAGGATGGAGATCCCGTCATAGCTACATGGGACGACGATGTGCACTTTTTCCCGACTGACACAATCCGATGTGCATCTCCTAGAGATGCAGTTCCAATCACCGAAATTACCAACATGTACCCGCACACTGGACTACCTATCCACTATGTTCCGGACCTGACAGAAATGTTGTATGTCCGCGAGCAAAATGACTTGATATCCAACAGGGACGATCCTGCGTATGCATATCACCCATTTCAGAATGAAAGGTTTTTCAAATTTGTCAACTGGTACCTATCGAACAACATCACCCAAACCGCAGCAGATCAACTACTAAAAGGGCAGTATTCTCTACTCGGGGAGAGTGTATAGCAATCGATAAAGTCTATCCACTGCCTCAAAAGGCTGATCAAAAAAATGGAGGATGGACTTGGTATGAACTCATGGACAGAAGCCAAGATTGACATGACAAGGAATACCAACCACCGTGACCCGATAAAGTTCTGATATCGCGATCTGATCAAAATGGCAAAGTGGCTACTATGGCAGGCCTACAACTCTCAGAATTTGGGATTCAGCCCTCAGAGGTCCTTCACCAATGGTATTCGACAATACGGGGAAATGAACACAGGGGACTGGTGGTGGAATGAGCAAGACAAGCTCCCAGCCAGAGTATCTCTCGTTCCATTCGTAATCCTCTCTGACTCAACCCATCTTACGGCTTTTGTAGGAGATACGAAGATCTGGCCGGTTTACATGACAATTGGAAATCTATCTTCAGTCATCAGGATGAAACCAACAACTCACTCGGTTGTCATGATTGCAGTTCTGCCAGGGAAGGCCAAGTATTCTGCACAGAGTGGTATCTCGAAGCAGAAGCAAGCAACCTGGGAGCATCAGATTATCCATGTGTCACAAACCTGGCGTGACAGGCTTCTCGGCGCCGCTGCCAGCACTGCCGCAACCCTCGCCACAATATGGCTCATCCTTGTCTCCGCTGCCGCAGCCGCAGTCCTCCTCCGCGCTTAGGCGCGTCGACTGATCTCCGCCATATCGCGCCGATAGCGATATCTCCCCAACCTACAGACCGCCAGCCGGTCAAGGTCCCTCCTCCTTTGTCTCTGTCATAGGGCTTGCGCGTCCTTCTCCTACGTATGTTGTTTCCTGTTTATTATGCTTGCGCGTCTTTTCTCCTGTCCGCTACATTTGTTTTCTTCCGTTGATTGAGCTTGTGCATCTTTCTCCTATAATCGCTACAAGTATTGTTTCCCCTTGATTATGTTGTACATCATTCTTCCTGTTCCCTTACTGTTACTGCTTACACGTCCGCTCTCCTGTTGCAGCGAGTAGAGTGTTGGCCACGCGGCGGCCGAGTGCGATCATGTGTTTCCTTGGGCACAACGATTGAGTCATGATGGAAGGAACTGTGTCAGTCTTGCGGGCAAGCTGTGATTCCACAGAGGCAAGGAAAAGTATAAAGGAAGGGCGCAGTAGCTAGTCTGGAGATTCTTCTCCACGCAATCTATTATCCTCACAACACTCCCCAACCTTCCGCGCAGCAACAACAACTTCTCCCCACGGCCATCAGAGTCTACCTCTGATGGCCGAGGGCATCTACAACACTTCCTCTGTCGTGCCATCACGACAGATCCAACTCTTTCTTTCCCTGTCGTGCGCGTGCGACAGAAAACCTCAATCTTCTCCGTTCTCGTTTTGCGTCGACGCGAACGGATACCCCGCTCAACACCTGTGGGCACGGATCGGACCCTGAAAAGTCTGCCCGCCCACGCCAACACATCTTGGCTGCAGCCGGACCCCGCTCCTGTCTGCAAAGCCGCCAATCACAACATGGTCGCGCGCCACAGCACCGGCATCAGCTTGGTTACCCGATTCCCCGCCACGGCACCCGCTACCTCACATTTCCTCGGCGGTCGCGTGCTTGGTCCCCTGCTACTACCACCTCCTCCACCTCCTCTACCTCCACCTCACGGTTGCACGCCACGGCACCGGCATCGCCTTGGTTACCCGATTCCCCGCCACGGCACCCGCTACCTCACACTTCCTTGGCGGTCGCGCGCTCCGCCGTGCGCTCCCACTCAACATCAGGGTTACGCACCACGGCATCGGCATCGGCTTTGTCACCCGGTTCCCCGCCACGGCACCCGCTACCTCACACTTCCTCGGCGGTCGCGCGCTCTGGCGTGCGCTCCTGTCAAGATCCTGCCTCGACTTCTCCGTTGGGCTTGACAGGTAACGTAGGTGGGACGGTGGCGCACGGGGTCCTACTCACACTACCGGCGTACTCACACTTCGGTCGTCCTCACACGCCTTTGCGTGGGCTCATTGTTCTCGCGGTATCCGTCACACCCGGCGTGGTCTCTTCGCGGCTCTTCTCACACGCCTTTGCGTGGGCTCGTTGTTCTCGCGGTATCCGTCACGCCCGGCGTGGTCTCTTCGCAGCTCTTCTCACACGCCTTTGCGTGGGCTCATTGTTCTCACAGTATCCGTCACGCCCGGCGTGGTCTCTTCGCGGCTCTTCTCACACGCCTTTGCGTGGGTTCGTTGTTCTCGCGGTATCCGTCACGCGCGGCGTGGTCTCTTCGCGGCTCTTCTCACATGCCTTTGCGTGGGCTCGTTGTTCACGAGAGTGGTGGTCGCAGCGCCGGTCACGGGGATAGAGAGGTAGGTCTGTGGAGAGAGATAATAGATTGCGTGGAGAAAGAATCTCCAGACTAGCTACCGCGCCCTTCCTTTATACTTTTCCTTCCCTCT
>Ga0307508_10001630_pt1 | contig 25014 bp, 32 predicted proteins | sample 9_EM_MG_FD_203089 | JGI IMG/M metagenome (GOLD analysis project Ga0307508, IMG submission 203089) | Populus trichocarpa ectomycorrhiza microbial communities from riparian zone in the Pacific Northwest, United States - 9_EM | ecosystem: Host-associated > Plants > Roots > Unclassified | place... | reverse complement strand
CGCTCAATTGGGGGGCGAATGGAGGACACAGGATGAAAGAAATACATACACATAACGAGATTTGTTTTAGGGCAGCCACATGTCAAGTCGGGGAGTCTCCTCGATCCAGCAACACATGAGGTTCCAGCCACATCTCTTTAGAGACAGCTTTGAATATGTCAATATGAAGCTGCCTGTCCTTTCGACGTAAACTGAACGTACTTGACCAACAGTCTGATTGATTGTCAGTGCTGCACGACGAACGTCCCAGCACGGGCATGGAAATTTACGCCGATTGAGGAACCTCACAATCTATCACGCTCGACGATCGGTCACTCCCGGGATGTCCGAGATAACCAGCGAACGCGGTGACACAGTCCTGTTCGCATAAACGAGTCTAGATCTTGACAAGGCGGCGAGCCGATACTGTCCGTCGCGTTCCGCGAGGCAGGAAAAAACCGTACCTGTCGTCCAACCGATATCAATTTTTAAATCGTGCACACGCGCACCCCAAGAAGAAGAAAAAGGCTCCACCTTCCTTTGCTGGCAAAACAGCGAGGCCGAATAGACCGCAATGTTGACATACAAGGGCCGAGTGCAGGGGCGGTATTCGGGTTCGTGTTCGGATAGCGCGCGGGGGGGGAAGGGAAAAAAAAAAAAGTCACACGTGCGCGCGCGCGCGGCCCGCTCATTCAACTTTCTCGATTCGACCACCGGCCGACCGCCATGTTGGAGCGATGAGAGACGTAAAACAAAGACGCGCCGACGCATGTCGATCCTGTTCAGATAGCTTTTTGAACGGCGGATGCGTAGACGAGCTGCCGACCTACTAATCATCATTTTGGACTGCAGCGTCGCGTCCAATTGGACCGAAAGTTGGGATATGCCGGTGATACGATGACCTACGACGATTTATCGCAACGGCATGATCCCGGCTGATGCCGGTTTGTTGACAGCTGTTCGCCGAGACGACCTGCATGCAGGTTCGAATTTGTTGTCATTCAGTCTCAGCAACATGCGCTACTATGATATGTGCCGTGAAGGCGGGGAGGAGAAGCCGAGACAAGCCAACTCGCCCAAGTTGCGTTCTATGTATTCGGAAGGCCAGGACTCCTTTCTTTCGAGGTGGCACCGCGGTTTACGGAACCCTGGCAGAGGTATTTTTCCCGAGTTCTTTTCGCGTAGGAAGCGGGGATGAAATTCGCCCAGTATGGACTAGACTAGAAAGATATTGCTGCCAGTTGGTCTCACCCAAGGTTTGAAACCCGCCGCAGGTCCACCATTGGCATCGATAATGTACTAGTGTTTCCCAAGTTGTATCGCTTATGTCCATTTCAAGCATTCATCAAAGTCGTTCGGTTCACAATCGTGCAGACATATGGATGTTTCATTTCGTTTCATTCCTGTAGCTATCCGTACAACTCGTAAGATCCGTTCCACTCGTGAGTAGATGTGTCTATCTAGACCTCCTTCTCCTTCTTCCCCTGTTCATTCCACATGGTCATCAAGTGAGACCGTCCAAGACCCTCCAGGGGACATGCGTTTGATAGATGAAAATAGATAACGTTCCGTAGCAATGTGGGTGAAGATGCATAGTGTGCCGCGCAAATGAAAACATGGAAGATGAAGCCAATCAGATAATAATATAAAACTGTGAAAACGAAGAAGGTCCTGCAACCGTAAATGCGAGTGGCAATAAAATGGGTGGTGGCGCTCAGCAGGACGGGATGTGGAAACCGCAATTTGCGCGGGAATCCAAGGGTCGCGGCGACAAACGAATATGGTGAGAAGCTGGTTCTGTGGCGCATGCGAATCTGAGGGGGGCGCATGGCGCGACGTCCCATGTCCGATGAGGGGAGTGCATAAGTCGCGGGCTCCCTCATTGGCAACGCGCGAAAAGGAGGTTTGCATATACAATGTGCGCAATGATGCGCTGCGAATGACGAGAATGGGGCAGGTTTTGCTCAACCCGTCATGCGGCGTCTGAGTCTTCGCTTCGTCCTGAAGAGACTGAAGCGGAAGCTGAGAGTAATAGCTTGCCATTGGCGACGAAGATTCTGGGTGCACGTCGGCCTGAACCAGGCATGAGCAAATATGCAAAACGAGAGGAGGGTTGCACTCACGTCCACTCTGAATCTGCTTGTATGACATGGTCTCCCTCAGCGGTAGGAGGGGACTGTTTCTCGTCCTGACTCTTGGGTCGCTTTGTGGGCGACCTGGGACGGCGATAAAAACTCTTTTCCTTGAGGGGCGCGCACTCGAGCTGCTCTCCCTCTTCGTCCTCGTCTTCTGCTAGGTCACGCGACTCGTATGAGGCAGGCTCCTCGTAGGGATAATAGACTGGGGGTGGGCGGTAGGTGGAGCTGGAGTTGGAGGATGGCCTGCGTCGCTGGGGCTCGAAAGAGGAGCGCCGCTGCTCGACCTCGCACTCTTCGTCGTCCTCGTCCTCGTCTGCGAAATCACGCTCCCACTGCGGGCGTCGAGAGTGGAAGTTGGAGTGGCCAAAAGGAGGGAAGTCGCGAAAATCGGGATCGTGGAGATCACCGTGGGGGTCGACGTAAACCTCCTTGACTGCCATCCTAGGGGACTTGTTGAGAGGGGAGTAGGGGGCAGGAGAGGCGTAGGCGGGGTCGAGGAGGCGTGCGACGTCTGCTTCGCGGGACGATGGGGAGTACGGACGAGGCGATGGTGCGAAGTGGTAGCGGGAGTAGAGGTAAGAAGAGGGCGAAGGCGATCGCTTGCGCATTAGGCGATGGCGGAGGGCGGGAGGGGACGATGAGCTGGATGAGGCACCGTCGTAGGCGAGCATTGTGGGGGCAACCTGGGACTGTGGCATGGGAGAGCCAATGGAGGAGGAGAGAGTGGGGAGAGGGGTGCGGACGGAGGCGAGCGGGATTATATAGCATCTGTCAGAGAGAGACACACAAAGAGCGACAACGCACCGGGCAATACAAGACTCCATTTCAGTGCCCCTCCGTAATCATTCCATAAGCAGCACACCCAATTACCCAAATCAGGCTACCCTCCAATACCGCATCTCAGATCTCGCCTCACGTGCGATGCCCGTCCCACATTCCTTATCCGGAACGGCACTCCCCTGGCCACACGTTCACCGCCTCGAGTCCCAGGCATGCCCGCTCGATTATCGCAATCCGAACCATATCCTATACAGCAACCCACGAGGCCACACAGCGCACTCCGGAGGACTGTCCATGACTCACCCGACCAGCCGCATCCCGCTGACTCACCCTCGGCCACATCCGCGCAGCTCCGGCCCGTCCTCTCCCGACAAAGGCCTGTCTCGGTGCCTAGTCACAACAAAGCAAACGCGTCATACCGCTACAGATTAATCCATCTATCCTAACAAAACGTCTTATTCGCTTCAATCACTCCACTTGCACCCGTGGAAAACCTCTTGTCAAGTTGCGCAGCGTAATCCACGGAGGCGCAATGATTGTCCACCACCCCACCGCTACGCATCATCCCCCGACCCCCACATGCCCAGAGCAGCATACCAATCCTGTGCATTTCCGTGGTTCACGCATGTCGGGCGTATGCCGCGGGTGGGGACGGCCGTGGTACCCGGCTCATCACGGTTACTTGTTTAGTTTTAGTTGCCAATTTGATCAAGATATTTTTCATTCCCCTACCCAATGTTGAATTTCCTTGCAAATAAATAAATGTGCACGATTGACAGTTAATGTTTCCCTAGTCTCACTTGGTACTATATTCCTTTGTTGCTTCCCCTTGTGCGACTACGAACGGATATATGCCCGTCTCAATCAGAACATGTCAAGCTGTTCTTATCCGATGTGACTAGATAATCACAACCGGCGACTTAGATAAGATCGCTCGCGCAGGATTGGCGTGAGCTAACAATAGCTGCGTTCACTGACACGGCTCCCCTCTTGTTATCTTTTTTTTTTCCTCCCAAAGAACCCCTTCCCTTGCTCCGCACGACTCCAGGGATAATCTTGCGGGAACGCGCGTTCCCACACGTATATAGAACCCACCCGCTTCCTTCCCGTCGAACCTCCAGTGTTCCTCCTGTATTTTGGGACCGTCACGTGGCCCGCGCAAGGCCGTGGAGACCACTAGCGCGCGCACAGGACCGCACCTCGGTTTCTCGGACATGTTCTAAAGTCCCCGCAAGCTGATCATGAGCGGTCCAAGCCTCTAGGTCATGTCCTACCATATCCGTCAGGCGTCGTGTCAATATGGAAAGGGGTTGCTGTGGAGGGGGCTGGCTCCATAATTCCCGTTCTCGGCCAGAAGACTATTGTCCAGCCGTCCTCCCGCAACACCGTACCTGTGGGACCTGCTTGTGGATGGCGCAGGGCGGCGGGTTTAGAGACACGTATGATCCCGTTTCCAGCATTCTGCAGTGTTCAACGCACGCGAGAAAGACATGGCGTCACGATCCTCGCGTACATCGCACCCACAATCAGCCCATAATCTCATCGATGGATTCACGATATGTCAAAGCGTGAAGCCACATGTGGAGCGTAGCATACGGTCATTGATCTACATGTTTCCCTCGTCTTGATCACACCACACCATCTCTCCTTTCACGGTTTGGCGCCTGACAGGCCTGATCTGCCAGGCTTTCCATTTTGGTTGGGTGCGGCGGGGGGCCTTCCAGCGTTTCCCCAGGATGTCAACGTTGTGAGAGATAAACGGCGATGTGATTGATCCAAAGCCATCAGGCGACAGAAACAGTAGGAATGATGTCTGGACGCAGTTCCGTCACAGGTTTCGCCTCGATCACATCGTACTGGTCCCCCTCTTCCCCACATTCCAATAGAATAGATTTAGCTGTGTGTATTCTCCATTCTCTCCGCAGTGGCGAATGTTCTGTCGCTTTCAGGGAAGTTCCGGTCCATCATAAGCACGTGTATCAATCATGAGCTGGATTGGCAGGTGTCGGCGTGCCATTCCGGCCACGCGTTGGCCGGCTGCTTCGGCAGGTCTTGGACTCTAGTTGAGCCATCGCCTGCCTGATCCTGATCCCGTCCCACCAGAATTAGACGCCACGCCGCGATCTCCATATCTGTCCTATACGTTCTTAGCCCGTGTCCCTCGGCATTTAGGCACATGGGGAACACCAATATTATCTTATCTCTTAGCATGGTCCGCCATCTCCCAATCGGCAGACTCCACCCCATCTTCTTTAATGACCGCGACCTATAGATGTTGATCGAGCCTTCTGGATGACACCTAGACACCCACGGTAAGTATCGCGCGACGCGTTTATACCCGGCATGTCGGACTTAGAAGACCGAACAGGCATCCTGGGACATGCATATGGTGAGCGACAGGACACCTCGTCCGACTCGTCCTGCCCACGCCCGGGAGAATACGGAATCTCACACTACCATGTGATCAACCTGGTCGGCATTTTCGGCCATCCGTCAAGTTACCGTTTCTTGCCGTCCCTGGATCAGCGTTTGTAAGGCTCAACATCAACATCATGATGGCGATGATAAAGCCAAGTCTGTTTCGAGTTCTTTCCTTGCTTCGCGGAAGCCCCCATCCAATGGGCTTGGGGTGGCGAAGCGCGCGATGTCGAGAACGCAAAGAGAGAGGCGATGTCTATCTCAAACCGTTCGTAATTCAAATAGTGTTGTTTACTCGCCGGGGTAGAAGCGGGAATAATACATACATAAATGGTGCACGCACGCAGATGAACGCCGTGATTCTCTTGGGTGGAGATGGCGTGGAAGCACTCTAGACCCCAGCTCGACGAACGACGGGGAGTGCTTCGTTCGTAGTATGACTGATCTGATCGGAACATCACCGTACGCGGACTTAGTGGCCCAAGGAAGTTTCCCTATGAACCACGGTTGCCATGGTGTGTCTGTGGTGATGAGTTGGCGTCGTCTTGGGTGTGGATACACGAACCGTGGTGGTAGCAATACCCAACTTTAACTTTGGTGGCGCAGCCTGCCGTACGCCGAGGGAGGAGTAAGAGCTGTGCCGAGGTGGTGACTCGACTGACTCGGCGCGATGGTCGTCCGAATGACATTTGCGTCTGATGATCGATAGAATGGTTCGTAAGCAGGATGTGTATCACTCGAAAAGAAGGCGACGGTTCAAACACGGAAGAATTAACTCGAGGGTTGATGCAGGATCCCCTGATAGCGATACATGCTGACACCCTCGACCGCTCTCCGAGTCACTTCATTTTCTTGCATAGCGATCGTCGAAAATCCCGGTGGCGGCTCTCCGGAATAATCCCCATCGGCGAATCACTATGAATATCTCGCATGGTCACTGGGGAGCAGTGCCCGGCAACCTGATTTCATTTCGGTAATCTCCAGTTCGATTGCCTGAAACGTGCGTTTTGCGATTACCAAGGAGAACGCTACTGTTCTGTTATAAAATAAGAGCAAGTCGTTTCATCACCCACTATTCTTGATGAAACGCACCACAGTATATCAACTGAGTGCAATGGCACTAGCAACGAATTCCCAAGATAATCCAAACGCGAAATCGCCGTCCACGAAGGGTATACTTCGATAAAGGTTCGCGATCACCCCGCAAGGAAAGACCACTACTGGATGGTCGATGTCACGACTCCAGATAATCCACCATCTTCGCTATTAATTGCCCCCTTCCAGGGAGGCTCATCGCTCCCCACATCGGCTTCTACCATGGCACTATCAGGATCCCATTCACTCTCAGATCAACGATACGGCTCACCGCGCGTTCGTCATCGATGCATACCACGCCAAAGCATGACGCATCTCATTTAGCGCGCAAAGATTGGAGATTGGCTTGGTGACGAAAATAAATGACGACCTTGGGGGATCTGTGACGTTCGCGCCGCGTGCCCAAAAGCCATTTTATTACTATTACAGTATTCTTCGGGGCTCCGTCACGGGGCACGTTCATTTCGCGAATCTGATTCGAGGGTGCATAGCCAATCTTGGTGAGCCCTTCCCTTTCACGCAGACGCTCCCCACGAGGGACGGCGTGCACTTGTAGAAGCGGTACACAGACGGAGCACGCGCCGTGCTGGTGTGTCCCCCCCGCGCTGTAGCCTCATGGCACCGCTCCTATCACAGTAGGCGTGTTGGCTTTCCCCTACAAAGTCAGACAACCCCACATGCCCACCCCAGTCTCATGTCGGCCCGGACGGGGCTGTGGCGTTCACATCATATCCAATTCGGCGTGTGCGAGGTCCGAGGCGAAGCGCGATGCTGCACCACAGGATCCAGGTGTTCAGTGCGATCCTGCAAGAAAGCATTCACGTCACGGAATAGACGCATCCCCCCGAATCTGGGAATCCTGGAAGACCGGGTGTGTTCTATTCCGTGAGGGTGATCGACCCTAGATGTGGTGCTCCGCAGTGTGCGGATCCAGTGAGAGTACTGGACTTGTACAGCACTGAGCACTTTGGATGTGATGTAGGTGCTTGTTGGGGGGATGATGTGGTGTAAGAGAGCATCGTACCCTGATTGCGGCTGCGTTCCGATTCGTCACATTCCTCGACCGGGTTTCAGGACGAGAGTTGGTCTCGAGGACCTGGTAGGTGTACCGTGAGAAAGTTCATCTACGGATTTTTTTTTTGGCACTGTCTCAACTAAGTAGTCTCACAGCCTGATTTGGAAATGTAGACTCGACGCTCCAGGCTTTGTGCCATGACGCGGACGCGCTGCGCCTGCTGCGGACGGGCAATTACATGGTGCTACAATACTCCTTTACAGAGCTCCATCTATGCATTCAAGCCTATCTCACGGGGCTTGGCGCACACGCATGACGGCATGTAGACATCGATGCCTGTCTGCGATTGGTCTCGCAGACCATTTGATCGAAGCCGGAATCCAGTCCCGACGGAGGGAAAAGATTTCTTTGTGACATGGCTCACAAATAACAAGTACATCATGTGCATGATGCAAGTCGAGCGATATATAGGATGTTGGTGGATGCAAGCATTGTTCTCTTGATCTCTGACCCTTGGCTTCTTTGCTTCCCTGACCGTGTTATCGCAAATGAAAAACTGCAGGGCACTAGCTAGGGGCCACTAGGGATGGTAACCTGGTCCTTTCGCTCCAACCGGCCATTTTTTCAGATGCGGCCAGCTCCGAAAGGAACGTAAAAAAGTGAGCCGGATGTCGCACTTTCTCATTCTCGCTTTCGCGTTCACAAATTACGGCGTTCTCGATTCAATTGATATCAATTTTATAGAGACACCATGGTCTGACTCTGAGGCAAGATTATACGAACGAAGATATCATGGCTGCCATCCGGCAGGTCAGAAGACGTAATTGACCATCACGTCTGGCGTCTGAATCCATTAGGATGCGCACTGCATACGACCAACCGCTGTTTTAACAAATTAGTACGTCGCATGCACTTGCTTGCTCGCTTTCGCCACAAACCCACCGTCTTCCCCACCAGATCCCCATCGAGCTTGGCAGAGATGCACCACGAACCATATGAGCATCATGAACTGCAGCGATGTGTATTTGTCAATGCTTATTCCATCTCATGCAAGATTCCGGACCCTACCGTGCATCGTTGCAGTTTCATAACCGTTACAGCCCACAATCATCTTAGCTCATGGCCCACCCTAGTCTCAATGCAAGCTAAGAACGCTAGAAACTCAGCACGTCAGGCGTTCTCAGTTCCCCGAAACCTCACCGGACTGAACACTCGCCTTTTCTCTCAGTGTGGACGTCGTTTTCAGCTCCACCGTCCTCGCGTGCAACGATTCTTACCTCGCCGATCAAACGTTTCTACCTGGCTGTTCGTCATTTAAAATCTTTCCTCGGTCTTTGCACTTGTCTCACACATCACTTGAACCTCGCAGATCCACCCCTGGTTTCAGGACTGAAATGCTTTCCGCATATGCACCTTGGTCGCCTCGAGTTATCCGCGTTGCGCCTGTAATCACCACCCATTTGGAACGAGTTCCACCCCTCTTGGCTCATGGGTGTCCGTCTGTGTGGTTTGGTGCTTCGAACAGGGCATGGCAAAGAATCAGTGAGCCGACCCACACATGCAGACACACGCTCGTCTTGGCGGTGTACATTGATGAATCCGGTGAGTTGATTCCCGATCCCTCCCCAGTGCACTGCGCGTCTGATCACATCGATTTGCAATCTAACGCAATCGCCACGCGACTTTGACCAGCGTCTATGGGTAGCTTGAAAAGGTGGACTTTATGCGGAGGTGTCCCTCATGCGGGTGTGTTCGGTCGAGATGGTTGCTTCATATTCCTACATTATTACCTGGCAACCTGTGCCTTTTTACTGCTGTTGTCAAAACTGCCGCTCATCTCCATGGTGAAGTTAGGTACGTCTAGCTTTACATCCGCCTCTTTATCGACGTCGCCGTCTTTTTCACAGGACTTTGCGCTATTGGATTCGCCGACAGTGGATAATGACTATTCCTAGCAGGTTAGTCTAGGGGCCATGCTTCTCCTGAAACCAGAGCCCTCACCGAGCATTTTCGTCCTTATGCCACTTGCAGCTAAAGCTCGTCTCCTGCACAGACATCTCGACCTCCTGAGTGCTCGGGCAGCTCCAGAACGAGGTATGATTAGATCAGTCTCGGAGAACGAGCGCGCCATTAGCGCATCACCCTGCGGGAGGGCGGAAGTAGGTTCGACCCTTCAACAACTGATACGATTGGGCCGGCGAGCCTTTAAGACGCGTATAACGCATCCGCACACTTTCCTCTCTGTTAGCCAATGCGAACAGGTCGGCCAGGAATGGACATACCTGCGCGTTGAGCCTTGGGGACTGAATGCAAAACGTCCATCAATAGAACGCGAGTACGGCTCTCGCCTTCGATCCAAAGGCGATCGTGACTTTGGCTATTCTTCCCCTGTGTTTCTTCCGTGGGTGATCTAGTCACGGGATTCGAATCGTCCTTGGGTCCCCCTCGTCCCGGCACACGCTTACCGGGGGGGACCCCGCGGTTCAGACGGTGGTACGACGGTTTTTTACTAGTAGGGGTGCTGGAACGAGCGAGAGGCTTGCCAATGCGAATTCCAGTCAGGGCACAATGCGAATCAGAAGCGGCAGAGTATGGAGTTTGCCAGCTTTCTGCGAGAACCCCCATGATAGCAATGGTACGGTCAACTGTTTGGGTTGATTGGAAGTATAGCTGGCGAGGACGAGGGAAAGATGACTGGGTGTCTCCGCTTTGAGGTGTCCACCCGCCCTCCACTAAGTTCTTATAGCTCACAGGTTGTTTTGAACGCCCATCCCGTCCCTGCTGGGGCGTACTACGCCGTGACATCATGATTCATCAGCCAAAATACTTTCTACTCGTTCGGAGAACTTACAGGCTGTTGGCCGGCTGGCTGAAGCTTATGATAACGTCACTTGGAGGGCTCTTCCAAAAGTGATTCTGCCTATCACGATTCAAATCAGCCGTACATGCCATCCAAGTCGTGTTAGGAGACTAAGATAGTTCATTGGCTGGCTGAAGTTTGATGATAACGTCATCTTGGAGGGCCCTTCCAAGAGTTGGCATGCATGCCAGCGCTTCAATTGGCGTGCTGTGTGCCCTGAAAACCAGCCTACTCCAACCAAAAATGGGAATCTTGACCGCCAAACGCCGATACTGACTAGTACTCACCCATGTCACGATCATTAATATTCATCCTTGGCGCTTCGCAAACTCGTAGGCCTTCATGTATCATGGGTCGGTGAGGGTACAAGTGGTCCTTTGCGATCATCGCTCTACTATTACTATGGAGGCATCCAAGTTCCTTAGACTGGTGGCGTAATCACCGCGGCTCAATTCTTGGAGGTTTCGGCTGCCGCTTGGCCAGGCTCAGGGTGGTCGGCGTTTACCTTCATTCACCCCTTTTGGGGTTTCCTGGAGAAGGAAGTTTTCTGCTCGACGATTCCAAGAAGCAACCGGGCGCCAGAATGCAGAGATCGAGACCCCTCGGTCAGGCCATCGCTTCACAGCTCGGATCCTTACTAGTATCCTCCATCTCCCTATTTAGTAGTGCCGCAAAGTTATTCATCAGCCTCATCATCTCGAAAGCCCAAAGTTGGAAATTGACTCCATAGCTTGAGAACCCACAGTGCACTCGCAAAAGGAATGTTGTACACGACGCCTCCTCTCCGAGGAGAACACGCGTACGTCACCCTGCGGCCAGGGGGTTGGAGGTGTGATGCTTCGGGCAGGGGTTCCACAGGCAAGCTTGTGGACGCGATCCATGATCATGTATGTCAAGCGGTCGTGTGACACGACATCCCCGTAGACAAAAGAAATGCCACTGAAGCGGCCCAGCCAGCCTGCCACCGTCTATTCGGAAGGCACTCAGGCTGGTGCCAGTGGGTGGGCCAACATCAGAGCAATGTTTGCCAGCCAATGCCGCAGTTTTCGTGTGAGTCTTGATGATACCGGTCTTCTTGTTGACGGGTCCTCCTTGGCAGTGGTTTATACCTTTACAGTCTATATACTCTGTCCCCCTGTTCTGGTGAGCCAGACCACAGATGTCGGAAAGCAGTTACAAGAAAACGCGACGAGTTCCAGCCCAACTCAACTTGGGCTCTGTCCTCATCGCATCCAATCACCGAAGAACGATTTGGTCAGCTTTTTCATGGAAAGGCACACAACTCAAGCATGTTTGGTGTGTTCAACAGTGGTACTTCTTGGAGATGGGGAAGGTGTTGTCCGGGACGAGCTCTGGCTTATTCTATCTTTCGACTGAAGGGTAGGCTCGTTCACTCATTCACTCGCGATCTCTTATCCACCTTGGTTACAGATATCCTCTGTCAAATGTACGGTTGGGAATTGAAGGGGCAGAATCTGCCGTGAGTGGCGGTGAGGCTAACGCTGCAGGAGACATGGCATCTAAGGACCAAGAATCATCTCGGCTAGGTTCACCCTTGTTATCCTCTGGCTTTCCTTTATCGCATCGATCCACGTTTTCGGTATCCCCCCCCCCAATCTCTAACCTTAATTTCATGTGCGAGCTATTCCTGGGATTTCGGCAACCTTCCCGCGCACTGTTGGTGTGGTATCTTGTTGTGTCACCTGGCGTAATGAATGCGACGAATCTTGTTAATTTTGCGACACTTGCAATGATGTACACGTCGCAGCATTCCAACTCTTGTCAAGAAGTGCTCATTACCCACATTGACTACCGCCTAAAACGTTTTGCCTATCGACTGCACCTTCCCCCATCCATGCGTTCTGGGTCTACGGAATGCAGAACATACGCACAAGAGACAAACCTCCGTTTGGCTGGTTTTGAATTTCGTCCGAGGGGCGAATGCAGGCAAGACGACCATTCTTCAGAGGATTTGTGACGCTACTGAAGACCCAGAGATATATGATGGGGCCCACTAGGTATAGATCTGCTACTGAGGTATGAGTTAAGCTAACATGTCCCATTCAGATTCGATTAGTAACGTTCTAGAGGGGTGGCCCACCGATTCCACTGACTTCTCAGCACTGAAACGAGAATGGCACTTTAATGATAAATTTGTCTTTCATGATTGACAACGCTTCGAAGCTAGTAGTGATGGCGGGTTCCTATGCAAGAAGAAACTTATAGAAAGCTGTGCGAAGACCACCATATGTACTCAAACACACTTTGACGCGATACGGTGAGCATGTGAAGCTACATTATAACGCGCTGATCATTACACTCTGTTGGACAGGTATTGCATCCTGATGGTTAACCTCGGCTGAGCTCAAAAAATGTGACTCTGGAAATGGTGAGGCATTGAAAATCCTGTTGTGGTCTCCCCTGGCTCGTGTCAGTTCCTGTCATAGTGTCATTCACCAAATACGAAGCACTTTGCCTGTCACGTTTGGGAAGCTGGCCCCTGCACTTGGAGGTTGACAGCGGCCATTGGCATGGCGGCTGTTTCAGGCCGAACGATCCACTTACCCAGCTCGGCAATATGTGCGACAATACCCAATCCTCACCATCCCTCGAGTTGCGACCGATCAATCTGGTCGCACGCTTTGGCATACCCCACGAGAACGTACAAGGACCTGGGGTCATAAATCTCAGAGTTCTATAACTGTAGGGTTGTTCGCGCTCCCGACGACGAGGGTTCTTAAGCGGCCAAACCTCACTGGAATGTGTTCGGTGTATCTTGTATTTTCTGCCGGCATTTCGAAGAATGTTTGAGGTGAAGAGATCTAGCAGCTTAACGGGTGGTGGTAAAGGCAAGACGCAGACTCCTGGCGCCCAGACCCACCGATGCTGAGAATTGACGGTTGCGACACTAGTACACCAAGAGTCGCCCCAGTAACTATCATCACGTTTGTTATAAATCAGACAAGGAACGTGTGCGTGTATCCCATTTGGTTTTAGCAATAACCTGCGAAATTGATCGCTAGGTATCACATGTCCTAGCCGACGCGCGCACGGTTGGAGATACGTTCGATGACAAGTGCAAACGAGATTAGCCCAAGTGATTCGTTTGGGCTGCCAGCACGATGTCTGTGTTTTTTGTGAGTCACTTGCAAGCCCCAGCCACGGATGGTCACCCATCGTTCGTATAATCACCACGCTCGTTTCATTTCCGGTGCACGAACGAGAAAGCGGTTGCCTCGCGGATCCCACACGGTTGCTCATGTAGTCCTTGTCCTTTCCCTTGAAGCTGTTCGCGCTACGGAGTCCAAGAACCATCCCCTCACATGCACAGGGAAGATCAGATATTTTATACTCCAAGAGAAACGGCTTTCTACATCCGTCCTGGTTGACGCCTTGAAGGTTCTCGAAAGGCTTGCCATCGCATTGCAAGGCTTGATCTGATCTACAGGCTTATACTAGCCACATGGCGATGCTTGACGCCCACATCCGTTCCCGTTCGTTGCCCCTCTGGTCAAATGTTCCGTACCGTACTGCGCCTTCCTATGACATATGAATACAGCACGCCCCGCATATCCACGCTAATCCTGTATGTTTCTTTCTCTCCGCCCCCGCCTCAGCCCCACCTTTTCTCTCTCTTAGCGAATATGAATTGGTCGGTCAGAGATGCACATACCTGCGCGTTGAGCCTTGGGGACGGAAAGCAAATCGTCGACTGGTAGAACAAGAGGACCGTCCTCGCCTTCAATGCAAGTGCGATCATCGCGACTTTGATTGTTCCCCTGTGAAATTTCCGCTTGTGATCTAGTCCCGGAATTCGAGTCGTCCTTGAGTCCCCTTCGTCCCCGCGCATGCTTATTGGGGGGGATGCTACGGTGGAGACGGTGATACGACGCGGTTCTAGGGGTGTTGGAACGAGCGGGAGGCGTGCCAATGCGGATTCCAGTGACGGCACAATGTGAATCAGAAGTGGCAGAGTACGGAGTCTGCAAACATTCTGCAAGAGCACCCATAATAAGTGGTGTGGTGAATTATTTGGGTCGTTTGGAAGTACGGCTGGCGAGGACGAGGGAAAGACGATTGCGTGTTTCCCGTGCTCCCGCGTCCTCTTTTTAAGTACACAGGTTGTTTTGAACCGTCTTGTATACCCTGATTTATAAGCCATGCATGGTACCACGTCGTTCGTTTGGGTGTCATGTCGTCATTGCTCCTCGACCGTCCATAAGCCATATATGGTATATCGTTTTGATCGACGATTGGACGCCCTTTATATCCGCTTTGGTGTCGTCGGTTATCGGGGACGACCGTAATTTGGTTTTTTTGGGTCCCGACTCACAAGTCGGCATTCACGAGTTAGACTGGTGACCAGTCTATTCACGAGTATGTACCGGTCTATGAGCCATACTATCCAATATTTAAGGGATATATACTATGATTCGTTCGGCGATTGCCACTGAGTGGGTGCCATTTCCGCCGGGTTCTACATAGGTGAGTTAATACACAGGTTGTTTACAGCAGGTGTGCCTTCAAAATCATTTCCCACGCAATCTCATTGCTTTCGCACACTGCTAAGCCATACATTCCATTTACATCGACTCATCCAAAACTGCGCCCTGAAACCCCCTCCCTCTGACCAGTTTCTGTTGAATCTAAGGTGACGGGCCCGCGTCAGAATTAATGATCCTTGTGACGCGTCATGTTTGGCGCCTCACACACTCGTGAGAGGAAACGCCTTGGATGGTGCAAATGGGCCACTGCGGTCATCTGTCTACTATGGAGGCGTCCAAGTTTGTGGTCGCGTAATCGAATCGCCGCGGTTCAACTTTGGAGGTTGGGCCTGTGACAGTGGCGTTTGCCTTCATTCTCTGCTAGCATCAGTTCTTGTATGTCGAGTTATTCGCCTTCCCGACGATGAGGATTCTGGAGCGGCCGCACCTCGGATGGAATACATTCGATGTATCCTGCATTTTCTGCCGGCATTCCGAAGAATGTTTGAGGTGAAGAGATCTAGCAGCCTGACGGGTGGTGGTACAGACAAGACACAGACTCCTGCCAGTGGCACCCGGACCCACCGATGATGAGAGTTGACGGTTACGACACTGGTATACCAAGAGTCGCCACAATCACCATCATCACGTTTACTATGACCCGCACAATCAGACAAGGAACGTGTGCGTGTATCCCGTTCGGTTTTAACAATAACCTGCGAAATCGATCAGTTAACGTCGACGAAGAAAGCTAGGGAATCGCATGGACGAGCTGACGTGCGCGCGGTCCTAGAGATATGTCCAATGACAAGATTAACCCAAGGAATTCGTTTGGGCTGCAGCACGACGTGTTTTCTGCGAGTCAAGCTTCAAGCTCCAGCCATGGATGATCATCCAATGTAATGTTACTCTGGCACAGGAAACTTTGATCTCTACTGTCAACGCCGGCCAGCGTGTTTCACTATACACAGGTGAGGAAGGTGGTGTCTCATAGCCCGAGTTTGATGGGAGATTCGGAACCTTTGGCAGCGTAAACGGAATATGACCCGGAACGGGATGGAATGAAGTCCCGACCCGGCAGTGATGCATTCCACCGTTCACATTCGCCAGTAGATACGACGATTTCACCACTGTATATACGATCACAGCGCAAGCAAATAGACTCAATCCACAAAATTTCTACGACGACACTTCAATGCAACGCGAGAATGCGTCCGCTTCTAATTCTAAATTTAAAAAGAGCCACTTTCTTAAGTACACGAATGCAGGAAGCCGACTGCCCGGGTACAGTAGACTTGGTTGCATCGTGAAAACACCAATACGGTTCCCCCTCATCTGTGCCCCTCATTTATGTTGGTAGTGGTCGAATACGGTTTGCCCATGGAAAAAAATGTACCAGGAGCACACCAAGGGACACACTCTGCGTGTGATAGTCATGGAGTCCGGCTATTTCCTAAACTCGGATGCGCAAGTGTCAAAGGTTCATATCGTGAGCGGCAGTTAAAGCCTGGGTTGAGTTGGTTCTGGCATGAGCATGCCACGTCAGTCGAGAGACGTGGAAGGTATGGTGTTGAGATCGACGCTAACCTTCAAGTCACCAAGCCAAGTCAAGCTGCCCCGTATTCAGACGATGTGAAGGCTACCACAGATGAGGGTCTAGATGTTGGAGTGTCAGCGAAGAGCGTATAGCCGGCGGTGTGCTGCTGGTCGTTGAAAGAGGCTGACCTTGGCGCATCTTCAGCTATACTAGCTAGAGCAATTGGATGACTGTTGTCTGCTGACATGTTGAGACGGTCAAGGAGTTGCGCGAGTCTCGACACGATAGGTTGTGTGTATGTGAACAAAGGCACTCTGACGCGCCTTTTTATTTCGGTCTTGGTGTATCGTCGTATTTGCCCAGAAACCTGTGGTGATCGATGAAGTCTGGGCGAGGCTGTTCCCTTTCAGGCTGAATATAGTTTTTGCAATCAGTAAGAGTCGACTCGCACAGGCTGTGCCGCGCACGTCACTTAGAATTTTGTATTGCCCCGGCCATCTTCACATAATATTCCATCGAACCTATTCTATCACGCAGTTCTCAGCGTCTACATAGTATGAGTGTCGGTGATTATCTGGTCCCGTCCCGCAAGCACCCAGATGAATATCCAGAGACATGCGAGAGACAAAGATGTGACGGTCTGCCTTCGTACGGTTGTTTGAAAATTTGAAGGTTCTGATTTCGATACCACTCCAGGCAGAGTATACTAGTACTAGTGTATAGACTTGAGATTGGAAGACGGGCAAAAAACTCCGTCATATCAGGGTAGTGCTGTGCTGCTCCTGCAAGGTTGCTGGGGGCTGTCGTCTTGGGGCCCTGAGGCGTGGATGCTCTTGGATGCAGCCACCGCCAAGATAAACGTACCGGCGGTGTAATATTGTATTGCATCTTGTCAGCTTCAGAAATTTCACCAGGAACGCGCCACGCGAAGGTGTCTCAACTGTCGTTCTGCTCCACAGAAAGCTCGTTCGAACTTCGGATTAGTTTGAAAGAGGCATCGCATTTAAATACGTTCAACCAAAGCACCGGGGCATAAAACAGACCGGGGTTCAACACCCCATTTTATGTTTCTAGAATCCTCCGAAATGAAAACGTATGTGATAAATGTGAAAGGCGAATGGGAGACAAAGCGCACTGTAAATGTTGGTACACGTTGAGCATGGTACATTAATTTGGTGAAATTTATGCCAAAGGAGAGAAAAACGCGAGACTCGATAGATGTGTCCGCAGAGGTCATAGATATTCACGATGCATTCAAGCATCGGATTTTGTTTTTGGTCTCAAGGTGGGGTGGAGAACCTGCTCATGCAGGGCCTTGCCGGCTGGCACCTATCGAGGAATCAGCCCGAAAATGAGATCGACTGAAGACCGAGGACGTACCATTGGGTATACATGTTCATTCGTCTCTACCATGCATTCCATCAAGACAGGTTTCGATCCATCATACTCAAGGAACTCCTTCATCTTGGCAGGTAGTTCATCTACGTTGCTACACCGGATTGCATGGACGCCCATTGCCCTGGCGAGGAGGACAAAGTCGGGATTTGTCATCCGCGTGTGGGAATACCGAGCATCGTAAAAGAGATCTTGTATACAGGTTGTGAGCCACTGCTCCTGTGTCCCATCTCAGAATAGCCATACCTTGCCACTGTACCACCATTCCTTGGAATTCGTTGTTCAAGATAAGGACCTTCACACCAATGTCATATTGGGAAGCAGTGGCGAGCTCCATTGCAGTCATGCTGAACGAAGCATCGCCGTCGATATCAACCACAGTTTTATTTGGCGCAGCGACTTTGGCGCCAATGGCCGCAGGCAGACCAAAGCCCATCGTCTGAGCACACAAGAACTCAGTATTCGAGAGAGAAAGACAGAATGGTAACACGTACGCCGAGCCCGCCGGAGGTGACCATGGAACGTGGAGTTGTCCATCTATAATGCTGAGCAGCCCACATCTGGTGTTGACCAACTCCTGTGGTGATGACCACATCCTCCTTCCGGTGCGCTGTCTGCTTATCAAGCTCTTCGATGACTTCCTGCGGCTTGATACGGGCATCGGGGCCAGCAGTTTTCACGTAGGTGAAAGGATACTTTTCTTTCCACCCCTTGATGTTAGCAAACCATTCGTCGCGCGGGGTCGATCGGATCAAAGGGACGAGAACAGCAAGATTCGATACGACGTCACCAAGAACAGCAATGGAAGCGTCGACGACTTTGTTGATGTTTTTTGGTTGAATCTCAAAGTGGATAATACCGCCGCGTCCCTGAGCCGCTGCTGCGCGCGCAGCAGGCGCGAAAGTGTCGACCTTGCCCGTAACACGATCATCAAATCGTGCACCAAGGGCGATGATCAAGTCGGCATTTTGCATTGCAAGGTTGGCATAAGCCGAACCGTGCATACCAAGCATGTGCAGGCTCTTCTCGTTGGTCTCGTCAAAGGCACCAAGGCCTTGCAGAGTGGTAGTGACAGGAATGTTGCCTTGCTCGGCAAGCTGAGCAAGCAACTTGGGTCCCATGGGAGAGGACAGAACTCCGTTGCCGGCATAGATGATTGGCCGTTGTGCCTGGTTAATCAGACTAGCAGCCTGCTGAATGAGGACAATATCATTTGGGGAAGTGATGGATTGCAAGGGGTTCGAAGGCAGGGTGTGCGATCCAGGAGTAGTAGCCTTGTAGGGAAGAGGTGTGCGCAGAATCCCGGCAGTAACATCCTTGGGAAGATCTACAAGAACCGGACCGGGACGTCCTGAGGTAGCAATCTTGAACGCTTCGTTGACACGCCGAGGCAACTCGGCAATATCCTTGACCATCACATTCCACTTGGTGCAACTTCTCGATATGCCGACGACATCAGCTTCTTGGAATGCATCGGAACCGATGGCTGAGGTAGCGACCTGGCCGCAGAACACAACAAGAGGGACACCGTCAGAGAGGGCATCCTGCATTGGTGTGACGACGTTGGTTGCTCCTGGGCCTGACGTAACGAGGACGACACCTGGTTTTCCAGACACACGGGCATAACCTTCGGCCATGTGGCCTGCGCCCTGCTCATGACGAGGGAGTACGAAGTCGAAATACTCGGAGTTATATATGGCATCAAACACAGGCAGGATAGCACCGCCTGGGTAACCGAATACGTGCTTTACGCCATGGCGAAGCATCATCTCGTGGAATATCTGGCCTCCGGACATGCCAACAAACGAGTGATCCAGAGGAGCTGCGGTCATGCGCGGCTCCACCGGCGCAGGGAACGGGACATTGTTCGGGGTGGGTCGGCTAGTGCAAGTTGGTGAGTATCCTTGCAAAAATAAGATGAATTAGTATTACACAACTGGTGCTGGGATAGCGCCTCTCGGGGATGATCTACTCAAGTTTCTTGCATGATCTCTGACTCTTGATTTGGCGTCAACGATTGAGGACGAAGAGATGGTGGATTTTGAGCGTGTGAAGCACGCAGTCGTAGCCGACTTTTGGGCACCTGTAGTGCGAAGAGCTGCCTGAATAGACATGGTCGACGGTCGACAAGGAAAGAAAAGCAGCCAGAGGGGAGAAAGCGAGTCAAGGATGGGAGTCAAATTGCAGCCCGCTTAATTTTCATGTTATTGGAGTAATCGAGTCACAACCGACATCCCCTTCGGCCGACAACACCAGATTTGGTGGTCTCCGAAAGCCCGATGCCCCGTTTGCGGCCATCTCGTCCACCTTGCACCCAATAAGAATGACACGAATTACCCAGTCCAAATGCGAGCATAACTCTACGGTCATTGAAGAGAATAGAAGGCGTGGCATCGTGGGCCTGGCCTATTTTCTACCTGAAGCAGTCGAGTACTGTGCCCGGGATGACCGCTTGCCAGCTGGCGGCCGTCAAGAACTTCGCGTGCTGACGTGTAACTACAGATTCAAGGCTTACTCTGACTGATCTCAACTCCAAAGGTAACTTGAGCGTACATCGATGAACATGTGAGAGAGTATTGTTTCAGGCGCCAGGGGCTAAACGTTATGCCTAATTTGGTGGACCCCTCACGCCCGTACTACCACTTTTGAGACTTTTCACGCGGTCCTTAGCCAAAATGTCGTCGATAGCAGCCCAATTTGTGAGGCAGGGCAAGAAGGTACGAAACACGCAGTCCCTTGTGTCACAACATCACAGGAGGTCGTTCCAGATCGTCGCCATCGGCAGAAATTACGCCGAACATATCAAGGAACTCAACAGTGCTCGTCCAAAGGAACCATTCTTCTTCCTGAAGCCCACCACGAGTTATCTTCCTTCCGGAGGAAACGTTGAGATACCCATTGGCGTCCTCGCCCACCATGAAGGTCTGTCGCGTCACTTGGTTCAGCCAGTTTGAGCACTCATTCCTGGCTGGCACCAGTGGAACTCGGTCTCGTGATTGGCAAGGGTGGACGTGACATATCACAGGACGCTGCCGACGCTCACATTGCTGGATACGGTGGGTACGACTCCGACCAAACCAAATATGAGCGATGCTGATTTCTTTCTAGCTTTGGCGGTCGACATGACAGCACGTAACATGCAAGAGGAGGTGAAGAAGAGAGGCCTTCCCTGGTCCACAGTCAAAGGCTTCGATACCTTCACTCCAATAGGGTCTGTCTGCTCCTCCCTCTTAGCGCCGTCTTCCATACTCACACCCGGTGCTCAGGAAATTCATACCCAAGTCGTCGATCTCGGATCCCCACGACCTCAGGCTCGCTCTCAAAGTAACGCATTCAGACCTGCAATAGAAAGGTTCACTAGCTCACTGCACGTCTCTCTTGACAGATCAATGGTGCAGTCAAACAGGATGCTAACACCAGCGACATGATTTTCCGCATTCCGAGACTCGTTGAGCATGTTTCTTCCATCATGACTTTGGAGGTTTGTCGTGCGGCTCCTTTGGCGGCATGTCTGCTGACTGCGGCTCATAGGAGGGCGACCTCATTCTCACCGGGACTCCTTCAGGTGTCGGCCCCGTTACGCCTGGTGACAGGGTCGAATGTACATTGGCCGAGCCCAGCGGCAAGATTCTCGATCAGCTCACCTTTACAGCTACCTCGAGAAACGGAGGTTATCTATTCAAGCTCTAGTATCCATTGTATTCTCGTCCTCCCCCCAAATAAATCACACAATTATATGCCAATGGTACAGTCAACGACAAACGCTGCTGGAGGTATATGTACTACAATACAGATGGTACTGGCATGTCAGACTTCACAGCAGCAAATCGTGTCAAGTCAACCCTCCGTCCCGTTCAAGGGTGCCATGCTTGTTTATTTTTTTCAAAGCGGTCATTAACGTCGTCCAGTGATATCGTTCGCAAGCCATTTTGAGGTCTGCTCCCGTTGGTGTTGCCAAAATCATCCCCTTCAGAGTCCGTCTCAGAACTACTGGTAAACGTCCAGCTTCCAGCGGTGGGCGTAAGTTCACCATCCTTTGTGCCGTCAGAGTCACCAGACTGGAAATCACCGAAATCAAACGAATCGTCCGACGAATACGGGGATGGGAACGACGACGACGCAAAGGTAAACGGGTCTGAAGACCTCGCTGCAGCCGAATCAGAGAATGGGCCAAAGCCGTCGTCCTACCACCCAGCGTCAGCGAGAGAGACTGATTTCAGATGAATGAGACCAACATCATCATAGCTATTCACGCCAAACGGGTCGTCCGAGAGTGCTTCCCGGAGAGCACCGGAAGTAGAGGGATTGAACGTATCCTGTAATCATCCCATTCAGGCTTTGAGAACGAAACCAGGTGACAGAGCACCCACTTCAAACCCAGAAGAACTCTGCCCGTTGTTGTGTCGGCGGGCGGGTGGAGGCTTTCCAAGGTCAAACGTGGATTGTGTTAGCCACCCGCCATTGTCGTCATCTTCCTCGTCTGACGTGTCCGACGCGAGATATTCTCCTGTATGGAGCTCCTGCGTCAAGTAACGTGCAAACTGAAGCGCGACAGTGGGTCAAGGAGAGCATCAACATCGACAAGTTGTGAAATACCTGCGGTGGGCCAGTACCACGGTCCTCATCATCTTCCATCGGAGCGGGGCCAAAGTCGGCAGTCGTTTCTCGACTTGGTCGCGTAGTCGCAGTCCTTTTGAACTCCCCTTTTACCCCGGGACCGCCGTTTGCTGGCATAGCCGTCGTTTTGACGTCTTCCTCATCCACTGCCCACCGACCTCCAGCACGTTGTGCGTTGGTGACGGCTGGTTTGCCACCACCGAGCAAGCTCATGTCGCGTTTCTTGGTTTCCTTGTACCTTCCCGTCACGTAGTCATTCCATGCAGGCTGCGGTGCAAACTGCTCGATGATATCGCGTAAATCGAGTGGGAAATGTTCAAGGGCGGTAATGACATCCTCTGCCATGAGCGTGAGGTGTCCCATGTACCCCAACCGCACACCTTTGGGCTTGGTACTGAAAGATGACATTGTTACACTCGTGCAATCGGATAGGGGACATCAAGACATGCCTTTCTACATCGTTTTGTTTTTGTCCGTCGACGATGCGTTGCATCAGCCGGGCATCCCTGAAGAGCGCAATGGTTAACTCGCGATTTAGACCACCATCGACCCTGCCTGTGAGGACTTGGTGAATGAAATCGTAGACGACGCTATGCAAAAAGTTATTCCAAGGGAATTCAAAGAACAGGTCCTAGAGAAAACAAGATCAGACAATCAAAACGAGCAAGGTGTGAACATCCCTACCAAGAGCGTCGACAATACAGACGCGTCCAAGAAGCACTGCTTCATCCTCTCACCAACGGGAATGTCCGGGATTGCGGCAAAGTAGGTCGATCGTCGCGACTGTTGACGTGACGGAGTAGATGTCGCCTGCGAACTTGCCTCTCGCGAACTAGGACTGAGGGGACTCCATGGAGCAGTTTGCGTGGAGTGTTCTGATGATGGCGAGGAAGATGGGCTTGAAGGGGAAGCCACCGTCTGCGACTGCTCCGCATGAGAAACATCTCCGCTGCGGAAATGACCGTTTGGAGATTCATCATCCATCACGATCTCCTCCATAGCGTCGTCGTCCGAACTTCCCGGGTCTTCACTCATATCGTCATCTGAGTCCAGGAGAGAGGATGCGCGTGAAGGGTTCGTGACCGGGAGTTCCAAGGCCGGTTCAACCTCATCGCGAGGTTCGTCAGAGGGCTCGCGTTCGCGTTCGTCCGAAGAGCCTAGTGCGATAACGCGGGCCAGCGTCTCCAAGGCGGCCAGTCCACCCTGTAACCGACCATCGCTATCGTAGAGGTGACCGTGTTCCGAACAGCGGTTCAGGAGAGACATATTTGAACAGTGGAGAAGTTCGGCGTATAATTCGCAAATTCGGTACCGCTCGAATGTAAGAGGCCGAATGAGACCCACAGTAGTAGGCACGAGCCCTTGCTACAGGGGCTAAATGTGAACTAGTCATCGTAGGAGAGTGTCAGGATAGACACACCAAAGAGCGAGGTTGGATCAGAAACCGTTGAAACTCGGGCAGTCGCTCGCACATAATATCTAGGAGTGGTCCGAGGTTGACGACCCCCATTCGGTCAACCATCTCCTTCATCGCTGCCTCCAATGTTTCTCGCGCATCGTCTGCACCCTGCAGCTGTTGTTGAACGTGAATCAGTCGATTCCGGAGCGTGTGGAACAAATAAGGTTCAAAGTAGTCCGAGTTGTTTTTTCGAATAAGCTCGATGATGACAGATATCGAGTGGATGACAGATGACGTGGCAGAATGGCCATTTGGAAACTCGGAGGAAGGGGGAGGAATATTTTCGGCGTCGACAACCCCCGAAGGTTTGACAAGAGGTTGATCAGCTTCAAAGTCACAGAGAATGTATCCAGTCAACGCGGAGATACTATCCCTGTGAGCCAATTCCCGGGCGAAACGATTTGACGCAGGGCCATTCTGAAGGCCCTCTGTCAAGCCAGCGCCGGGAGAGGGGGCAGCCATGGAGATGATACCCTTGATGAGTTCCGACACGACAGTGTGCATATCGCCAGAATGAGCGGGAGAAAGTAGACCTATTAACCTCCCCATGAGTTGTTCTGAAGATAACCACTAGGCGCCGACGGGAGGTGAGTGAATGCGCACAGGAGTGCATGTAAGAGCATACTTCGAGGACACCCGCTCCACCCGGATGCTCATCCAGCTGAATAATGCGAACGAGCAAATCCACTATTGAGGGGGTCTCGACATGGTAAAGTAACCGCTCCACGACGGACGGTTGGGATTGGATAAACGCAAGCATCTACAACGGGATTTGGCGGTGAGCAGTGGGACAGAGACATGTTGCGACCTACCTCTGCAGGTTTCTTGGTGAGAAACACGGCGTTGATCTTTGCAAAGTGGGAGGCCATGACCATTCCCGTTTTCATGTCTTCGGGGGACCTATCAAGTACAGTTTCCCAGAACGGGACAAGAAGTTCCTCGCTGTGGTTTACGCAAGTCTCCACGATAGACCAAATGTCGCTGCAGAGGACTTCGGTGGCAACATATGGGTATCTTTGCACCATTAGACGTCAATAGAGACTCGATTGAACTTGTTACGCACTTGAACCGGCCTCTCTCCTCCGCGCCCTCGATCTCACCAGTGACATATGCTAACAAGCGCTTCAAGACATCGTCGCGCTGGAAATAATCTATGAGTCTCGTATTTTGCGATTTGCATTCTTGTAGCAGATCGTCCTCGTCTAGTATGGCCTCCAGCGAGACATCATCCTTGTCC